>JAABUH010000717.1_pt1 | contig 43803 bp, 48 predicted proteins | sample 5559121 | NCBI WGS metagenome assembly JAABUH01 (sample SAMN10711871, study PRJNA513364) | rock metagenome | isolation source: Antarctica rocks | place: Antarctica: Victoria Land, Battleship Promontory nord | collected 2015-12-28
GCGTTGAACATGCTCGGACGAACTGGAAATGCCTATCCAGATATTGAAAGCGTCGTTCCTCAAGTTCTAACGTACGTTCAATCGACTTCGTGTATCCGGTATACACCTTGTAGCCATCAAAGCTGACTCGAAGAATGAAAACTCCACAGTCGTGAAGACTATTTTTCGTTGATTCGAGACAAATCCATAGTAGTCCTTGATTGTTATTTTAGTTACAAGTGGCCGCCAAATCAAGCACAGAGGGCAAACAACAGCATCAGAACCTACAGGTACCTGCGCAAGCACTTCCCTGAAATACCATATCGCCGCCTAAACCTACACACTTTCCCGTGCTTTTACACCTTAGATCTTTACATTACTTATACAGCATACACGATCATCCACCATGGGCAGCAGATTACTCCAACTTGGAACCTTACATGGCTACCGATGGAATGGAAATGGTGGAAGAGGACGCCAATTACCCAGCGAAAGTATGATAGAACCAACGCGAATACAGTTTCGGTAGAGGATATTCTGGTGGCACATGTTGGTAGTCTGGCGAGGGATTCAAAACAGAAAGATACTGTGTCATATGCCGAGCTATTGGGTTGGTTGAAGTGGCCGACTGGAAGGGTGAAACGAACGGGAGACGACACCGAGGAAACGGCTAAGAGCGCAAATGACGGAGCACAGCAGTCAGTGCAACGGAAATTTACTCTAAACTTGGGCCAAGTGATATGGAGACGGAAATAGAGCAGGTAGTAGAGAAACAGGAATGGTGCGAACGGGAAATTGTATACCCTAGGGAGGTGCTCTGAGTGACACCCTAATGATACAGTACCCACGAATCCAAAGACCAGCAGCCAGTGACAATATGAAAATATAGGTTCTTGAAATACCTTAACGTTGTAGTTCCACCGTGCCACGCTTGCCACCGTAAGAACCATGAAGTTTGCGTAATGGGTCCAGGTCGGTTGCCGTACGAGTATCGAGTCCCGGGAATTGTTTATGCCAATCACGCCAATGCTACGAGAGTAGCGACGCAGTACAGCTTCCGTGGTAACAAAGAGAACGTTGGACGAGGCAGCTTAAGATGGTTTGATCAAAGATGGCCGCTGATTTCGATATTGGAAATACGTTTATACCTTCCCTACATAAACCCTCGTCCTTGCTCCCGATTGCTCGTCATCGTCAAAGCTTACTATATCTGATTGAGACGTTTCCAGTCACCATTGTGGTTGGACAGACGGGAAGTGGAAAAACCACACAGATCCCTCAATACCTTGAGCAGGCAGGATGGACCGGAGGAGACAAGGTCATTGCGGTAACTCAGGTAGGTAGGTCAAGGTCGACGATATCAGCACCCACGCCTTTGCAAAACATCTTACATACATCCTTAGCCTCGAAGAGTGGCTGCTACGACAGTTGCTACCAGGGTAGCTGAAGAAATGAGATGCAAGTTAGGTGAAGAAGTGGGTTACTCAATCAGGTTTGAAGACTTGACGAGTGCTAAAACCCGGATCAAATTCTTGACAGATGGCCTGTTGCTCCGAGAGGCTTTGGCAGACCCTTTGTTGTCACGATACTCTGTGATCATGGTTGATGAGGCGCATGAGCGCTCCCTCAGCACCGATATCTTACTAGGGGTGCTCAAAAAAATCAGAATTCGGAGAACAGAGCTTCGGATTGTGGTTAGCAGTGCAACTCTGCAAGCTGAGGATTTTCTACGTTTTTTTGCTGGTGACGAAATTAGCAATGTCAGAAACGACGAACCTGTAGGTGGCAACATCGGCAGGATCATAAGCTTAGAAGGAAGGATGTATCCTGTAGATACTTTGTACATGGAAGAGCCAGCAGAAGACTATGTCGAAAGAGCAGTGAAAACTGTCTTCGATATCCACTCCAATGAAGCCAATGGAGATATTCTACTTTTCTTGACTGGCAGAGGGGAAATAGATACTGCGATCCAAATGATCGCAGATCGCGCGGCCTCATTACACCCTCGCGCACCGTCGATCCTTGCTTTACCGCTCTATGCCGGGCTTTCAAGTGAGCAACAGCTCTATGTTTTCGAGCCTGCGCCAGATACTACCCGGAAAGTCATTGTTTCAACGAATATTGCCGAAGCTTCTGTGACCATCGATGGCATAGTCTATGTTATTGATTGTGGGTTCGTCAAGCTGCGCGCTTTCAATCCCACAACCGGTATTGAGACCTTGACAGCTACACCAATATCAAAAGCCTCGGCTACCCAGCGAGCTGGTAGAGCAGGGCGAACCAAGCCAGGGAAATGTTACCGATTATACACCGAGTCAGCGTATCAGAGTCTACCAGAAGCGACAATACCAGAAATTCAGCGATCCAATCTTGCGCCGACTTTGCTGCAACTGAAAGCGCTAGGAATTGACAACGTTATTAGATTCAATTTCCTTACTCCTCCACCGGCGGAGCTGGTTATTCGCGCTATGGAGCTTCTATACGCTCTGGGCGCTGTAGACTCTTACGCAAAACTCACACGACCACTTGGTGTGCGTATGGCCGAGCTCTCAGTAGAGCCTATGATGGCCAAAGTGATTTTATCCTCATCCAGCTTTGGTTGTCTTAGTGAGATTTTGTCCGTCGCCGCAATGACAAGTCTGCAGGGAGCTGTCTGGTTTCACCATGATGGAGACAAGAAAGCCAGTGATAGCGCACGGCGGAAATTTGCTGCCGAGGAGGGTGATCATCTTACTCTTCTCAATGTCTACCAGGCTTTCGTCACCAAAGGCAAGAAGGAATCGAAGTGGTGCAGGGATAACTACTTGAACTATAAATCTATGACACGGGCTGTGAGCATCCGTGCTCAATTAAAGAGATATCTGGAAAGATTTGGCGTGAACGTTGATGAGTCTCATGCAATCAAGAAGGACCCGGACGACCTATCAAATACAGGGGAAGCAATAAGAAAATGTTTGACTAGTGGATACTTTGCTCACGCGGCGAGGATGCAGCCTGACGGCACCTTCAAGACCATCGGTGGAGGTATCGTTCTGCACGCCCACCCGAGCTCACTGATGTTTGTAAGAGGCATCTTTCGTTCCCAATTCCTGGATCGGACTGACAAAGTGTAGAACAGGAAAGCCGACTGGGTCATTTTCCATGAAATACTGGAGACCGGAAACAAGACTTTTATACGAGATGTCACAAAGATCGAGAAGAGCTGGCTTCTGGATGGTTCATTAGCTGCATACTATCAGGCCAAGGAATGATCAGGGCAGACCTTGGTATGAACAGAACTTGCCTATGGCTACGACTGCTGCAAGATGCCTGATCAAGTATGAACCGTTGAAGGTCGTCTTAGAAATCCTTGAATACTGTTGCTCAAGAAGTGCTTCTATCTGCATGGGGCTGGACCGAGTCATAGAATAGTAGAGTTCAACGATTGACCAACCTTTCCCTGATTTGCAAGTGTCAAGTCAAAATTCATTCCGTGACGCTTCTTCCACCAATGAGTGTAGAACTCTGGAAGATTCACGGATAACATCACCCAGACCCGTTCTTCTTTCCAATTTCGCTCCCTCGCCATGACGCACTCGTAAAGATGTCGGATCACGACAGCCACGGGCATAATCATAGCCACGACCATGCCGATGGCCACGATCATAGCGACGAGGCAGAGCCGGCGCTCCAAACTCTCATCTGGAAGCAAATCGACTTTGAAGGCATCAGAACACTAAATGAAAGCGAGCCCGATACTGGCGCTAAAATCGTCGAGAAGACATGGCCGCAGCGTCTGAACCCTGAGCCAGAGCTTGTCAGTGATGCGGACGAGCAACTGCTCATGTTTGTGCCGTACGTGTGTCCCTCTCCACCAGAGAACCGGTCGGGCTAGGCTAATCCGTCTCCGCTCACCAGCTTCGCCGGCGCCCTAAAGCTCCACTCAATCCTCGTCCGCTCCTCCGACTCCCCCTCCGCTCCCCGCACCCTCAAACTCTTCATTAACAACGATTCCCTCGACTTCACCTCCGCCACTGACCTCGCGCCCACCCAAACCCTCACCCTTTCCCGCACCAACGACATCCAGGAGATCCCGGTCAAGAGAGCGCTGTTTGGGAACACGTATAATCTGAATCTGTACGTGGAGGATAATTACGGAGATGACGTTACCAGGATGTGGTGGTTGGGATTTAAGGGGGAGATCAAGAATTTGAGTCGAGAGCCGGTCGAGGTGCTGTATGAGAAGGCGGCGAATCCGAAGGACCATACGCTAATTCAGGGTATTGGCAATATGGGTGCTTCGGGGTCGAGGCAGGGGATGTAGACTGTAGGCAGGGAAAGGAGTTGGGTTTAGCAGTAACTCTTCCCTGGACGCGGAGCAAGACTGTGGTTCTTCTCGACAGCTTTGGAGAGCGTCGATGACAAGCAACGGCATTCCTGCATCAAAGGCGTTCGACGACTGGGTGTTGGATGCGACCAGAGGATTCCCAAGGAACCAGATACGAAATATGTCCAAAATGCTTAAAGTATGACGATTAGAGTGACTCAGTAAATGACAAACGCCAGCGCTATGCGAAGAAAATAATGCCCCACTCCTTCAATGCTTATGCCAACATCGGTTCTGCAGCCTGAGTGGAGGGCCGTTCTCCCGCCCTGGCTCTGGCCCTTCCTTTCTGTCGCTCGACCCTTTGTTCGTCATCTTCCTTCTTCTCAAGCTCTGTCTTGGGTGCCGCAGGCATATCGACAGCATCAGGTTGTCTCACACCATTTATCTCCCCCTCCAATGCCTCCAACTCATCCTCAACCTCATCCTCGTCCTGATTCGACATTCGACCTCCCAACATCTCACTAATCTCCTTCTGCGCCGCCCTTGCCTCCTCGTTCTCCCCCATCAGCTTCTCCACCTGGTCGATACCGCCCATTTCTGCATTAATCTGCTTTAGAACGCTCGTGCCTTGCTTCAGTCCGTACATGACGTCGCTCTGGATCTCCGCGTAGTTCACGCTAGCAATCAGCTGCTCTAGAGTCTCGAGCTGGCCGTCGGCTCTTGCTAGGAGGGATTCTTGAAATTTCTTCTGACGGAGGGCGAGAAGGGCTTTCTGTTTGTCACCTCGTTGGAGGCATGCTTTAGCGACTGCGGTTTCGCGGTCTGTAATTATGGTGATGCGCTTTTGGTATTGGTGGACATTGTCGCGCTGGTTCTTCAGGCTGAGGATTGCCCTGAGTACCAGTTAGCTAGATTCAAAAAGCCGGCGAAACGGCAGATAGACCTGTCCCTGTCCGATATCCTATGCGAGCTGGGAGTATTTCCCATTGCGACATGATCTATCAATTCCTTAGCAGGTACCTAGTGTTATTTTTTGGATTCGCGCTTGAAGAGTCCTGGTGCAATCTGCACCAGGCGTATTCTATGACGCAGCCACAGCGTGTATTTTATCCTTATCGATAAGGTAAGAGCAGGGGTACTAGATCTCGCGAACATCTGTATGTGTGTATCAACCACGGCGAAGTCATTCCCATTAGCTGTCCGAGCATCGATGCCTCCAAGACCTGGAAGTGGTAGACCTACTCTGGGCCAAGGCTTGGATAGAGAGGTAATTATTGGGTCTATTAAGAGCTAGACAAAAGACACTCATACTCTAGGTTTATCAAATTGTTCGAAAGCTCGTCGATGAGCAGGCGCTGTCCGACGAACCCAAACGTTTACGGTTATCAGTCGCGGCCGTTTACGAGAAGATCAAAAGGTCAAACTCAAGTCTAAACCGTAAAAGTAAGAAGCTCTTGGAAGATAGCATCGAGCGGGTCCTGGAAGTTTGGAAGGAAGATGCAGAAAGCCAAGATGAGGTGGGTTCAATTGAAGGGGACTTTGACGGCATTGAGATACCCGACACGTCAGCGAATGGCATGAACAAGAGCATCGTTGGGATGTGGGGAAACAAATCTATGTGGAAGAATGGCATGCAGACACCTTCGAACGAGGAGCGAGAAGCTCCCTTGGCAGCCTCAATATCGAGAAAGAGACAGGGAGACGGCCAGCCGCCCACTAAAAAGCGTAAAGCTGCTCCTCCAATTGATCGTACGCCTCCGACACATGTCAGTTTAGCAGACCTTGGTGGAGTAGATTCTGTCATCCAACAGCTGGAAGACCTTGTAGTTCTGCCACTATTGCAGCCTGGAATATATTCAAAGTCCAAGATACAGCCCACACGAGGCATACTACTACACGGTCCTCCTGGATGTGGCAAAACTATGATTGCGAATGCATTTGCGGCAGAGCTTGGGGTGCCTTTCATAGCTTTGTCTGCACCCTCTATAGTCTCGGGGATGTCTGGAGAGTCGGAGAAAGCACTAAGGGATCATTTTGAAGAGGCTAAGAAGGTTGCCCCCTGTTTGATTTTTATTGACGAGATTGATGCAATAACGCCAAAGAGAGAAAGTGCTTCACGTGAAATGGAGAAGCGTATCGTCGCTCAATTGCTTACCTGTATGGATGATCTGAGTTTGGAAAAGACTGGGGGCAAATCTGTGATCGTTATTGCGGCGACTAATAGACCTGATAGCATAGATCCAGCACTACGACGTGGCGGCAGGTTTGATAAAGAGATCAACCTAGGTGTGCCTAGCGAGACCGTGCGTGAGCAGATCCTGAAAGCTTTAACAAGAGAAATGCTACTATCAGGGACGTCCGATTTCCACCAGTTGGCCAAATTAACACCTGGATTCGTAGGTGCTGATCTTAGTGATCTAGTTTCCACAGCCGGTTCTGCAGCCATAAAGAGGTTTTTAGACACCCTTAAGTCTGAAGCTAGCGATATGGACATCGACAGTGATAGTGTGTTAGCTTCAGGGAAGGTCATCGAGCTGAGACGCTTGATCAAGCGAGCGAAAGAACCGCCAGTAGAGGGAGCTACAGCAATCTCCATCACTCATGATGATTTTCTCACGGCGCTGCCCAAAATCCAGCCATCTTCTAAACGTGAGGGATTTGCGACCATACCCGACACAACCTGGGCTGATATAGGTGCACTTCGACCCGTGCGCGAAGAGCTGCTCACTGCGATCGTGGAGCCTATCAGAAGTCCGGAAAAGTACGAACGGGTCGGTATCACTGCACCTACTGGGGTCCTGCTTTGGGGTCCTCCTGGATGTGGCAAGACGCTACTTGCAAAGGCTGTAGCGAACGAATCCAGAGCGAATTTCATCAGCGTGAAAGGCCCAGAGCTTCTTAACAAGTACGTGGGAGAGTCGGAGAGGGCGGTAAGGCAGGTATTTGTTCGCGCCCGATCTTCTATCCCATGTGTTATCTTCTTCGATGAGCTTGATGCTTTGGTGCCGAGAAGAGACGACGCACTCTCAGAATCTTCAGCAAGAGTAGTCAACACTCTTCTTACAGAATTAGATGGCCTGAGCAACCGGCAGGGAATCTACGTGATAGCAGCGACTAATCGGCCGGATATCATTGACCCTGCAATGCTAAGACCAGGACGGCTAGAAACGCTTCTCTTTGTCGACCTGCCAGGTGCAGACGAAAGGGTTGAAATTCTCCAAACACTGAGTCGAAATCTTAGCATACCATTCACGGACGCTATTGCGGAAATCGCTAAAGGGTGTGAAGGCTTCAGCGGTGCAGATTTGGAGAGCCTACTCCGAAGGGCTGGATATGCGGCTATTAAGAGAAATGATGACATCAAGTATGAAGACTTCGTATCTGCTCGAGTCAAGGTCAAGCCGAGTGTTGGTGATCGGAAGAAGTACGATCGCCTTAAACTATCTTGGGGCGCAGGCATCTGATCGTGGCTCGGTATTGCCAAGATGATAATACCATCCATCATCTTAATAGGTAGTCGTTTCATCGTTCTCTGCATACAAATTACCGTATCCGAGTCAGATATTCGAAGACCTTGACCGAGCCGCTTTCTTACTTAGCCTATCGTGTGTGTGCATGCAAACTTCACTTGCACGAAGAATTATACATTTAGGAGGACGAGTGATTAGCCAAGGGGACAAGGGCCTAGGATCGGAGACTAGAAAAACCGGAATGAATGTGGAATGCTATAACGCCTTTGGTGTTTTTGGATTAAAAGACTTCGAGTGAGGTTTGCAAATTTGGCGATCTTACCATGTTGCGCGGGAATCAAGCCGAGAGAGCTTCTTTTCTACTTCATCCATAACCTGCTATGGCTGTACGGTGGATCGAGATCTATAGGGACCGTAAGTGGAAGGAAAAGAAGCGCCCTCGCGCCTTCCTATCTAGAGACCAATACGCTTACACCACTTACCAAAGCTACATTTACTTTGGACATCCCAAGTCTTTGTTTAGCCTGACAATTACATCTTCTCCATACCCAATCAGCAACAGCATCCATTACCATACACCACAAAAAAGGAGACGCTCTTATCATCACTCTTTTCGTCCCATAACATACAATACAGAATATTAAGTCCACAATCAACAGCGTCACACAACCCGTGCGGGAAACCGTACTGAAAATGCAGGGTCGCCTTCCCAATGTCATTCCCAAAGGCCTCACTAAGGGCCTTCCCAAGACTTCCAAAGTGCCGAAAAGGATCCTGCCCAGGCCTTTGCTACACTGGCTTCGCGTTATCTGGAAAGATCTTTTCTGGCTACTCCTCATCCTTGGCATCATCTTAGCCCTGAATAGTTCGAAGGTCTTCAGACCATATGATCGCGTCTTCCCCATGTGGTTTAACACGCATACGAGGTTATGGGAGGGTCCTATTGAACTCAGCTATCCACACATGCCCATGGTGCTAAGCACCATTGTGTGTGCTTTCGCCCTAATGATTGTACCGCTTGCCGTATTTCTCATTATGCAATTCTTTGTGCGGAGCTTTTGGGACTGCAACGCTGCCAACTTCGGGCTGTTGAAGGCAATGACTTTGATGTACGATTAAACCCCCCTTTTTGAATCGGACTTTCGTCTCTTCAGCCTCCTGGACTTTCTGTCCGGTCCAATTTTCTTCCTGTGAAGACCAGCATCCCTAGTACCACTACTGACGCTTTCCCAGGACGTTCTTCCAATGCTCTCTCAAACAGTACATCGGAGAATTTCGTCCCTATTTTCTCACAGCTTGCAACCCGGACATCGCCGCACTTCACCTGCTCGCTCGCCAGAGCGTCACAAATCCGGTTAATGGTATTTTCCCCTACCACCGTGTCTTCGCCACCAGCAAGATATGTAATCCAAGCGACCCTCGATTACTCAGGGTTGCAATGCAATCATTCCCCAGTGGACATACAGGAAGTGCTTTTGCTTGTGGAGTGTTTTTGGCACTTTACTTGAATGCAAAGCTCAAGGCTTTCTCGGATTATAACACAAGCTTTTGGAAGATGGTGGCTGTAGTGTCTCCGATCATTGGGGCTATAATTGTTGCTGGTGGATTAACGATCGACCATGTGAGCTTTTACTTTCTTTGAGCGTTCAGTTCATACACCTCTCTACCTCCCGATCCCACTCTATAGCCAAAGTACATTTCGAAAGTCCAACTGTAATCACCTCCGCACTTAGAAATCAACGATGCGCTTCTCTCAAGCGTTCAAATATTACAAAAACCCCTGCCCCCAAAGTCGTACTGACAGGCTTTGGCAGAACCACCACGTCCATGACATCCTTCTCTCCATCCCACTCGGCATCTTCTGCGCCATGCTCGCCTACCGTGCCAGCTACCTTTCCCTGTTTTCATACCAGACGAACCACATCCCTCTCCTCCACGCTGGACTTGGGCAATCAGTGCTTCCTCCAGCACCTGGCGCTGCACTACCTGTTGGCCAGGACTTGGCGGTGAAATGGCCGAAGACGCCGTTGGGGGGCGCGCTGCCTTCGAGCATACCGAATCTGCCTGTGAATCTGCCAAACCTGGCGAAATTGCCAGATCTGCCAGGAGGATCACCGAATTTGCCAGCCGGTGCGCCAGATCTGCCAGCGGGGACACCTCGTCTACCGCCCGGCACAAGTCCGCTGCCGAAAAGCAAAGGATTTGGCGGTGATGGACCCACCGAAAAAGGTCAGATGACAGCGAGTGGTGTAGACGGTATCATCGATGACAACGCAACTTTGAACGGGGACCTGGACGGGAATGCAGATTTCTATGAGCGACGCATGACGAACGAGACCGTGATGCCATCCATAAGGGAGCGAAGGCATTGGCCGAGCGCCGAGGACGTCACTCTAAATATGAGACTCAACGATCTGCAAAGAGGCGAGCAGATGGTTTGACTCGATGGAAGCGGGATACTTGGGCGAGGTGCTTTTGTGGAAATTCGAGTCGGGTGTGGTATTTGATTGATCGATGGGGCTGGGTGGGGGTTTATTGTTGGGCATGGTTACGTTCGTTAGAGATATGGGTGGGCGTATAGGTAGAAATGCTATGGGTTTGAAGGGCTCTTTTGAGTTTTGTGTGCGTGTGAATGACTGTGTGTACGTGATGTACTTTGTTGGAATGGTTGGGTGAGATTCTTTGATGGTGAGATTTGGATTCGATCGTGAAGGGTTTTTTATTGTCGTGTTAGTTGCTCATCTACTAGTGTTTGTCTTCTGCATGAAATGTGATACGTACACACCGTTGCCGTAGGAAGCATTTCATGAACACGATCCTACAATGGACGCCAGGTTCAGCAGATTTTCCATGCGCTATCATCTTTTCGTAAGGCTGAAATTGTCTCAAAAGCATCACTCATCCCCAAACAACCGTGTCCTTTCTAGCCATTAACAACCACACCCCCGTTCGGATGCAGACTCTGCCCGCTCATAAAACTACTATCCTGACTCGCCAGAAACACAAAGCACGTCGCGATCTCGCTCGGCTGCCCTGGCCGTCCCATCGGCGTCGCGCTAAACTGATCCATGGCATAACTCTTCATCGTGCTCGGGATCAACGGCGTCCACACGGGCCCAGGGCAGACGCAATTGACGCGGATGCCGAAGGAGATTTGCTGGTTGCTGAGGCCGCGGGTGAAGGCGACGATGGCGCCTTTGCTGCTGGTGTAGTCGAGCAGGTCGGGGCGGCCGATGTAGGCGTTTACCGAGGCGTTGTTGATGATGGTGTCGCCGGATTTCATGTGTTCGAGGGCGTATTTGGACATGTAGAAGTAGGGGTGGATGTTTGTGTCGAAGGTTTTGAGCCATTGGTCTCTATGGTGGGGGTGGGTTAGCATTAGATGTACGCTGGTGGAGGGAAACAAGGGGGAAGATGTACTCGGAGAGCTCGCGGATGCCGTTGGTCATGTTCTGGTATGCGGCGTTGTTGACTAGGATGTTGATGGTGCCCATCTCAGAAACGGCTGTGTCGACGACCTTCTTGCAGTTCTCCTGTTTTTTGAGATCGGTGGACATGAGGTAGCACTTTCGTCCGCGCTTCTCGACCTCTTTCTTGGTCTCCTGAGCGTCCTGTTCTTCTTCGGGTAGGTAGACGATCAAGACATCAGCTCCCTCCATGGCGAATAAAATAGCAATGGCACGACCGATGCCAGAGTCACCGCCGGTGATGATGGCTTTCTTGCCTTCCAGCTTTCCAGCCGCTTTGTAGGTTTGGTATCCGCCGTCTTCAGTGGGTATTTCAGCGTTGACAGGTTCGGGGCCTTTCATGTCGGATTGACGACCTGGTTGATCTTGGTGTTGAATTGGGACTTGGTGACCTGGTGGAAGGGGTCAGTAAGGTTTCTTGAAGTGCACCTGGTCGGTGACTTACCAGACTTGAACTGCGAGCCTTCGCTCGTAGCTGACTTGGCAGCATTCTTTGCTGATTCCATGACGGTTATGAGGCTGTTCTGATGGTAAATGTACAGGTTGAGTACAGAGACCAACGGTAACGTGAGCTGTGAGAATATACCTTTGATTTGGAAGAGCCACTCAACAGTGAAGATATGGAGGGATTTTAAAGAATTTAAAGAATTGTTAGGCAGATGGGACTTTCACTGATGTGAGTGACATAAGGTAGGTACTAGGTAGGCTACGGTAAGGTAGTACAGTACGTCAACCGTTCATGACGTTGATAATGACCTACATACTGTACGTGCCGGAGGAACGACCGATGAATGACTGGAGCAACGCGAGGAGAGCTGATTGGATTGGCTCGTCAATTACTTCGTTATCCGGAAAGAAGATGCTCTTCGACCACAGTATAGCTAGCTAGCTTCACATATCATATTTTCGTAACCTCGAATGAAGTTCTGACATTGACTGTGCTTGAAAGACCTCTTTGAGGCTTTGAGGGATTTCGCCACGGCTCTCTTGATGAGAGCTGTAGAAGTCGACATTCTAGTAGTCACGTACAAACGTACAAACCCAACGATTTCGCTAGAATCGTCCCGTCGATGATTTCAATCGTCGTGGTCGTCGACTTTGGATCAAAGGATGACGTCGCTTATCTACAGTAGATAATCTCGCTTATTCGGCTTGTGCCTAAATTCAACCTCCTACTCACAGTACGACATGTAGATTGTGTCTCTACTCTGAAGCAGGTACTTCCATTGAACTTATCTATCGCTAGCCGTTCTATTTTGGACCGGAGTAAATCCATGGCCAAGATACTACATTATAAACCTACCACTACCAGGCTCAGGGCCCCTTCAAAATAGCTTCATCGTACTGCGTGCCCCTTTTCCTTTATGCTGGAACAACATCATCCTTGGTCAAGATAATCCGTAAAATCACTCTCATGTGAAACAAGCCTTGCGGCGATAGCGACCACTACACTGCACGTACGCCCATGGCGAAGATGTCACTGAACAGCAGCCACCAGATGATCGTGCCAACCTGGGGCGACTTGGTTAGATCGAAATCGCCCCCGCATGAGCAAAAGCGGCTGCGATAAGGTGACGTTCGTGGTATATCGGTGGATGCGAGCCTTGAGCACTCGGAATTCCTGGGCTCGACTCGCGATTCTCGTCCCTGCAAGGTTCCCGTGGTGCCCAAGAAACCAGCCATATAATTCCAAACAGCTGAATCTCCCAGCTCGGCCAGTTCCGCCGCGAGCCTTACACGGTGGCGCCGTACCGCCCCCAGGTCCTGACGATCAACTCTTAGGAGCTCGCGCAGATCAGGAATCTATTTCCTGAGGAAAGAAACAAAACCACTACACCATTGTGCTAGCGTCATTAGGAATCGAACCTACTATGAATTGAGTAGTCTCCGTCATCCTAGGCACGGCGCCAATGCTCTCGACCGCTAGGCCGAGATCAAAACACAGCTGACAACAGCCCAACAATCCAGCTGGTGCCAAAGGCCCTCGGAAGATCCGGGGGGCGTAGAGATTGCCGATGGTCGACAAGGTGGGTGGGAATCACGGTGATCAGTATCGTAGTGGAGCTTATGCACCACTTTGTTGTATTCGCCGGCCGGTTGCAGGACGGTTATTGATGGTTGGCTGGCATGAGAAATTATAGCCCAGCCTCCGATTCGCGAGCGGGTTGTCGTCGTCGATGAGTTTTGCTGCGGCTGGGTTGCCCCTTTGGTAGGTTCGAAGCGTGGTGATGAGGCCCTAGATAGGCATGAATGCCATGGTGAGGAGCTAGTCTCTCGAGCAATGTTGATGGATTGAAGGAAATGTTGCATCGCCAATGTTCTGATGCAGTATCGCTCTCATTTAATCAGGAGCACTTCTAGCGAGCTCGGCGCACTGTGTTCAGGCCCGTCTTACTCGACTATACATGGCTCTTGCAAGATGTCCATTCTCTATGCATTCATCTCTACTTACCAAACATGCTATAATCATCTACGCCTCGCAAAGAATACCAGCTCTAAAAACTCCCAAGAACATCCTCACTAAATACACTTCCCATTTCCCCGTTATCATTTATTTCCCCAGTCGCTTCACGAACTCAACCAATCCAAAAACTCCGGCGTGAAATAACTCACCACCACCGTCGCCCCAGCCCGGAGTATCCCCTCTGTACTCTCAAACGCCATGGCTTTCAGATCAAAGACCCCCGCCTTCGCCCCTGCATGGATCATTGCAAACTCCCCGGACACCTGATACGCCGCCACGGGCAAATCCTTCCCAATCTCCTTGGCATCACTGATGATATCCAAATAACTGCTCGCGGGCTTCACCATAACAATGTCTGCGCCTTCAGCAATATCGCGGGTTATGGCACGACGAGCTAGCCCTCGGCCGCCGGGGGGCAACTGGTAGCATTTACGGTCGCCGAAGGAGGGGCAGGAGCCGGCGGCGTCGCGGAAGGGGCCGTAGAGGCAGCCGCTGAATTTAGCCGAGTAGGACATCAGGACGACGCGGTGGGCGATGCCGGCTTCGATGAGTTTGAGTTTAATGGCGCGGATACGGCCGTCGTTCATGTCCGACGGTGCAACGCAATGGGCCCCTGCTTCGGCGTAGGCGATGGCTACGTCGGAAATGCGGTCGACACTTAGTGTGTTGTTCAGAGTGCCGTCGTCGCGCAGAATACCGCAGTGTCCGTGGGAGGTATATTCGCAAAGGCAGACGTCTGCGACGATGAAGAGATTTGGGAAGCGAGCGCGGAGGAGGCGAATGGAGGCGATGACAGGGCCGCGGGGGTCATCGGCGGCTGTGCCGAGGGCATCTTTAGCGCCGGGGACTATAGGGACGCCAAAGAGGATGACGGAGCGGAGGCCTTTGCGTATCAAAGGTTCGAGGTGGGGAATTAGTTTGTTTATACCGCGGCGGGATTGATTGGGGAGCGAGGGGATCAGGGTGTCTTCGTCGTATTGATCGGAAATAAAGAGGGGGTAGATGAGCATGGACTGAAAGGGGATGTTAGCGATGGTTGTACTTTCCAGACACGATGGAGGTACCTTTGTTAATTGCCTCTCAGCCTGCCACGACCGGGCGAGAGGGTGACTGTAGCCGCCATGTAATTGACTAGCTATGTCTCCTGATATGCTCACGCTCGTTGCAGCTGTGCTTGCGTATGATCTAGCATATGACTCGGCCCTGGACATATGAGAAGCCCGTGATGGGGGTGAAGTTCGGTCGTCTGGATTGCGGTCACGATAAGTAAGGTCAGAGACCAAGGAAGAGAAGGACATCTTGGAGTGGTGTTTGTAATATATTGAATCGCTCAGAATATAGCGGTTGCAAGTCAACTATATTCGACGATGAGAGAATCTCCAAGGATTCTCGGGGCAGCAGTGGCGGTAGAGAGTAGAGATATCGAGTGGTTCTAAGGTTGAAAGCGAAGAAGAACGAGATAAAGTCGATGGATGCTGCCAGAACCTTCGTAATTCTCAATCTATTGTATGTATAGGAACAGAGAAGTGGTTGAGGATTTACTCCCAGGTGATGTGTGTCGTCCGACGCAGAATGATGCCGTCGTCAATGGCTTGTGCTCCCGTCGCTTTCTCTCGGACCTTACCTAAGCGGATGACAGAGCGGGAAAAGCTTCGTTGTGATTGGTTCCCATATTAGCGTGATACGCGAAATACCGGGCTTCCTCTTTTCAGCGAACTCCAATCTTCTCCCAACATCTACTCGTACCTCCATACCGTACTCTTACTGGTACATGAAGAATCAGAGTACCACAATCTTTCTGGTCCTGAGGGACTCTACTATGTTGTGGTGTGAGACACTCGCTTGGATGTACGGATTATACCTCCCTACTTTATACAGTATGCTGTTTTGGCACAGCAGTGCTTCCCCCAGCCAGAGTTGCCTCTAAGCGCAGATCATGAACAGCCGTTCGGCACTCTTCGATCCACTCTTCGGTGCTGTCTCATAGAGCGACATGGTGCTCCATACATGCGTAAGCCCCGTCTTCGATAGGGTGGAATGTTGCTAAATCTTGATGGTGGTCAAGTTTGCTACTGTAAAGACAAGACCTGGTACAGTAGACCTCAAGTCCCTCAACGCGTAGACCGATGGATAGTGGACCTGGTTCGTAATGCTGTTTCTCATGGAGTGTAAAAGTTATTCAATGAGTACTGCACAGCAGAAAAGTTCGACCACTTGCTCTAGGCCATAAAGCCGTAAGCTCTCTTTAGGTTTTTGATAGACTGTCAGAATACAGCATCGAATATGACTATCACTTTATCCGTTTATTCCAAACATAATGTTTCGCCTTGTAGACAGTTATTCAGTCACTTAATGGAATCAATGAGGCAGTAGCCATTTCTGGGTCGTTGAATGTCGACAGCTCTTTCCTCGTCCATTCTTAGCGTTCACCTCCTCTTCGATTGAAAGACTGCAGTCCTTCAACCTCACTTTGGTATGGGTTAGCACAGATATCGCAGCCCAACTACAATTGACTCTGCCAACCAGTCTGATGGCGACTTACGGCAAGAGGAAGAAGAGTTTGCTATCTTCTTTCTCGGTCTTTCAGGACGAAAAAGATGAGAGGCCACGGCCACGCCTGGGGCAGAAGCGATCCCGTGAGCACTCTAACTCACCTCGTGCAGCGCATGCTGACATTCTCTCCCTCTAGTCTCTAAGCAATTAGAGAAAGCAAAGGCAGCGATGAAGATCTCGAGAAGCCAGGCCCGCCTAGATAATGATAGTGCCGACGAGCTTGCCAGCGATGCTCTACTAGATGACCCATCTCCCCAGCTGATGCGCCCTTCTACTCAAGACAGTATTCCCGAGACATTCCCCGCTCGATCCAAGTCTGGTGGACGCACTACGGAAACATTGGATAAGCCACTACCATCGACTCCTTTCAAAGGGACAATTACAGATTCAAACCGCCAAAAGCAGGCTAAGCCGGCTCTTGCCCCAAAGACAACCAATCCAAAGGTGCCTAGAAATGGAAGAAAGCAAAGTCCCAAGCCGCCGATATCTGCTTCTTTATTGCCTCAAGGACCACGGAATAGCCACAACCCAACATTGACAAAGGTTGGCCAAGCCGCTCGTAGTAATGCTTACGTCGCCAGCCCACAAACAAGCACAGCAGATGCAGCGGCACTGAGCAAGAAAATCTCCGATCTCATGCAACAAAACGCAATCAAAGAGTCAAAGAAGCGTTCAAAACACAAGAAGAGCGTAAAGAACGACATGAGTATCACACCTAAGCCTTCACCTCTCGAGAGGAGCAAGACAGCAATTGCAAAGGCAACTCGAGCTATTGCAAGACGGCTTAGCAGTTCGAGCGAGCACCCGGCCAAATCTCAAAAGAAGGGGAATGTGCTTCTGGACTCAATCGACGATCTCCCTCATCCAGAGACCGGTTTCCTGCCACCTCTAAGTCGTGGGAGACTTGATCGTCGTATCGCAGAAGGGGAAAACCTCGGTAACCCCAAAATCCGAGGCTTGATGGGCGACGGACATATTCCACGAAAACCATTGCCCGTATATGAGAGCATGAAGAGCCTAAGAAGGCAGTCCGATTCGGAGGAAGATCCATTCTCTGATGGCAATGAGCTAGAACGCGCGATTACACCTCAGACCCCAGTTGATCTTGATTTCGGCCTCGACATCGGTCTCGACATCGACTTCAGTCGGCGCAAGAACAAGCGCACTAGCAGACATGAAGGCTTTCCATTCCGTGGTCTTAGCCATACAAGGGCTGGCCTCAACTTCGAACCGTCCTTGTCGGCAGCTGAATCGACTTCAACATTCTCGAATAAGACATCGGGTTTAGCTCAACACCCCGAAGTGGAAATCTTCTCCAGCAGTCCTGTCGGATTCTCCACGCCACGTATACGCCTTGAGCCCCGGCCCGATGCCGACGGTAAGAAGAGGTTAACCGGAGTGCTAGTGCGTAGTCCATCATCCATTCTTGAGTTCAGTTTCGAAGATTACGAGACTGAAGATGAACCTGCTACACCAGCTGGAGGCAGTCAGGTAACAGATCACGAGCACAGCTTGAGTGTGAAAAGGAAGACTGCTAAAGAGGATCTTCGCGCACAAATTAGTCCATCAAATAAGAAACCCAGAAGAATATCGGACGCCTCAACAGAATATTTACTTACGACAGAGATCAGCCAGTTGGACACGCAAGATCATCGTCCTTTATCAAGAAAGGACACCAACACGAGGATTGCTCGCACTAATCGAGAGAGGAGGGAGGTAAAGGGTATGAGCATTTTCGACACTGGCCCAAAGGAAAAAGCCCTTATAGCTGCTCCGCCCTTTCGAAGCCGATCCACGCTCTGTAATGGACCGTCATCAATCTCTAGACCCACGAGCATTCTCTTCAGCCGTGAAACCAGAGCTCATTCGCGGCAACTGAGCACAGTCGAGGCAGACAGCATGGAAATCGATGAGCTGCAAATGGATGGTTGAGCGTAATCAGGCTGGAGGGAAGAAGGGCTGACCCGGTAGAGGATTTTGCTATTAGCGCTACGTGCTTTGATTTAAAGACCAGGCAATTGTGTGAACAACGCACATATTAGCAGACAGCTCGTAGTTAGACATATTGTCGTTTGGCGTCTCGTGCTATTTAAGGGGATTTACTGCTTTACTTTGTTGAGCAACTTTATTAGCAGTTAGTATAGCTATATTCACTTCAGCTTTTAGCTCAGCTCTGCAACCATCCTCATATTGTTTGCCAAAATGGCAGCTTAGATATTCGATGAGGTGCTTTTTGGAAGCGCTGATGCACAAGTAATGGAAATCATCAATTCTTAAACGACCCCATACTCGCTCAGATACTGACATGGACAACTCCACTGGTGAGAAGTCTGATGGAATTACAATTCTTCCGTTTAATGCTCTCTGGTTGCGAGATCCAATTGACCACTTGAGGGACTCGACTGTTGGAAGCATGGACGTGGCTACAACTGGCTTTCTGGCTTCATCAGTACGTTCACTAAACGACCTGGATAGCTCGATTACTGGAAGGATTCGAGCTTCTGAAAACCGAAGCTCTGACGTACGTCCGATTACCGACTTTGATAACTCGACTATCGGAAAGAAACAATGTATCCCTTTACACCACCACACAAATCCCTCTAGGTAAGCTTTTGCTTGATAAAGAACGCCCTTAGATGCGACAGCTGCCACGCACACGTAACCCCCAACACTACCAGCTGAACAAGCGTCCACCGCACCACCCGCGCATTTGTCGTCTCCGACTGGTCCCGGAACTCCGCCTCCCTCTCCCTCTGAAACACTTGCTCCCGCCGGATATCCAACAGCCGCGCATTCAAATCCTTCACCTTTTGCACTATCCCCTCGATTTTGCCCTTGTCCGTGCTTTCGATGTTGCTGCTTTCTCCTATCACCAGGTCCAGACTCAGCTTGATGCCGCCGACGGGTTGGCCCGAGCTCAGCCAGCCCTGGGCTGCGGCGGTGGAGGGCGTAAAGCAGATGCGGTGGTCGCCGGCGTCGGCGGCGCTGAAGGTGAAGCGGCCTTTTGAAGAGCCTTTGGTGGCGACGACTCGGTGATCATTGTCGAAGACTTCGTCGACGGTGATGGTCATGCCGAGTTCGGGGGAGACGGCGAAGGCGTTGGTTTGGGGGTTGTATTGTTCGGCGGTGTAGTGGCCTGGAGAGGGGTGGGTTAGCTTTTGGATCTCTTCACTATGTAGGATGCTGGCTCTCAAGAGCCTCGAGGTTGTTTCAATTCTTCCTAGGAGGACACAAAGGAGGGATCCTGCTCACCGACCACCAGAGTGTCTTTGGGAAGCTCCTCGTAAAAGCATTTGGGGGTTGTGCCTTCGAGATAAAAGTAGAGAGCCTGGGTCGGCACTGTAAGCCCCAATACGAGGATCAGCAACATTGATTGTAGCAGGCCCAGTGGCCTTGGATGTGAAATCTCCATCGTTGGTTTATAACGGCGAACTTGGGCTTGAAGAACAACAAACTCCTTTCGCGAACTTTGGCGCTCGGGAAATTTTGCAGGGGTCACAACTTCCGCCGCATCTTCAGATGTTCCGCCTGGAGATTCAACACCAGTCTACCACATTCACAACACATTGAACAGATATTGATACCAGGCTGTTGCCTCGTGGTTTTGGGACAGCATCCTCGATATACCGTTGTTCCTTGGTTAGAAAATATTACGCACAAGCTTTCAGGCAGAAACAGTCAAGATGGCGACAGCCGATGTTCGAGACATGCTGGATCTCCCCAGCAATGGGCATCCAAGACCAGTGAAGAAGCAGAAAACTGTGGAGAAGCGCCCAGGTCAGTAGTACTATGTGTAGATAAATCTTCGAACTAATATCTGCTAGAGGGTATCACACGAGAATTATTTGCTTTACTCGGCGAACGCGCACCTCCGGTCGCAATCACAGATCACATAAAATACAGGGAGAGGCCGAAATGGTCGCACAAGGTCACGCCCTGGTCTGCCGCACCCGATAGTAAAACTTATGCATGTATACTGACTCTGTTAGGGACATGGCTCCCTTTCTCAACGAAGCTCGGAAAGATGGTTTGAAGCTCCGACACTGGAAGAAGAGGGATACAAGTGCGCCTAATTTCCCTGCCACACCGGCGGATTCGAATGCAGCTTCAGAGATGGAAACGGATGAGAAGCCAGCAAAGACGGAAGTGTACCCCTTCACGAAGTTCAACGTCAAGATAGAAGGGCCGAGCTATACGGAAGACCAATATGAGACGCATCTGAAGAGTGACACTTGGAGCAAGCAAGAGACGGATTACCTGGTCCACTTGGCTAAGGATTACGACCTCCGGTGGGTTGTCATCGCGGACAGGTACGAATACAAGCCCGGAGAGACGCCGGCAGAAGGAGACGCAATGGCAGTCACCGTGCAACCCATAACAAGAACCATGGAGGACATGAAGGCTCGATATTATGATGTCTCAGCTAAGATGATGGCCCTACACCATCCTATGTCCAGCATGTCGACGGCAGAATTTGACCTTCACGAAAAGATGACGAAATTCGATCCTGCCCGTGAAACGACGAGAAAGAAACTTGCCGAAAGCTTGCTCCATAGAACACCAGATGAGATCAAAGAGGAGGAGATTTTACTTGGAGAATTAAAGAGGATTGTGACCAATGAGGAAAAATTCTCCAGAGAGCGGAAAGAGCTCTACGAACGTCTGCAAGCCCCTCAGAGTACTGGCAGTACACAAATGTATCAATCCAGCCATGAACTCACCGAGCTTATGAAGACCTTGTTGAATGTTGACAAGAACAACAAAAAGCGAAGATCACTCATGGGTCCGGAAGGTATCTCCAGTCCAGGCGGTGGGAACTTCTCTGGAGGTGACCGCGGCCAACGTCACTCTATGAGTGGCGCTGGCGACAAGAAAGGCTCAACGTCCGGATCATCAGGTCAGCGCCAGCTCACTCCCCGAGAAGAGATCAAATACGGGGTTAGCCATTATGAGCGTCTTACAGCAGGTATCACGTTCCGGCACGAGAAGATCACCAAGCTCGCGCAAGCGAAATCAAACGTCCAGTCTACGAAGATTGCTGCGGCTCTGACTGAGCTGAAGATTCCGCCGCGACTGGTCATGCCTACGACGAAAGTGTGCAACGAGTATGAGCGGCTGATACAGAGTATACATAATCTATTGGACGTGAGGAAGGTTAGTGAGAAGGTGGAAAGCGAGATTAAGATCTTGCGGGCACAGCGAGAGGAGAAGGAAAATAAGGATAGGAATGGGGGACTAAAAGAGCCAGGTACTAGCGAACCACTAGAAATGGACACCACCAAGGATGAAAATGTAAATGAGCCCGAACCCCAGCCTTCAGAGGATGAGGAAGACGAAGACGACGACGAGAAAGCCTCGGAGAATAGCGACGACAGCGATAACGATGACGAAGCAAAAGAGGACGAAGACGACGCCGCAGAGGAGGAACCAAACGCCGACATAGAGGCCCAAATCGACGACGCCGACGATCAAGAGGACCTCAACAGAGCTGTGTCACGAGGAGCAAGCGTTGCCACAACAGCGAGAAGTGGGCACAAACGGAGCGCAAGTGTTATGAGTATGGTCAGCAATAAGAGTATGAAGAGGATGAAGAAGTAGGGGTGTACGTTTGTGTAGGGAGATGGGTGTAATTAGGAAGATGGTTCCGTGCTGAAATCCTTCCTTTACAGCCTCTGCAGTTGCCGTAGACGATGCACTCACCATACATTCTACAACAAACTTGTACCTTCCCAAAATCGCAGCAGAAACTTTCAAGTTGCAAGTTCTTCCTATTCACCTCCATCCCGCCAAACCCTCGTCGTTTTCCTCCACCAATCCCAAATACCTCTCCATCTCATCCCTCTTCCCTACAAACTCTCTCCCGATCAATCTCGGCATCCCTAATCCCTTCTTCCCCCCCCCCCCTTAAACCTCTCACCGCATTCCCCCCTCTCTCAACCCATCCCAAAAATCTTGAAGCACGTATAGGGGCAGAGGTGGAGAATTCCAGGCAGTTTCGGGTAGTTCTGAGACAAGGGCAAGGTCTGAAGGGGGTTACATATTTCGGGGAGCAGGATTGATTCGGGGGGGCGGGGGATGTTTTTGGTAGGAGGGAATGTATGTATCAAAGCGGCGTTTGAAAAGCCTCAATGTACCCGACACGTTCATAGAAAAGAAAAAAGATAGTGATAAGGAGTTCTGGGAAAACTCCGTTCGGGGATATTGTTGTGGGTGGGTGGGTAGATACACCGCTATTGTGTGCGTCCTCGTTCTTGGTTGTTCGTCATTCGGGTTCTTGATGGCGTCTACGATTCGAAAAGACGTTTCTTGATTTGTGGAAGGGCTTGTTGTGTGTTGGATGATGTTGGGTGGGGATGTTTGGTGGGTGGTGTGAGGGAGATGGTAAGGTTGGGTTTTGTTGTTTTGTGAAATTAGGGGGGGGGTATGGAGGTTGTTGTCTGGGTATTATGCTAGATATGAAAATTTCCACAGCTGGACGAGTGCGGGCTTAGGGTTTTTAGAGGGGTTGTGTTTGGTAGTGGTGCTTGACCTCGCCGCTTTCCTTACTCGTAGCTTCCGTCTTTCACACAGGCAGTCCCGTTCTTCCACCAACGCCTCACACGTATCAAAATATAGCCTAACCCTCACTTGAAAAGCAACCCGAGAATCAAGACTCACCCTTTCCACCCTTCTCTTCTCTCTCCTGCAATCCCTCAACCCCTTTACCCCAAGCGCCCGCTTTCTTCCCCCACTTCATCATCCCCCAAGCATGCACCCATCCTATCTTTGGGGGAGGTTCCTGGCTAGTCCGAAAGGGACTTGTCTGCCTGAGCGGATCTGCTTGCATTGCATCGAGCTGATCTACAGCAAGCTCCTGTTTCGCACCTTTATCTGATTCAGGCCCTTCCCACCGTCTAACTGCCTTGCCAACAGGCCTCCACCAGCCTTCCTCCTGCCTGTCCCACCACCGTTTCCCGCACATCTCCCATAGCCGACTTCGTGCCCGTTTGTATGCGAACCGCTCATCTTCACCAGTGAAACTACCGGTGCGTCCGAAGTCGGGGCCTTCCTGCCGGCCGATTTCATTTCCCGCGCCTGGGGCACCGTCACTTGGGCCGCGGAAGCGTGAATTTGGTGAGCGGCCGGCGCCATAGACGGGACCGAAGTCGCTGTCTTCGTCTGCGAGGATGGAGCGTGTGGAAGGGGAAGAGGAGTTGCGTTGAGAAGATGAAGAGGGAAGGGGGATTGAAGCGTAAGAGGGTGGGGATGCAGAGGAAGTGTACGACGAGATGTTAGGGCGGAACGGAGAGGTCTGGTCTTGATATATTTCGGAGAACGTTTCCGAATAGACGCTGTCATCCGTGGTGTTGGTTTCTTGCGCACCTGCTGACGGCCGCCGCGTTTCAGGGAAAAAGAGGTCATCAGGACCAGCTTCGGCGCGGATGAGAAGTTTGCAGCGGGCTTCATACAAGGCGTCGAGGAGTGTAATAAGCCGACGAGCTTCGTTCTTCTGGAGGAGAGTCAAGACTGGAACGTCAGTAAGTATTAGAGTATGGAAGGTGGAAGCAAGTGTGATGTAATCCGCTGGACCGAGATTGGTGCTGCAGAGCTCAGCAAAGGTCCAATATGTGACTCCGGAACACTGGCGCGGGACAATGAGATTACGACCGTAGACTCGAAGCGAGGTGCTCCCCCAATCGATAGCTGCAGGAAAGTTTGGAGCACCCTCTCCGTGGGGAAAGGCATGATGTAAGGCTTGCTGCCAACTTCGATTCGCCTGCTCTGTTGCATCGTCTGTCGATGACAGAGGAGGGATTACAAAAAAGTTGTTTGGTAAAAGATTCTTCGATTTCTTCCCTTCGCAGGTAGATGTCTCCTGAGGCTTCGCGTGCAGGCTTTGTTCATAAGCTAGACCCAGGTTGCCAGAAGCCATCGCCTCAAGACCTTCAAATCCTTGTTCAATGTCGCGACCCGCGTTTTCAGAATCCAAAAAAGGTCCTATATGCATATCCTCTTCAGCTTCGCGCCGCCTCCAGTCCTTTCCACCCTCTATATCCCATATCTCGCATCGAGCCCGTAAAACCTCGAGAAAAGCCACGAAATCTCCTTTTCCAGAAAACATACTTTCGCTTCTTCCACCTTCACTACCTTTTCCCGAACCCAGTATACCCCATCTATTGCCAAACAGACCAAGCCGTGAAGAAGGAGGTGCAGTAAATTCAATCCCGGATGCATTCGCCAGTTCCTCTGGCATACGGTTACTTGTAGCAATGAGAACACCCCCAAGATGGAAAAAAGACGTGAAAAGGTTGGACAATATCTTTGAAGCAGCACGATCTGGTAGTTGAAATTCGTCTAAGAAAAGAATTGGCGACGTCGAGATCATATCTCTAGCCAACCATAGAAGGGAATGCTCTTCCTCTTGCCCTCCCGTTGAAGCCAAAGCTGGCGTTACTAATCTACTCCTCCGCAACTGTTCTAGTCTGGCGAAAGTCTCTAGCATAAAGGTGTTGAAATGCCACCGTCTTTTCTTCCGGTTTGGCAGACAATCCGCGAGTAAATCAACTAGCATGCTCTTTCCCGTCCCAACTTCGCCATAGAGTAAAAGGCCTTGCGGCGATTGCAAACGTATCGCAGATTCATGGTTCGTCAACTTTTTCGTGAGAGCCATTGCCTCTGCCTTCTCTTTCTGCCCTCTAAGAGAAGAGAAGATACTCTGAGGCTTCCCATTTTCTGATAAGCTTTCGTGATCTTCTGCTTGCCTCGAAGTTGACAAAGGCTTCCCAAATGAACGGTTTAGCTGTTCTAGCCGATGATTAAAGTCTACTTCAGGCTCGTAGTCCTTGAGACGGTGATAGAGCTTCTGTAGATGGAGAGCAAGCCGATGTTGTGCGGGATCCGGATCAATTTGCTTTGTAGCCAAAAGTGCTCGATACAAGACAAGCGGATTGGTGATGGTAAGGCCTGTAGAAGTAGGCAATGACTGCATGGGGATCACTACTTTACAATACAAGTCTCATCTCTCGATCACTTGCAGCTCTCTGGGGAATGGGCTTCAACTACGTCATGATGCTTGTAATACACCGATACAATACCGCTAGATGTATCACATGTAAAAGCCGAACCACAACTCTTTTTAGGGGAAAGGAACAAAGTCGAAACCTAAGTAGGCATATGGAGATAACGATTTTGGATGAATGCCTTCATATATACATTGCTTACCATACAAAAACCCCCATATCTACAGAAGCTAACACCTATGTACAAGGAGTCCTAACGTTATGCCTAGTACGAAGCCTTATAGCTTGCTCTTGAAACCCTCCCTCGCATCTTTCTTAACCAATACATTACTACCCGGGTACGGATCAATCGTCAACGCATTCAATGGATTCAGCTCGCTCGCGCGCTTGAATAGATCTTCATAGACCTTCCCATCGTACCTGCCTAAGCTACTATCAAGCTGCCAGTCCGGGAAGTGCCATGCATCTACAAGCCTTACGGCGTGTGGTCTGATCTCTTCAAGGAGCTTCATGACGGCCTTTGTACGAGCAAGTTGGATTTGGCGAACCGTGACCGCGCTGCTGGAGAAGAACTCCGAGGCTTCCTGCTCGAGAGTGTGCAGCGCATATAGGCGGAAGAGCTTGTGCATGAGTGCGATGGTCTGGGGGTCGAGTGATGAAGTAATGTCGTTGGTGCGTAAGGCCTCGTAGAAATTTTTGACAGCAAGATACTGGCTGTGGGCAGTACTTAGGCGCCAGAAATCAACAAGAAGGCCATTCCACGATCCTTTCTCCTCATCCCGGTGTTTGAGGGCTTCAAAGGTGAGGAACGAGGTACGCCAGGCAAAGGCGGCGACAATGTCCTCGTCACGACCAAGGACGTCGAATGCAGCGCCTATATCACGACGCGCGAGGAAGCTTTTGAAAATCCTGCTAGTATCGTTGTCTGAAGCCTTGCCTTGAAGGACAGCACGCGCTGATTTCAGGAGCTATTATACGTAAGTGACAGGTGGCAACTGAAAAAGGGAGGCTACTTACATATCTTGCGACTTGCTGGGTTAGCATATAGTTGTCTCCCTCCCAGGTGGTCGTGGGGAGGTAATCGGCGTACCACGAGCCTATGCCGCTGAAGCTACTGTAACCGTGACCTCCGCATGCTCTCCTGCAGACTTCTAGGCCCTCAGCAGCAGTGGTACTCGCAAGAGCCTTCAGCCCACAGGATGTGGCATGCAGGTCCGCAAGTAAGTCTGTCGTAGGAAAGAGCTCTTCAGGGCTAGGCCCTCGCTTTGTCGATGACATTTTGCCTACATCTCCGGCCATTTTCTTCTGACTTTCCTGGTAAAGTGCCATCATTCCACGACCGGTAAAATGCAGAGCAAAAGTCGCAGCCAGTAGAGGTAACAGCCGAATTTGGACCATAGTATAATTCAGGACTTGGTTTTCTCCAGTCTCCCATTCTTTGGCATCTCTATCCTGAAACTGCCGCCTAACTGCACAGTATCTAGTAGCAATCGTAACTCCTCGGGCGAGAACGCCGCCTGATTGAAGTACGATGGTACTCCGGACCCATGTCAAGGTACCGTAGACGAGGGAGGCTGAAGCAGGCCTCACGTATTTATTCGTCTTGAGATCAACACCCGAGAACTTTGCCAGCATGTTTACGTGAGGAATCTTGACATGGTTCAGGAGAAGAAATCCATTATCCATGGTATTGTAACCAAACTTCGGTCCAATATCGCCGACATGAATATTCTCCAGGGGTTCATGAGACTTCAAGTCCCGTATCTGAACCACAAACGGATGGGGTCCGTAGCCCTTGCCGTCGATGATAAGCTGCGCCATTACCACGGCGTGATTTGCGGTACGTCCGAGAGAGCCAATCCACCACTTTGACGCCGTCAGATGTGGCGAGTGAATAACGAAGGTTTTATCTGTGGGATCCCAGGTTGCTGTTGTTTCTAAGCCTCGGACGTTGGATCCATGTCCTAATTCGGTCTGTGCATAACAACCAATGTATTCGTACTTCTCTGCTTTTTCTAGGAACAACTTATGCTGCTCTGGTGTTCCTTGGTCACGGAGCGTAATCTGCCCACTTTGTCAGGGTGAAACATCTACAGTAGGATGGGAAGAGAAGAACCCACTAAGAACATGCTAGCATGTAACCCATACGGACCGGGCTCGGTGATGAGCTCGTTGGCTACCATAAACTCATCCTGGGACCATTTGTGCTTTATTGTTAACTGTTGTAGCTTCTTTGCACGAGCCAAAGCAGTTTGGAACCGCTCGACCCTGCCATCAAAGTAGTTCGCCGATTTGTCGAATGCTTTCTCAGACTTTAGGACATTCAGTATTCGATTTTGCCGGTCCAGGGCCTCTTTGGTAAACAGAAATTCGGAAAGCTTCTCTACAGGAACGTTGGACTGAGCCCGTTCCTGTTGGAGCAGCTCACTGCCTTGAGGGCCACTCGGAGTGAGCTTTTCCACCCATGAAGGAGCCATTGATACTTCGCACGTTTGAAATACAAGCCTTGAGACTTGATCGTACCTCCGCTGAAAAAGTAAGACGTATAGAAACTCTGGGTTTGGAGGAAAGGGCAGTACAAGTATATTATTTGGTCATTATCGATATGTACTTGATGGACATAATGCGCTAGTGAATGCCGAGGTTCAGCCCTGCTCTTTTGACTCTAACTGGAAGGGGCTGCGAAACGCCATGTGAAGCCATCCCAGACCGCTCTCACGGTCCCAAGACGGCAAATGCAAGTAGTAAGTACCTTATGACAGTCAGTCTGGCTGATTACCGTTCAGTGTCCTGCTGAGTAGCGATAGAGTGTACTGTGACGTCAAGACAAACGTACTGCTTAGCGTTGTCCGCAAGCAGACACATTCTTCCTGGAATGCTTGGAAAGAACAATCGCACTCGGAGTTCGTCTACTGATCACCAAGCTCAGGTGAACGAGATTGAAGTGGTAGATGTCATGTGGAGCAGGTTCAGGTCCGAGCAGATGTAAATGAATCGGAAAAGCTGAAGATTGAGGAATTTCAAACCTTCACTTTTATCCAAGAGCAGTTCGGAGAATTCAACTCTTATACAGTCCATGACAGTTCATGAAGCTGTCAAATTGACAGATGTCATCTCAGATCCACCTATGTGTGCTTACTTTTCTTATGCTTGCGCCGGAATCCCGCGACGTCAGTGTACTGCCTTGGGCTTTCCACGGTTCAGATAGCAAAATCATAGTCAAGATCTCACTGGCAAAGAGGGCCATGCGTTTGCATATCCCTAAACCCAAAATAATGGAAAGAGCCCTTCTCAGCATGGCACTTCCTTCCTTGCACTCGTGTACCTTTTCGTCCTCACTATCCTCCTCCTGCTTTCCGCTTGCAGCCAACTGCAATTCTACCAGATCCCTATCATTACACCCTATCTCCAAATAATGCGGTTGAGAACTTTACTCTTCTTCTGCGCGGCTCTAGCTTGTCTGGCAGCACCAATCGACCGGTCTTTATCCTACTATCAAACTCGGATCCCTGTCATTGAGACTGTGAGCCTATCACCAACCTGCTCTCGCCGCTGGCGGCGCCATGTTTCCCACCTTACTTTCCGTTCTTCTCGTTTCTATACCTGCTGCCACAGGCAATAGCAAAGGTTCGAGACTAGCCGGCAATCTCACTAGGTCATCCAGCCGGCTGTCGTTATTTCCAGCTTCTCAGGCCCTGTTCCTCTCAGATGAGCGTCATGAGTGGCCTCCTCATACCGCTTTACCGGCCGTTTGCGGAGAGCAGGAGACGAACTGCGCCGCTCAAGGTCATCCCGTACGCCCTGCCTCCCTAATCTCTCACCACGTATTGACATTGTTCACGCCAGGAAATCTGCTGTCCCGCGAACACCGCCTGCTATCCAACCTCCCACAAACCCTCCCCTATCTTCTGCTGTTCCCTCTCCTACCACGCCTGCTCCTCCGACCTCCCCCTCTTCTGCCCCGCCCACACCTTCCCATGTCCACCATCCCTCTCCGGTGCCTGCTGCCCCGTAGGCCTCCGCTGCGCATCATCACTCTGTCTAGAGTACGAATACAAAACACAAGCTATCTTCTCCTCTTCTCCAACACCGGAAACTAAATCGCCTGAGACTTTCCTTTATACACTTCCCGCAACCACAATACCCGCACACACTGTAATTCCACAGGGGAACCCCCTTTCCGAAGCCACAGCCCCAACATGTGTCCCGCCGAATCCAAACTGCCAGCCCGGAACGCCAGGGAAGCAAGTCACAGATCTCCCCATCAGCGACCGGATCCTCGGCACTCCCACAGCCTGGAGAGCGAAAGTTGGGGAGATAGCAGTCGAGAGCAGGGCGAGCAGAGATTGTGACGGCCGGAGGGGCTGTTGGAGGGGGGGAGATGGCTCGGAAATGGATAAAGGGTGGTGGAAGCGCGCGATGTGGATCGGAGTGGGGTTGTTTGGGGTCACTGGGGTCATGCTTGCTTTATAGAGGTACCTAGGTGGTGGATGGCAGGTTTTGGCCTTTTTGGGAAAGGTCTGGGAACGCAGGGTTGGTGGGGAAAAGTGTGGGTTGTGTGGCCCGGGGATGAGAGAGATGGATGCTGCGACGAGGAAGGAGGTGGCCCGTTTGCTGCTGTTGATATCACGGGGCGTGGGAAATGGAATAGAGGCCTTTTTGGATCGATTCAGTTGCAGGACTGTGGGATTAGAAAAGATGGTCCTTGTGCAGTTGGGACGCAGTGAATATAGCTGTGTGGTTCTAGCTGTGGATGAAAGGGAAAGGTAGAGGGAGGCTTGAGCAGTAGGTTACAGACGGCATGCATCATGATTAAGCGGATTTATTACTGGTTCAGTTGTAGTGGAGACCTAACGGGGTGGGAACATTGAAAAGGAGGTTGAAATCGTGTGCAGTGAAAACCAAAGCATGAATACTTCTCACTGCTTGACAACTAAACTATTCGGTGGACTTCTCAACATCTGAATCTGACATGTGAGCGCCAAAGGATGGTTCAATAAGTTCCGGAACATATAATCCGTCAGTAGCGCTTTTTGCTCACTGAACGTGTTACCTACCCAGAGTTGAGGCGCTTGTCTAGGAAACCAGCAACTTCCGACTCCGGGAATCAATACTGCTGTGTGGTTATAGTAATTCGTACCTTTCCACGGGATCATTGCCGAGTATACGGAGTGGCACGAAGGAACAGGTCAGCACCGGCCACGTCAGACAACAGATCCCACGTCCACAGCTGGTACGCACGTAATGCAAATCTCCGGAGGATTGAGCCAAAGTCAAAGAATCACAACAGGCTAGTTGAGGAAAATCCTGCGGTCAAGGATTAGCATACTTCAATCTCGGGCGCCTCGCTGGTCCTGCGGTCATCATGGTTCAAGATCCTGCGAATTCTGGGCGCCTCGGCGATCCTTCCTGGTATTTGAAATTGTAATCCTTTCGGTTTTGGGCGCTTAGATAACGGCTGAAGTTCGAAGGATTTGGAGGAATATTTGGCGAGACTGCGTCACGGTGAGGGATTTCATGCTGCGCCGCAGTCTCGGTAGTGGTTTTTGTTAGGATTAAGCGCTGGAGGATTATTGCAAAGTGTGTTCTCATGGCGGAACATGTTTCGAGGACGTTTGCAAGAATGCTGTATGGTCGAAGATGTCTGAACAGGCTGCAGCTGCTACTGATGAGCTTGTGATGCGTGGCCTGATCTATTATGGGTTCGAAGATGTTGGAGCCATCGGGTGAGCACCAGAAGCTGTTCCAGATCCTATCAGCAAAGGATGTTATCAGACCGTGATGGCCACTGGATGAGCGTATCTGATGGGTAGTTGGGGTTTATGGTTGATCACGGTTGTAAATCCAGAATTGGCGTATTCCCGACTGAGGGCTGTAATGTGAACCCATAGGCCAATACAGTTTGATAAACCTTCAGTGCAGTTGTCTTCAATAGTAACACCTGCGGCGCTCGTGAACGATCCTGATGGTTACCTTCCCAGGCGTCTGCCGTTCGTTCTCTTGTATGATCAATAGTATCGTCTTCTTGTTATAAATCCAAAGGAGCTCTTTCCCTCTCTTTCCCCTCAAATCGTGCTCATCCCAGGCCTCCACGTTTCCCCAATTCTCTTGACTTCCCGTATGAATCTCGGACTCTTGATCTCCCCTCCCTTGCCCTTCCCATTGGCTACAGCCATAGGCGTATGCTCATCCGGCATATAAAATGGGTTTTGCAGCAATCGTATATACGCCGTTTGTAGTGCCTTGAACGCCGGTTTCATATCCGCCCCTTCAACCCCCCTGCCTCCCATCCTCCCTTGTCCTCCTCGACTATCCCCAATCCCGTTCTTCCCATACCTGTCCACAACCACAGCAATCCTAACGCCAGTCCCTGTCTCCCAACCCCAGATACTGAGCCTCTCATCCACGTGCTTCAGCAGCCCTAGATCCTGATCCACTGAGTCGCTATTCTTGTTTCTCGTTTTGAGGTCAAATAGGTCCAGGGAGGCGTGTAGGAGGAACGAGAAGTCAAGATATGCATTGGGCTGGGTAGATGCTGGGGGGAAGACTGAGATGTGAAGAGGGTTGTCCTAACCTTATGTTAGCGCGGAAAAGCCTTCTGGTGGGCCTAGAGAAGTTTTACGTCTTTGCCTACTATGCCTATGCAGGCGATTGAGGGGATGGAAGTCATGTTTGCGGGTGGCTTAAACTTGGAAAATTCGGGGTCGGTGTGATAGATATTGGAAAGAATATTCTTTCAGCATTAATTGCATGCAAATCTAAATTTTTTACTACGCTTTTTAATCACGAGATTGTTGATTCAATGACAGATCAACAGTTCAATATATATCCCTAGGTCATTTCCTCCATACGGATCTTACTGATTCGAAGTGACTAACAATGAGTCTCCAAAATACCGTGTACTAGACGGTACATTTCGCCATCCCATCGAAGATACCCCTACTGTTCCCATATGCTATAGAATGACAGAAGCAATGAAGCGACCGAGTGGAAAGGAAGCACAATAGACAGTGGGTGCAACTTTAGACAGGAGAAGTGGCAGGCGAAACTATCTCTGCTCTTGAAAAGACGACAGTTTTGCACCGATACAAAACTTTGGCAGGCATTGCCAGAAGCGGATTTGGCTCTGAGGTGACGGAGAAATCTCTCGTAATCCTTATGCCCCCCTCAGAGGTCTCACTATCCCCAACCGTATTGGCGCGAATAGCCGTAGTGTTCATTTGGACATATGGATCCAATCTACGTTTCATTGAAGCCCTGGAGTTCAGCGCAAATTCTCTAGGCCCGGTAGGCTTCTGTGTTGCTGGTTTTGACTTGTTGAGGTCTTCACGGGTCACTCCTAGTAGACCAGGGAGAAGCCTTTCGATCAACGGCCTAATGTGTATCAAAGATGCGCATATCAAGCCTGAGCAATACTCGATAGCGATCCAGTTCCTTGTGGATACCATATACCAAAAAGGATCTGCCCAGAATATTGCCGCTGGAGTGGACGCAGACAACCGGACGATTAGTGAGACACAGGGACTAGACCTCAGTCAGCTAAGAGACTTGTGAATCTGACAGAGCCAAATACTGGGCTTAGGTAGTTGTTGTTACTTACATGAACCCGACTGTGAACGATCCGAGCAATAAAAGCCTCCGTCTGAGTTGCATGTGTAGACTCCATATTATTGGCATCGGAAGAAGAATGATTGCAATGTCGCTAATCAAGTTGAAGATCGCCTGACCTTCTAATATGTTGGTCTGTAAGAGGCAATTGGTCGGCAACACAACCTCCCATGCCTCATTGACGGGCCTACATTGGAACGCCGCAACAAGTGTAACCACAGCACCACCCACGACACAGACTACCATGAGGCCTTTGACGCATTTGCGAAACCTTACTATTGGGAAAAGCCGAAGGTAAAGAAGGAGAATCGATAGTTTGATGGCCGTAATGGCTAAGGGGTACAGAATTTGGAGTGTATAGGATACCTATTCGCATCTCAATACCAGCGAGCCAAATGATCTGTAGAGGAACCACTCACCCTCAGGATATAGGACATGTTGACGTGAGGTGGGAGGTCCCAGATGTGCATAGCGGCACCGTAAGGTATGCATGAAAGAACTAGGACCGTTTGTGCAAAAGCTAGAATCTGGGATCACTGGTCAATGGTTATCGGAGATAGAAGGGAAGATCTTACTGTAGCAATGATCAGGACGAAATCGTCCCAGCCAGGGCTTCTGATCGCACAGTACCTGCTAGCCAGCCGAAGTCCGACGAAAAGTAATGCTAAGGCCATCAAAGGTATCTGTACCGCCAGAAGCTCCGCCTTTCTGGTCGGAGCACTGACATAGTTCGGCGCACGGGAAGTGGAATTTCTAGGAGCAACCAGCATTGATAGGACCAACACGAAGAGGCAGAGAAGCTGATTGGAAAACTGGATTGACAGCGACGCGCTACGTAGCTCTATCAAAGCACATGGTGATGTAGAAGAATCGTTAAGTACTCGTAACATGGCAGATTTCCAAGTAAGGATGAATTCTTATGGAAAGAACGCTGCAGGGACTACTAAAAGGGGAAGTCCCAAGTTTGGATTCAAGGTGGTCACAGTGCCAAGTCGTCAAACTGTTGACAGAGTGAAGGTGCGACAGCTTGGAGCAGCTCATAGGAAATATGATACCTAGGAAATTTGCTGGACGTGTAGGATTCGAAAAGCCCAGCATCCATACAAAGCAGCTGTTTACTCCTTTGCGCATCAGACTTTGCCAACGTTCTACGCTGCATTTTACCTATTGAATATCTCTATCCTGGAGCAAGGCAGATAGAAGGAACATAATGTCTGCTTCAACTGGAGTTGGTAGTGAGCCTAAGGGAGTTTGTTCGTTAGAAGAAGACCAAGTCAGTACATTTGAGGTTCCATCGAGCTTCAAAGAGTCAGCATGGGACACATTTCGGGCGAACTTGAAGCAGCGCCACCGACGGGTTCAATCGCGATCGTCATCATCGCCGTCACCAACAAAAACTTATGAACAATCCATGGCCAAGTTCCCCAAAAACAACGCCCATCAACACCTCTGCAACGTTCCACGAACTGGCGATGAGGAGGAATCCAAGTTCGGCAAGTCACTGATAGGTCTCATGCAAAGAAGCGGTAGATTCGACTACTGCGACTTCAGTGAGGGCGAACAGACACAGATGCAACAGGAGAACAGTGATGATAACAACAACAATATCAATGGAAATGGAAGTGTGCGGCGGTTGATACAGGCAGCCGGTGTTGGCTTGACCTGGCGAAATCTGCCCAATCAGACCCCTTGCTGTATTCGCAAGGTTCTTAGTCCTAACTCCCCGCGCTAGCTCATATCATCAGTTCATCACCACCCGGAAGCAGCACTTTTGACATCCACTTCAATTCCTACAACTTGCAAACACACAGAACGATTCCTTCTGTTTCGTTTCCTTTGGTTCTCAACCATGCTTTCAACCACGAGATCAGCAGCCGCCTTGGTGCTGCGAGGTAAGTTGTTCCGACGGAGAATGGGGGCCCGCCACCAAGATAGTCACAACTCTAACATCTCATAGTCAAACCCTCATCTGCCCTCCTTCCTCTTCGCGCAGGCCCCTCAGCGTTCATATCATCCTCTTCCGCTAGATCGGCTACAGAAATACAAAAAACCCATGATGTTGAAGGTCCGCCACTCAGCGTCACGGGCAAGGTCCGACGTGAAGTCCCCCTACCGAGCCAAGACAAGAAGGAGGGTGCTATGCAATATGCATTGTAAGTTGTTACGCCCATCAGCCGAGCCTTGAGCGCTCAAAGTTGAGTCCATCTTCAAAAGAGTCCTTGACTGATCCCATTCTAGGACAACCCTCGACCAAGTCGCCAACTGGGCCCGCCAAGGCTCCCTCTGGCCCATGACCTTCGGCCTCGCCTGCTGCGCCGTCGAAATGATGCACCTCTCCACCCCCCGCTACGACCAAGATCGCCTAGGCATAATATTCCGCGCCTCCCCCCGCCAATCCGACGTCATGATCGTCGCCGGCACTCTCACCAACAAAATGGCTCCGGCCCTACGTCAAGTGTACGATCAAATGCCTGACCCGAGGTGGGTTGTATCGATGGGTAGTTGCGCAAATGGAGGCGGGTATTATCACTACAGTTATAGCGTGACGAGGGGGTGCGATCGGATTGTGCCGGTGGATATTTATGTGCCGGGGTGTCCGCCGACGAGTGAGGCGCTGATGTATGGGATTTTTCAGTTGCAGAAGAAGGTTTGTTTCTCTACCGTATCTATGTTACGATGGTTCACACATTCTGAATTTCGGCAGATGCGACATACGAAGATTACGAGGATGTGGTACAGGAAGTAAAAAAGGGTTTAGAGATTTGTGTGGCATATGGGAAAGAGAGACTTGTACAGCTTTGGCAAAACCCGGTCCTGGCAGCTGGCGAGGTGGAGTTTGTGGGCGTTGGGGTTTGGGGCATTGGTAGAAGCATTTTTGAGAGTGCAAGGCTAGACATTGAGAAAGCATTTCCAAATACGCAGGCATTGGCTGTAAATGATGTGGGTTATCTTTCATGAAGACGCGCATCAATGTGGGCTACCAAGACAAGACGCGGGGGTTGTTCTGGGCTGTGCGTACGTTATGCGCATGTGAGAGAGTTTTATTGGCAACGAGTTATTGCCCTTGTCAGTACGGAGTACAGGAGGAATGATCAACACTGCACTGGGGGTTTCTATTCCCAGGAAAAAGTATTCAGATACAGATTCACACACTCGTCCCTCCTAAAAAACACCATCGACACAGGCCAACAGTCAAAAAACCTAAACTCCATCACCCACCTAAGCCAACCCCTCCGTCTCCTCCAGTCCCTTCAACACCCCCTCCACCTCCCTCGGATGACTAAGCCCCCACACCCCCCCGCCCCTCACCACATCCGCCCCCTGCATCCCCACCTCTTTCCCCACGAGGTTCCGCCCCACCTTCCCCGGCCCAATCCCGACCCACCGCCGGACGCCAAACTCCTGATCCAGGAACTTGATGCTGTCCCACCAGCGGATCGTCTCGACGGCTTGGCGCGCGAGCAGGTCCTGCAGGTCTTTGGCGGAGGAAAAGGGCCGCGAGGAGACGTTGGAGATGCAGGGGAAGAGGCCGGGGTAGTGGATTGGGGTTGTGGAGAGGGTGTCGCGCATCCAGGTGGCGGCGGGGGCCATTAGGGGCGAGTGGAAGGGGGAGTCGCACAGGAGGCGCACGGCGCGGGGGTCGTGGCCGCCGAACTGGCGCAGCTGGACCAGGAGTGCGTTGATGCGCTCGATGCTGCCCGAGAGCACGATCTGGTTCTTGCTGTTGATGTTGGCGATCAGGACTTGTTCGATTGGCGGGACGTCGCTGGCGGAGTCGTCGCGCGAGCCCGGGGAGGCGTGGCCGAGGAAGTCGTGAATGGTGGCGATGAGGGAGGAGAGGCGGTCGGGCTCGCAGACGAGGGCCACCATGCCGTATTCGCCGCCTTCCGAGGCGGAGGCTTCACGGCTGCAGCGGGCCATGACTTGGGCGCGGCGACGGACCATTTTGAGCGCGTCGGGGTAGTGGAGGTGTTCTGCGGCGACGAGGGCGGCGAATTCGCCTAGGGAGTGGCCAAGAGTGACATCGACGCGTTTCGAGGTGTCGAAGTTGAATTCTTGCTCTAGGATGCGCAGGATCATGATGGAGGTGGCCATGATGGCTGGTTGGGCGTTCTCGGTCGCGGTGAGGGTGGAGTTGGGGCCGTTGGCGATGATGGAGCTGAGGGGGGTCGATAGGATGTGGTCCATTTCTTGCAGGAAGGGTTTACACGTTTTAGGGAAGGCTTCGAGCCAGGGGGTGGTCATGCCGACGCGTTGGACGCCTTGGCCTGTGGGAGTCAGGATCGGGTTGATGGTGAGGGGAGTGGAGGGAGGTCTTACCAGGGAAGAAGAGGGCTGTTTTGGGATGTGAAGGAACAGTTGTGGAAGCCCATCTGGCATGGTTCGATCTATGCAGCCGACGTCTTGATGGGAGAAGCACAGTGGACGCATTGCGCTGATGTAGATTATGAGCTCTGGAAGCTGGCTGGGCAAGGGCCGAAAGTCCATTGCCGCCGAAGCTTCCATTCTTTAGGCGCATTGTGTGCTCTGGCGATACAAAGCCTCCTTCGCAAAGCTGTTAGTTTGGTGCAGCTCACCATTGTGGTACTATACCTTGTACAGCGAAGGCAAGACCGCAATATTTGGAGGTCGGTGGAGGTGATTACACGGTAAGTAGGGCTGCTTTCAACCGCGGCAATCCGGCGTTAGGAGATAGCTAGATTTTGTATGCACAATGCTCGCCGTCGATTTTGATGGAAAGAAAGAGTAGAAAGCTTCAATTACATTGTTTTTGATCCGTGTTACCTACTTGGAGAACTGTTCCTATTGGAGGCTGTGATTGTTTTGGAGGACATGCGAGGATCGTATCGGACTAATGGATCACTCGACAACGCAGCAGACAGGAATACCTACTTTATTTTGTTCTACACTCATGTATTAGAAAGCATCTAGCGTTATGACAGTACCATTAATCGCTATAGCCTTGTACATTATTCCCCGTGCAATGCCACGAACAAATACGTCTCAGACACTCGAGGCAGAAGACAAGCGAATTCGAATCCCCTTGATATCATTAGTCTTTGGGCGGTCAACACATAGATAGGTACGATCCTCGAGTATATGATATAAGTTAGAGAGGCCCAAATTGAACATGTGCCAACAAAATGAACCTAGAGGCACCAGATAGAGATCTATGTTTTCTTCAACCCGGAATGAATAAAAGTGAGTGGCCAGATTGTCGAATGCAGAAGACCAGATCAAGTCCGCAGGCTACACTATCGTCGATCTGTTCTTTTCAACCGCTGTCATCGGAGACTTTGTCCAGAAGTTATCTGCGATTGGGTTGAGCGTTTCAGGGTATTCCCTGCCTCTATTGTCTCAGTATAAATTGAGTGCTCCACCGGTGTCTCTACAACAGGAAGAGAGCGGTATGGGATTCCGCCATGGTTCGTTGACTCTTTCCGAATAATATGCGTCCTTTGGGTAATTCTGATTTTCCCAACCGACACATATCTTTTCACGTTTAGCGCTTAGAGCCGCGAGGCTGTGGGTTATTGCATTTCTTGGTCACCGTAGCAGATCGTTTAAGTGTTTTTGAAGGATTCCAGCGTACGAGGGTAGCGCGGGGGAGGGCGGAACGTAATTAGCCTCGTGACTCGCAAAACAAGCGCCATTACCATTTCGGGTTCTTCCACGGAGGAGAAAAAGACTCAAGAAACTAACAAGCTGCGGGGGGGGCCAATCATCTTGCCGCGCAGGCCCCAAGGAAGGGCCAGCAAGTCGATAGTCCGTAGTCGGTACTTTACTCTGGCATTTCACTTCCGTGGGCTTGGTTACGTATATTTGGGCATATTTGGGCGGTAATGGAGCCAATATCGGCATCAAGATCGATTGTGTCTATATTATATCGTCGCCATACCTGCTCGAGAACTGAGATGGAGTTGTTGCGCATGTTCGGATCTCGTGGCAACGTAACGTGTCCAAGCAGATTAGTCGCAGGCCGAGAGTGATCGGCTTTGCAGTTGGCTCAGTCCGACGACCAACGGGAACACGCGGCGTCGCCTCTGGAGCATGACAAGGATCTCAGCCCAACCCTTTGCATCTGCAACATCCGCGTAGGCATGCTTCATGTACCGACCGTAGAACAAAGGCGGGCGACGGAAATGAAGGATTGCTTTCGGTCAGCAGACACAGACGCCTAATTTCTGTGCCACGAATACACAGTACATCCGTAATGTTTTTAAGCTGTAATAATAATAACAACAATAATAACAATAACAATAATAATAATAATAATAATAGAAATGTTGTTGGTCAAGTTGCCAACTTTCTGTACCGCAGCCGGTCTGGGATTCTCACTAATCGACTCTGGAGCCGAGGAAGCCAAATGAGTGTTGTTGGCGCAGGAGACTCGAAACATACGGTAGACGAAAGGGCCGTCTAAGAAAGATGGACCATACGGTCACAGGTAAGGTAAGGTAGGTAGGTAACGACCGTAGCGTAAGGTAAGGTAAGGTATCTATGCGATCGCGGGTACCCCATGCGCGCAATGACATAACCTCGTAAATGCAGCTCACAATCGACTTTACCGTATCCTGCGGTAGTGCTTAGCCCGCTATAAGCAGCTCTACTACTGTGTACTGTGTACTGTGTACTTTAGTTGTCATACTCATAGATCGCCGGGGCTGGAGTCCGAGAAGCTGAAGAAGGGGGCCCAACCCGTGATGGTCCTCGGCGTAATTGGCCCAGTGGCCAGTTATCTTGCATGATGATAGTAGTTCGTTGGTTGGGAGAGTTGGCATCGAATATGGATATCTTCAGGATTCAGCGCTAAAGTAGCTTGTCATTGGCTGTGCCATATTGTCACAGTGCTTCAGTTGGATTATGGAAGGATTTCGTCGAGAACTCCTACTAGTTGTAGCTGTAACTGCGCACCCACCAACCGAAATGCGAGAGTTGAGAGTTGTGCTTTAGCTTCACCACTTCGTCTGCAGCTGTTTCCCTAGTTGTGTCAAGCTACCTAGTTAGCAAGGTAGGTACAGTAGTTGGGTACTCCCTAGCTCTCACGCTCTCGCCCATCGTCCCAAGCCAGGGCAATATGTACATACTAATGCTTTGGTCGCGCTATCTTAAATTTGCCGCCCATCATATTATTCTCTCCCGGTCGGAGCAAGCAATCTTCACCTTCACGCAATCAAGAACAGTTTAGAGTAATTCGTCAGCGACTGACGAGTTGCCGCCTGAACCAACGCGCAAAGCCTCCCCTTGTGCGACACACCTGAACACCCCCAATCCCTGTCGCCCAAACCTGCTGGAGGAGGGGGGGGGGCTGGGACAGTGGGAAGGATCCGTGGACCGTGCTTGCATCATTGCATGCCTGAAGATACTAAGCGCCTTTTCCAACAGCCAATGACCACCCCAGTCGTGTTCCTCGTATTTTGACTCGTCCCACATAAAATACCAATCCGCGTGGGCCGAGCAAAAAGGGACCGGAAATCGAAAAAAGACACGGCGTGTAGAGAGCAATTTTGCTCAGCCGCCCTCCGCCTTTTGCGCCGCCCCGACTCAACTCTTGTCCGTCTTTATCTTCCCCCTCCACTCTACCATCCATCATCCTTCTCGCCGTCGCACTGTGTCTTGACCAAGATTGCGCCGCTCCTGTAGGTTTCGAGCTGTATCATTGTGGAACAATAACACCCCCCCGTTGGGATCGAGAGGCGCGCAGTATTAAATATAACCGAGACGACAGACGAATCATTCACACGCTTGTTTTCCCCAAACTCATCCCGTCTCCAACACTCCTTGGCCCCACTTTACAAGAATACTTTCCTCTCGCCATCCAGTATCCTTCGCCAACTAAGAACAGTTTTTCCCTTTCTATTCAGTCTCTACTTCAAAGTTTTATCGACACAAAATATCCTTCAAGATCAGAGTGACTAGACGCCGGCCGGCGGCTCTTAAAATCGCCTTTCAGTAAAGGCCATAATCGCAAAAAAAGAACCATTTGTTCTAGCGCCTCTCGCGCGATCATCCATCGTGAAGAACTTCTTCTAACCTGTCAAAGTCTACTCGCATGGCAGCAGTTGTCTCGAATCATAGGTCCGAGGGCCCAGGAGGAGGGGCCGAGACCGAGCAATTTGCCGAGTCTGGTCCATCCTTTACCGCCGTGAATGGTGCGTCGACAACACCACCGGCAAAGCCCAAGCCTGCTCCTGACCCTCCAAAGGAGGCTGGCGACGAACCTAGCGCACGACCGGCGCGCCCAAGCAGCCAGCAAGAACGTCGGAAATCTCCAAGCCCTTCACGCCAGCTTCTCGCAAGCAGTCGCCCGGAGCGTGAGCCCTCTCCAACCTCTAACCAGATGGTGGATCGTCGGGGCCAAACCCCTCACCGTCAAGAGAATCCCGAAGAACCAAAGACCCATTACGGTAGTCACCCCGTGACTCCAGGTAGCCAGCAGTCAAACACTGCAAACGGCAATAAGAAGCGAAAAAGATCTTTCCCAGAGGGGTACGAGAACCCGAACAATTCTGCGTACCATACCCATGAGATGCCACCAAGCTCGGAAAGACAGAGAATGTACAGTACCGACAACGGTCGACAGCCGGAGATGATCAGTCCAGTCGAATCTTACCCTCGACCGGAAGGGTATGGTCGACCTGATATGGGTGGCCCTTCCGATCCATATGCTCGCCCAGAACATGTTGGCCATACGGATCCCTACGCCAGACCGGAACATATTCACCCGTCCGATACGTATCCGCGACCTGAGCGTGTACATCAACCCGAATTGTACCCACGTCCAGACAGACACCAGCTGGTAAGGAACGAATACGACCCTCGTGGTGACCCTACTCCAGCGCCTCAGCGTGATCAGCCCTACTACTCGGAAGCACGCATGGCTCAAGCTTTGCAAAACTATGACTCCATGCCCACGCGGGAGAACTATGTCAGCCCAGAGGAGGAAGACGAGCATGGCCAGCAGTATGTAGATTACGGTACAAACCGAAGCTCTCAGTCTGCAATGGAACTTGATCGGAAGCGCAGGAAGCGAGTTTTCAGTAATCGGACCAAGACAGGATGCATGACCTGCAGGAGACGAAAGAAGAAATGCGATGAGCAACACCCTGAATGTGAGTGCCCAGTTCTCAATGCTCTTATTCTATTCTTCTGTTACCGCAAACACTTCCCAACGCTATCACTTGCCTCTGTTAGGCGGCTACTTTAGAGACTTGTATATTATTTGTGCCATTATCTCGAGCTCTATGGTTCTACTCCCTACCTGTCTGATTCGACACTCAAATATCTGCCTGATGGCAATGTCACCCACAATGAAAATGTCGCTTGGCCATTTATAGCTTAACTGACCGTTTCTAGGTAACAACTGCCTTCGAGGCGGATTTGTCTGCGAAGGCTATACCATGCGAAATACGTGGCAAAAGCCCTCCAATACCAAAGCTCCCATTCCGCTTCAGTCTAAGAACGGATACCCTCCACCAATGAACCGAGGACTGTATCAAGCCCAGTACGCTCAAGAGACCAGCCCAGAGTATCCGGGCCCACCTCCTAATCGTAACCATCACATGGGGCCTGATGGGGATAGAGGAAAGCCGATCGTAGTTGATGAGGAACGCGAGTCGATGTATGCGCAACCGAGCCCCCCCAATGGCCACCCGAAGCCCGCATGGACAAAAGCGGCAAGGCCATACCCCAGCAACCCTCCACACATTTCAAAGTATCAGCCCGAAACCGATCACCGTCCCAGCTCCATGCATGAGATGGCCTACGACCAAGTTGCCGATCCGAATTCGATGCATCCACCTCCGCCAGTGCATCGTACAAATTCATCCCAGTCCCAATATTCGGCCCAGTCATCTCACCCGTCGAATCCGAACCACAGTAATCCCCAGGTCGTCGCCCAAACCGCTCTTTCGCATCCGGCGTCTCTCCGCCCCTCCCCGCACCGCCGCCAAGAACTCACCGAGCGCGAAAAGATGCTGAAGGGGAACTACTACCTTCCCTTCAGCCCCGCTCTCACCGAAGACCGCGAGCAATGCATGGCTGCCATCTGGCGCTTCAACAACGCCACCAACCCGTCCCATGGCGCCAGCCCACAAGAGCGGGCCCGTCTCTTCAAAGCAATCATGAGCATGCGTCCAATACCCGAACCAGCACCTCCTAGCAGCGGCGAATCTCCTGCCCCGCCCATGCCTCTTCCTTTTGGCAGTGTGGGCGAGCGTGTCGTAGTCGAGGCGCCTTTCCATTGCGACTATGGCTATAACATTACCATCGGCGATGACGTTCTCATTGGCGCCGACTGCCGCATCTCAGATACTTGTGCCGTCACCATCGGAGCAAGATGCATCTTTAGTCCCAACGTGAAACTTGTGTGTGCGACTTACCCTATTGACCCCAGACGAAGAATGGGCAGTGGCGGCCAGGCGCTGGGGAGGAACATCGTTATCGAGGAGGACTGCTGGATTGGGAGTAACGTGACCATCTTGGCTGGGGTGAGGGTGGGCAAGAGTAGTACCGTTGGGGCGGGGAGTTTGTTGCATCAGGTGAATTTTATTTGACTGTTTTAATTGGAAGAACAAAGGACTGATCAATTTAAAGGATGTCCCTCGTTTCACGGTCGTGGCTGGGAACCCGGCGAAGGTTAGCCGTGGCATCTACGATGGTAATGCCGATGGCCAGTAGTCAGGTTCTGCGACAACTCCGGAATAGGACTTGACGCAAGACCTCTGCACACCAGGATGTAAAACAACAGATTGTTACCGGCGGCCCTGCCATTCCGCTCTTTATCCTTACCAAGGCATCCCACTCGCTCTCTAGGCGTTAAAGCTCCTGGAACTGGCCCATGTTCTTTTCTTCTCCATAGGGTACATGTTTCCACTCGTTATATGTTGGTATTCTATCCGTGGGGGCTGGCGCTTGTATTTCATGTCGTATAATTAGTCTGCTGTAATTGGTCTAC
>JAABUH010000718.1_pt1 | contig 43693 bp, 61 predicted proteins | sample 5559121 | NCBI WGS metagenome assembly JAABUH01 (sample SAMN10711871, study PRJNA513364) | rock metagenome | isolation source: Antarctica rocks | place: Antarctica: Victoria Land, Battleship Promontory nord | collected 2015-12-28
ACCCCAACATTGTCTCCGTCTGGACACGTCAGATTGACACGTCTCGCCTCGATGGCTCGTGCCCAGAGAAGCTAGCGGTCTGGTTCGCCGAGATGGCCTCAATCCTTCGTCAAAACTCGTATAATCCGGCCGATATCTACAATATGGACGAGACTGGCTATGCTATCAGTGCTACGCAGTCCACACGAGTGCTAGCGGTGCTGGAGAAGGAGAAGCTGGCTAGGAAAGGCGCGCCGCGGAGGCAGGAATGGGTCACATCAATTGAGTGCGTGTCTGCCGCTGGTCGAGCTCTCCCTCCCTTGGTGATCTTCAAGGGAGGGAGCTTCAATTCTGGATGGCTTCCAGCAGGCCAGGGGGACGCAGTGAAGGGATGGGATGGGCTTCGAGCAACACAGGGTGGACGAACGACACGCTTGTCTTCAATTGGCTCGAGAAGGTTTTCCTCACATCAACCGTCCCCTCCACGCGCAATCAGCGCCGCCTACTCATCGTCGATGGCCACGGCAGCCATGTCAAGGCTCGCTTCATCGCCTGATTCAACCAGAAGAAGATTGACCTCATGGTATTACCGGCCCATTCGTCCCATATCACCCAACCCGTCGATGTCGGGATTTTCGCCCCTCTGACGCAATGACTTGACAGGCCGACCGGTGGACCTCTCTCCATCCTGGACGAGCTGCAAAGGCAGACTGGTGCTCAAATATGGTCCAGGCAAGATTGAAAGCCATGACAGAGGCGAATATTCGGGCGGGATGGAGATCAACCGGTCTGTACCCCTTCCGGCCTTCCAGAGTCATCCCCGACGTCCCTGTCCCCTGTACTCCATCCACCTCGCCAAGGCTCCAGGCTCTCCCAGACCCCTCTGGCTTCAATCACACGCGAAAACCACGAGTTCCTGACTCAATATGGCGATATCATCCGAACCCCGGTCAAAAACCGATTGCAGGAGCTGTCCTCTGCTTTTGAAGCGGTTCACGCCCGAAATGCGATCTTGGAGAAGGAGAACAGGGACTTCAGGGATGCTCAGACCGGTGGGAAGAGGAAGAAAGCCGGCGTGACCGTGAGCAACCTTGAAACACATGTGTTTAGTACAGAGGACGTGCAAGCAAAGGTCAGAGCTGCGGAGGACGCTAGGCGGCCTAGGGGGCAACGGGGACCTGGTGAGGACTTGGTCAGGGACGCTCTCATGGCTCTAGAACCTATCCCTTCACGAACAGCCCTTGAATTTATGCATATTGGGCCGAGTACATGGATTTTCAAGATTGAAAGAGAAGATGCGTCAATAAAGGGGGTGTGTATAAAGTAGGTGAATGTCGTTAAGGGGAAAAGCTTTTTCACCACGTGGCGAGCTGGTGCCTGTCTTCTTAATGCCCTCTAATCATATTTGTTCTTTTCTTGTACGCTTGACGATCTTGACGAGTTGGACGAAATTTGATGAGCTTTTGATCCAGTGTGAGGAGCGCTGGCCCCGTACATCACCGGAGAGAGGCCCCCTGGGATTATCCACAGTAGCTAGAACTACTGGGTATCTAGGTGAGACGACGGGGCCTTCGTGAGTATACACCTGTAAACACAGGCTCCCGCCCCGAATATCTCTATTCTCTTGGCTGTGCATCCCATCAGCCCCTTCCGCAAGCTGGCTAATCCTAGCGATATGCCTTGCGCCTTCACACCTCATCAGTCCCAGGCCAAGGCGTCAGGTCCCATCAGCAAATTATCTTTGTCTCCGCGACGCCCATGATGGACCTGGCCGAGTCACGCTGATGCTCCATCAGTCCCTACCCTCATACTTGACCACTCCAATCCCCGACATGCCTTACATTTCCGAACTATACTCCGGGATGAATGTCCCTCAGATGCGGGAAGAACCCAATGACACCTATGGCAGAGGTATGAACACCTGTGACATGGAGAGGTATCAGTTCTGGCCTACTGCGGTAGCCATGGGGAGCCTGATCGGCAAGGAGTTCATCCAGGTGAGCTTCCCGCTTGTATCCGCCTGAACTGGTGCTAGATGCTCGGGTGTCGCTGCCTCACCGGGACGGACGACTCTCGGCCGGGAAGAGGACAGGGCTTGTCATACATCGCCTTTGACTTCGTCCGCGAGCTGCTCGTAATCAAGGGCAACCTGGACATGACGGAAGACAGCCTTCCACCCGCTCTTCGCCCTCTCGACGCTGAACTGTCGTTCGATGACATCGCTTCTCAAGGGATCCGAATTGTTGAGCGGGAAAAGACTCCTCAGCCGGGTCACCATGGTCCACGTCACGAAAAGCATTACGAAGTTACGGTCACTGTCACATCCCGACGACCCCCCAAGTTCTACACCGCATTCCAGGTGAAGGAGAAGGAACGAGGTCAACGACGACTTCCCTACCGGAGAAGAGCGACTGCGATGGACTTTGCGATCACTGACGTCGTGAGTTGGCCACTTAGGGACCATGCTGATATCGTAGACCGAGATCCGCGCTGGGCCACTCGAAGCCATCCCCGAGGGTCCAAGCGCTTATGTCAGTTCGATCTTTGCTTTAACTTAATCTGACTCCTTTCAGCCGACCTTTTGGAACACATATCGATGGACCTTTGTACTACCGGCTCATCGATGTCAAGAACTCCGCAATTGTGCCCAGAAATTCCGCCTCCTTGCTGAGCACGAACCCGAGCTCAATATTTATGCTCCCGGTAATCCCAAATGGCACGTTCGGAAACTCGACGAGCTATCTTATGCCAAGCTATACGGCTCTCCGAAATCCGCCCTCGAAAATGTTCGATTCTCGTCCCGTACTCTCATCGAAGGACTCATTGCCCATGGCATCCTCAAACCCGGAGATCTGCCTGGCCTTCTACACGCCTTGCAACTCCATGCTGTGGTTCCAGCACTTCAAGACCGGATCCTGGAAAGTTTGTACAACGAGGAGAGGATTCGAGATATTCAGGCTCTTGTTCGAGGTGAGCGATGTGATGGATCAAGCTGACTTTCCAGCCAAGTCCAGGTACCTCCGCCGCACACCTTTACCGGAGCTATCTCATCTGGTCATGATCCGTACCGTCCTCGTTACCCCCACTCGAGTCCTTGTCGGTGCTCCTCAGCAAGACGCGTCCAACAGCGTAACGAGACGATACGCCGACAAGCTTGACGGGATCATTCGGGTTCAATTTGCCGATGAAGAGGACAGGCTTTTTGTACGTATACCAGGTTTGTAGAGCTTATTTTCCAGGTGGCGGACTATACGAAGCAAGCGGACCAGAGTCGGAATGATATAGGCATGATGGCGCGCATCCGACGGACTCTTCAGCACGGCCTTGTGGTCGGTGGCCGCACCTTCTACCCCGTCGCTTCGTCATCATCCCAGCAAAAGTAAGCTGTTGGCGAACTCCTCGCTGACGAGCAGGGACCATGCCATCTGGTTCATCGATCACAAGATTATCGATGGCCTGGAGCTGCGCAAGTGGATGGGCAGTGTCGATGAAACAATCGTCGCCAAGCACGCAGCAAGAATGGGTCTGGTAAGGTTCGCCTTGCTGTATAAGCTGATCTCGCAGCCTTTCAGCACGAGCCGAATCGTTGACATGAAGATTGACCTAGGTCCTCCATTGCACGATGTCAAGCGGACCACCTATTGCTTCACGGATGGCGTGGCGGTGGCGGGTATCGAGGTCATGAGGCAAGCAGCACGAGCTCTCGGGACGACAAGGGGGATAAATGCATCGCCATCTGCCATCCAGTTCCGACTAGGGTGAGCTTGCATGCCAAGAGGAGCGCTAAGTATCCAGCGGCGGAAAGGGTGTCCTGGCATGGTGGCCAGACCTCGTTGGCGACTATGAGGTTCGACTTCGCCCTTCTCTAATCAAGTTCAAGAGCGACCTCAAAGATCTCAACGTCGTAAGGGTGAGCTCTTTCCTTCTTTCCAATATCTCCAAGCTGATCGGTCCAGCTCGCCAAATACCAAGTCGCCTTCCTGAATCGCCAATTCGTGATGATTATGTGCGCCAACGGAGTGCCGGAGGACCTCATGACAAAAATCTTCACCGATGCTGTCACGAACCTCAAGGGCCTTAGAGGGCGAGTCAAGGCGGGGAGAACGTCTAGAGAGGATTATCAGCTGCTATCGGTCTGCTCAGAGGTGAGTGCAATAGCCGGGATGAGGCTGACATCCTCAGTTCCCGCTGGCAGCGCTCATCAAGGCTGGCTTCCACAAAGATCCCTTGGTTCTCGACATCGTGGGTATACTGGAGTGTCGCACACTGCAGGATCTTAAGTGGCGAGCGAGGGTTAAGCTGCCCGGAGGAGTCTTCTTGATCGGTAAGTCGAATGACATGCTGTAGCTCATGTTCAGGTATTGCGGACGAAAGCGGTAGTTTGAGGGAGGGCGAAGTCTTCTGCCAGTACCAGGACAGCGAGGACATGGAGCCGCAAATGGTGATGAACGAAGTCCTCATATGTCGTGCACCTGCTCGTATGTTTTCAATCATAATCTAGCACGATGCTGATGAGCGTAGTGCACCCTGGTAGATGCTGCCATAGCCCCGGCTACTCCTGCTGATCCCTTTAGGCGATGTCCGACGAGCTTGGTCGGTAGACCGTCCCGAGCTAAGACACCTGAAGAACGTCATTGTATTCAGCACGCAGGGTTCCAGGGATCTCCCAAATATGTGAGTGGCGATACCTTCATAACGGTAGACGTCCGTTGATCTGTATCTCAGGCTAGGAGGAGGTGATCTCGATGGCGATGGTACGCCTAGTCCAGCTGTACGCCTACTGATTACTCGTAGACTACACTCTCATCTGGGATCAGCGTTTCGTCCAGACTCTACGGGTACACGATCCGATGGACTACACTGCACCACCACCGGAAAGGGTGGATAAAGTAACGCAGGAGCATCTCAACGAGGTACTCTCAACATGGCTCCTCATCGCTGACGAGAACCAGAACTTTGTGCAGTATATCTTGGTGAGACGGATTTAGATATGTCGTCAGCTGCTAATGGCAAATAGAACGATGTCCTTGGTCAGGTCGACAATTGTCACTTGGCACTGTCCGACATCACGACCCCTTTTGATCCTATGTGTATCGAACTGGCTAGGATCCATAGTGTGAGTAACATATGACCTCTACTGGATGCTTAGCTTATGGCCGCCTTTAGACGGCGTAAGTCAGCTCTTCGGGATCGACAATCTGCTGAAATATCATCTCAGCGTCGATTTCCAGAAGAGTGAGTCCAAGGTTCGCGCCACAGCTGATGCGATACACAGCTGGTGTGGCAGCGGTGATTGACCCTGGGTTAAGGCCCGATAGGTGGCCTGACTTCATGGACAAGGTGAGTCGCCCCGCGGTGTTCGATTCGACGCTCATTCTGATGATTCAGGACGGAACGAAAAAAAGAACATACAAAAGTCAGAAAGTGCTGGGTAAACTATTCCGAATCGTACGCTTGGCATGAAACATGCACTGCTCACCACCACCCAGGTTCAACCTGACCCACACTTCCGGCCGTGTGACATTAAGCAGCTAGGCTATCCAACGGATTCTCGAATCATTCACTTCCCGATCTTCTCGAGCGTGATCGAAAGGCTGAAACCCATCAAGGCTGCTTACGAGCAAGGGATCAGCTCGGACATGAGAAGGTGAAATATCATGTGATTCTTAGCTGATGATGCAGGTATCGGGTCTACGAGCCCGAGATACCCTCAGGCATGGCTATCAAGAACAAAAACCGCAAGCGTGCTCGCGACCAAAATCTCAATGTCAGTGCATCATGGTTTGTGGCTGTCTGCCTAGTAACTATCGATCGTAGGAGCCGCTCCGTGACAGCTATCAAGTTCGTGTCATAGCAGCTCGAGAGGCGGCTCGCCAAGCCATCGAAGGCATCACCTTTACTAGCTGTCTATCGGACATGCAAGTGGTAGCGCGCCACGCTTATGCTCTGACATTTGAGAAGGAGTATGTTCAGCAGTGGGAAGATCAGCTCAGCAAGGGTTTGTGGGGTGGGAAAACTGCGGAGACACATGAGGTGACGGATGAGGAGGGAAGAGATGCCTTGCGTCCTAGGTGAGTGTCGGTCATGCCAGTCTGAGGACGCTGATGGATTCGCTAGACCGATGACGAGCTTCGCTTGGGTGTTTTGGCAGGAGCTTGTTCAAATGGCGTCAATGACCTAAGGGGAATTTCTTGGACGATCTCTATTGTCTTTTCTATCTCCAGCATCTAACATATCTGCATATTCATACCTTGTATCTTGGACCATATTATCCGTCGTACAGTGGTAGTAAGTACCTCTTGTCCTCATATTGATGGTGGTGATCGCCGCCGTCTCGCGTCCTAAAATTTCCGCCGACTCCCGGAAAGGTGTTGGCCGGTCGTCTGTGACCTGATTTCACGCATATCGTCAGCATGTCCTCCGCAACGGAGGTCAAGCTGCTCACTTTGCTCAATGTCAGCGCAGTCAAGAGACCGAGGGAGTTGGATCTACCTGGCGGTCATCGGGGAGCACCTTTAGCTTCACCTGTCTCGAACGGTACGATCAATGGGCATGAAGGGAATAAGCGGAGGAAGAGCGTGAACTTCGGTGGAGAGGTGGGACCTAGTGGGAATGCTTGGTCGAAGGCGAAGGCTGGTGCAGAGAAGGAGAAGGAGAAGAAGAAGGTTGAGATGAATGGGAATGGACATATCAACGGGCTGAGCGACGGTCATCATGTTCAAGGAGCCGATAACGGGATGGATGGAGTTGCGGTTGATAAGGATCATTCGGATGATGAAGCTGGGCCCTCGACTGGTGAGAGATTTGTGGTCAGGAAGTTGAACAAAGTTAGCTGAGCTGATTGTTGTCTTTCTAGCCAATCAGGATATGTTCAACATCCACTTCGGTACATCTCCACCTGTTCTCACCGAATCTTCCATCTTAGCTGTGGAAGCGAACGAGTGGTCCAGCAGTCGTGCTCTGCTGAAAGGTTACGGTAGAGTGGCGGAGCTATGGCCAGGAAAGGAGCCATTCCCCTTCGATCAGGTGGAAATAACGAGAACGAGGGTGAGATTCCTGCTCAATTGTGACGGACGATGCTGATAATAGCAGGTGACTCCGTCCCTTCTTGCTTCATTGAAAGCTTCGTCTACTTCACCTCTTCTGTCGACAGCGCTCGGTCACGTCGGGACGTACAAGGATTTCTACCTACACTCGCTGGATGGCGAAGCAGATGGGTCGGAAGCAACCCTGTATGGGGATACCAAGGAGGCTATGCGAAAAGCTATAGTTGTACATGCTCTCAACCATGTGTTCAAGTAAGCTCTACCTGTGCACTGCTATTCCGATAAATTGCTGATCTTTTTAGGACCCGCCGACGTGTTATCCGTAACAACGAGAAGCTGGCCCATGCCACTGCTTCCGCCGAAGCTGCTATCTCACTCCCTGAACCACCTCGAGACCAATCCTTTACACGCCCAAAAGTCCTCCTCCTCATCCCACTCCGTTCCCTTGCTTTAAATTATCTCATTACCCACCTCTTCCCCCTCGCACCCACCGGCACTCAGATCGAGAACCTCCGAACTTTCACCGCCTCCTTCTCCCTCCCATCCGAAGCTGGGGAAGATCCCCTCGCATCCTCTTCAGCAGTTTCCAACTTCCCCATCGACCACCTCGTCAATTTCCGCGGGAATAGCGATGACAACTTCCGAATAGGTATCAAGATCACGAGAAAGGCTTGGAGAGTGCTGATGATGCCCGCGAACGAGGCGAAGCTGATGGAATGCGATATCCTGATCGCCAGTCCGTTGGGGATGAAGATGACTGCAGAGAAGGAGGATAGTACGGATCTGCTGAGTAGTTTGGAAATTTGTGTGGCGGATGGGCTGGATGTGATGCAGATGCAGAATTGGGATCATGTGCAGGTGAGTCGAAGTACATCCTGCTGTGCACTGTGGCCGATCGGAGCAGTTCATCTTCGAGAACATGAACAAGATACCGAATAGCCCGCATGGATGCGACTTTTCTCGAGTGAAGCCATGGTATCTTGATTCTCAGTGAGCCGTCTCATACTTCCAAACCCTACTTCGCTGACCATCTCAGGGCGAGATACCTGCGCCAAACCATTTTGTTATCCAGATATGACACGCCCGAAGCTCGGTCACTCTTCCACCGGCACTGCCACAACCTCCAAGGAAAGGTTCGGCTCGAAAATAATGACTCCACTGGTGTTTTGGGTCGAGTACGGTCAGGTGTTAGGCAGGTGTTCGAGCGGATAGATGTGGAAGGCGGGAAAGGTATGGGCGGAGAAGCTGCGGCCGACGAGGTGGAAGCACGGTTGGAGTGGTTCACCAGAAAGGTGATTTGGCACTTGATACGACGTAGACCACCGCTGAATGTGTTCAGACTATCCCAGCACTGCTTCGTTCCGCTGCGTCTCGGCAGAATACCATAATCATAATCCCATCATATTTTGATTTCGTCCGGGTTACCGCTCATCTTCGGAAAGCGGACACCGTCTCTTTTGCCGCTATATCAGAGTATGTCCACTCAAGTTCACCATGGGTGTGACTAAGCTACCTAGGTACTCCTCCAACTCCGAGATCAGTCGAGCTCGAACCCTCTTCTTCAAGGGGAAGAAGGCTTTCCTTATCCTAACCGAGCGGTTCCATTTCTACCGCCGCTACCGTATACGAGGCGCGAGGACAGTTGTCTTCTACGCCCCCCCGGACCACGCTCAGTTCTACGCGGAGTTTCTGCATACTCCCTTCATTCCTACGAAGAAGGGCGAAGGGGAGGCCCCGGTTGAGGTGGATGAGGGGGAGATAACGAGTCGGGCTTTGTTCTCGAGGTTTGATGTCCTAAGGCTGGAGAGAGTGGTCGGGTCGGAGAATGCTAAGCAGATGCTGGGCAGAGCAGAAGGGAGGTTTAAGTTCATATGAACGGCTCAGATGGTTAATCTGGTGTATCGTATCGCTGGGAACTCCAACCTGTCCGGACATCTCCGTGGAGGTCGTCGCCGAGGTGATTCCGGGTAATCAAACATAGCCGGCTAAGAAAGCAAAGTAGTACCGTGTAGTGGTGGGCATTCCCCATGTGGCAAACGTCCTTGGTTTAAGCTCTTGGGAACCGTACGCTCTTCAAGGGTAGAACCAGCTTCGTTAGCTTCGGTCGAGTCATGAGCGGCCCCTACCCCCGAGTCTCACTCACCACTTCCCTCTCCGTGACACCCGACACTTCCTCCATCACCTCCCCCTCCTCATGCAACACCTTCACAAGTCAATCTCTCTGGCGACCTTCCGGTGCACGAGGCGTCTTCGGCGGCCAAGTAATCGCCCAAGCTCTTCTCTCCGCACATCTCACGATAATCTCACCTCTAAGCCTCCACTCTCAACACTGTTACTTCCTCTTAGCAGCCGACGCCTCCATCCCAATCACATACACCGTCGAACGTCTCCGTGACGGGAACAGTTATGCAACTCGTTTGATCCGTGCGAGCCAAAAGGGCAAGGTAGTCTTCGTCCTCTTGGCAAGTTTCGCGTTACCTCCGATCGATATCCCACCTTTGAAAGGTGATACGAGTATACCTTTCGGTTTCATCCCGACCAACATCAAAGGTTTACCGGATTTATCACATTCACTTCGATTCGCTGTGGAACCTAATAACCCGAAACCCGATTCGAATACGTACGGACTCGGACAAGGTCAAGGAGAAGGTCAAGGAGAAGGAGAAGGAGAAGGAGAAGGACGAGGACATAACCCGCTGAGCTTGAAACAACAGCCTGAACCTGTTGGGAAGATCGACCCGGATTTTTCGGAGAGATGGCAGGTTGGTATGCCTGATGGTGTATTGAAGTTTGAGGATTGTGAGATGGAGGAAGAGAGGTGGCAGAGGTTTTTGGATGACAAAGGGGAGGCATTGAAGGGGAGGTCGAGGAGTGCTGTCGAGGAGTATATCCAGGTGGGCGGCATAACCTTTTTCGGGCTCTAGGCTGATACTGGCTCGGGGTAGGAGAGGAAAGAATCGCCTGTTGCGATTTGCGTTGCTAAACCTCGACCGTCGAAGGAAGATGGACGACATCAAAGAATCATGTGGCTTCGAGCGAAACTTGCTCCAGGCGAGAAACCAAATACCGAGATGATCAAGGTAAGAGAACCTCGTCTTCTTCTAACCAGGATATGGCTGAACCAACCCAGGCGATGATCGCATACATGACCGACTTCCAATTCATCGGGATAGCAGCTCGTTCTGTCGGCTTGACTCGTAATTCCCGACCACGACTAGGGATGCTCGCCTCGTTAGATCACACGACGCATTACTACCCCTTACCACCTGACTTTGACCCGTCCACACCGCTTCTACACGTCATGGAGTCCGCTATTGCCGATGTCGCTTCTGGAAGAGGGGTTGTGAGGGGTTTACTGTATACTCAGGATGGAGTATTGGTAGCTGCGACGGCGCAGGAGGGTGTTGTCAGGGCGGATTTCGGAGGAGGGAAGGCGGAGAGGGGTTTGGTGGAGGGTGGTGGAGTTGGAGATACCGATGAGCCGAGTAAAGGGGTGAAGGCGAAGCTGTAGCTGTACGCTAGCGGCATGTAGATGAATATCTGCTCGGAAGCATTCTTCGAATGGTCTATGGCACTCGAGGGCGATGGGATTGGATCCAGTAGAAGTCGTTGCCGCGTTGACAGCAGATATTGTCATCGAAGTCCTCATTTTCGCGCCCTCGCAAGGCCTTCTTCTCCAGGCGTAGCTCTCCAAGCTCTCCAACCATGAACAGTACCCCTAACCTTCTCATCCCCCTTATCCTCCTCAAACATGACCCCAGTCCACACCTCGACAACCTTTTCATACTTCCAACCTCCACCAGACTCCGCTAGTCGAGGTAAGAATGCCAAGTCGGCTTCGGCGAGATGTGGTCGATGATGAGTGAAGAAGATGAGGATGCAGGGTGTGTGATCGAATTCGGAAGGTATGGAGAGGGAGAGAAGGTTGTTGATCGAAGATATGAGAGCGTTGTGCTGAGGTACGTCAGCTTTGATGGGTAGCTTGAAGGTTAGTGTTTGCGGACCTGGGAATGGTTGAATACAAGGTCACTGAGCGAGATGAGATCGTATCGTCCATCTGTATCTGCGGTTGATCCAGATTCACCCATCTTGAGGACGCCCTCAATGTTCCGTTCCCAAACGTGTCCCTACCGACCATCAGCTCTGACATCCCGTGTTTGAAGGAGAAACTCACACCGACGTGGACTGTCTTCCGGATATCAGCGGAGATGTTGCACTCTACGTTGTACCGTATGTTATCCACTAACTGCTCATCCGGATAATCTGTTATGACCACCTCTTTCGCTCCAGCTAGGGAGGAGACGATACTAGGTAATCCGGCACCAGCACCTAGCTCGAGGATCCGTTTGTCTCGGACAAGAGAGGGATTTCGAAGGAGGAAATCGGACAGGACTCGAGCGGTCTTCCATCTGACTCCGACCACATGTTAGCGGGAAGTAGGAGTTGGGATGAGAGGAGACTTTACAGGTGATGACCCCATAGCGGGTGACTGCCTACTAGACGTAGTACTAGGTGATTTCGGTTGTCGGGGTAATCGAGACTGAAGTCTCTAGGAGCGGAATAGGTCACAAAGGAGTAAGGGACGGGTGGAGGAGATTCGGGCTCCTAGGATGCGGTCAGCCGGTATGATCTGTATGTAATGACTGGTGGACAGACGGGGAGAAGGTCGTCCAGGCCAAGAGATTCGTCTTCATCCTCGATCTCGTCACTATGCCTGCTCGACTCGGTGTTATCGTACGCCTGCCCCAAGGGTGTATACCAGGGAGCTTCCATACGGAGTGGCATCGATACCGCTTCAGACAATAGGTAGAGGAAACGAAAGGGAATAATCACACCAGAGTCGAAACAGAGCAAGGAAAAACATGGCAGCTGATTTTGATTTTCTCAACGTCATCATATCGTGTGTAACTAACCAACTGTAAGGTCCTTCAGGGTAAAAAAGCCCATCTGGCGCAATAGCTCATGCATAGTACAGCTACATTCGGATCAGATCATGACAAGGATCGTAAGAACACCAAGGGCTCCCTCTGCAACCATCCCTCTCCCTCATGAATCTCACCATCAAGATAGCGCTTGATTCTCCGGTAAGCTTATTGCTCGTCGGTATAACCGTTTCGTGGTATCATTATGCTCTCATCATCGTCGTCATCTAAATCGGACAGGGACTGGCGGTAGCAACATTTGCCCAGCGCTCATTGGTGAATGGATCGGAAAAGCTGTCATAGCAGGGGGAGCTGAAGGAGGTGGAGGCAAGAGCATCTGCGGACCACCATTCGCTCGGCTCGCCGCGAGTTGCTATACCACGTGAGCGAGATCCTCGGATCAGCGCGTATGACTCACCTCATAGTAGGCGAAGTCCTGCAACAAGCTGGTCTTCGATCTCGTCTGGTGATCCAGGAAGATTTGCAGCACCTCGCATCCTGCTTCGTAATGCAGTTCCTGGGTGTCTCGAGAGTTGGTAATGGGTTTCTGCTCAGGCGTGTTCAGTAGGCGGATATGCCGTAGTGCTCTGGAGCAAAAAATCAGCCTAAATGCATATAAAATTACCGAACCACTTACCCCGTCGGTACGTCCCGAACAAAGATCCACTTGACCTTGAAGATACCCTTCCATTTGTCTTGCGCCCATACACTGCTCGTTTGCGTTCCATCTACCCTACGTCTCGATCAGCTACTCCCTACAACTGGATCAAACAGGCTTACGGAGTGAGCATCTGTGCTACCCCGCAAAAATGTCGCGAGCCATTGACCGAGAAGAAGAGGAAAAGCGGCATCTTATCGGCTGACTCGCGGAAAGCGGCATCGAGTCGCTTGTTTCCCAGAGCGGTTGAGGACCAGATCTCGTGTTTAAGCGACTTCTGCACGTCTTCCTCCTGAAGACCCGTCAGTCATAATCTCAATTGGGAATATGGAGATCGCTCACAGTGTAGGACTTGATGACGAAGAAGCGAGCCTGATAATCTTCAGCAAGACGTGTTGACATCGTGGCGGAACTCACAATTTGAGGGCTGCAGTTGAAAGTCGCTGGATTGAGCCCCTTCCTTCTCGCCAGCTCGATCACATCCCGATCCTGCGCGGGCATTCCCGAGGGAGGCATAGCGGAAACAGGTGGAGTCGAATATAGCGGTGTGAATGGCGTACCCAGATATGCAGGCTGATACGGTTGCGGATATGGACCCATCTGAGGCTGGATCTGTAGGCCTTGTTTCATCCCTTGCATATTGCCATATCCCTGAGCTGCAAAAAGTTGCTGTTGTTGCTGTTGTTGCTGGAGGTAACCCATCGGCTGGTTGAGATAATGATTTTGCTCTGGCCATCGTTGAGGCATCTCGCCACGGAGGTAAGCATCTCGATCCTGCCAGATCGGAGAAGCAGCTGTTCTATTCACCGGTTGAGGGGAAAGACGATCCGGCATCCCGACAAGATTCGATACCCAGCTTGGCTCTTCTCCAGGATGCCCAATGATTGGTGCGGCGGGCTCTATCGCGGTTCGAGGAGGTGGACGAGGTGCATCCAAATTTGGGCTGACACGGTCCTTCTGCCCATTCTCCATCCCCATCATTCTTCGACCGAGCTGCATGGCTTCGAAAGCGTCCTGAAGCTGTTGACTACCCGGTCGACTCCAGCCGTCGTCTTCGGGATGTGACATTGACCAGACACTCCTCCCAATCGGGCTTGTCGGGGGCTCTTCCGGATCTTCCGAGATCTTTCGAGCGTGAGTCGGCTCCTGAGCAAGACGGCGACGTAGATCTTCCCGCTGCTCCAAGCTGAGAAGAGCCGGACTGCGTTCTAAGCGGTCACGCACTCGATTTGAAGATCCGTAACCTTGAGTGAGCGACTGATGCCGCTTGACCTCCGCCCCGTCCGAAATTTGCATGGATTGCTCGCCGATGGGAAGCTGCATAGGCGGGAGGGCTGCAGTTGAGGACATCGGAGGAGGAGTCGGTGGGGTGAAGAGGTGATGAGGTGTCGCAGGTTGGGTTGGAGGTGACGGAGCTTGTGCCATGCCCTGCATTGGGCGATAGTATTGCTCGCCCGCACTCCTCAGACTGGAACTTCGCCCAAGACCGCTGGCTTCCGCGTTCTTTGCTTGAGCTCGCAGACTTTGGGTTCGAGATACGTTTGCTCCCTGTTGTGATGGTTGCGCAAGGTTTTCGTCGCTCTCGTTGAGGGCTTGTTCGTTAGGCCGACCCAACATCGCCAAGGAGGAGAGTGAATGAGAAACGCTATGATTGGGAACAGGCGGTGGAGGGGTTGTACTTTGAGCTGCGACGGAGATCCGGCGAGGAGGTCGTGGTGGCGGTACGGTGATCGACGGCTTGGGGGGATCAGGAGAGGGCGCCGGGATGACAGCGGTGACGGGATTGAGACCTGTGGAGTCGGTTAGGTCATTATATCCCACCTCTGGCAAAGAGAAGTACTCACCTCTCCGTGACGGCAGCGAGCTCTGCCGGCTCAAACCCTTACCCCAGCTTCCTCCCGTCTCCATTGTCCCCTCCTCACCGCTCTCGATCACCGCTTCCTCCGTCCTCGCCGCCACGGAAGCCCTTCCACTACCCTTCCTACTCAGACCCCCATTATCACTTCCCGAAGAAAGACTCCCGCTTCTTAACCGATTGCTCAGTCCAACCGATCCATTCCGGAACCTCCCTCCGTGAAAAGCCGAAGATGCAGCGGAAGTAGAGGAGATAGAAGCAGAAGCTTGATGTCGTGGGTTAGAGACGGTATTGTATCGCCTTAGGAGGGATTCAGAGTCTGGTGCGGGAGGACCATTGCAAGGCGATGATTCGGAACCAAAGGAATTGGATGATGGGCCGCGAGGTTGTCGGATTGGTGCTGCGACTACGGATGCCATGGTGTATACTTTGGGTACTGTTTACAAGATGATGAGATGCAAGAGGGATGCCGATGCTGAATGCGTCAAATTGATTTGTAGAACGATGTAACCTTGACGCGACCAAGGGCTGCTCAGGGACGAGGAATATTTTGAAGAGATGTTTTGAACTGTTTTACGTCTGTACTTCGATTCTAAGCTGGAGGTGAGATCACGTATACCCCCTCGATCGATCATACCAGCCAGGAGACAGACATCAATCACCGTCCTCTCGATCCGGCAATCTTCGGCAGCCCACATCGGATCTAACCCATATGAACGAGTGGCGGTGCGGCTTAATGGCAGAGGTCCGCATTGACAGACCCCGGTTATGGGCTACATCGCTCAAGCGCTTCTCACTCCGCTCTGATCCCTCCATTCCTCGAAAAGGCTGTTCATGTCCGGAGTAATCCTCCGCCGTACAGTCTTGGCTGAATACTCGAGGTGTGATCGTTTGACCTAATGATATCAGTAAGGACAGATTCACGTGACCCACGAAAGGTGCCTCAAGGTCCTCATTCATGGCTGCAAGTGCAGCGTCTTGGCAGATAGATACGACTTCGGCACCGGAGCATCCCACAGTCTGCTCAGTCAGATGCGATATACGATCTGAATGGATCACACGTACTAGACGAGAGAGCTCGTCGACGTCCACATTGGGCTCAATCGCCATGGTGGCCAAGCGGATGCGGAAGATCTCCCTCCTTGTGGCAAGGTCCGGCGTACCAACATAGAGGATCCGATCAAGTCGACCGGGTCGCATCAGAGCCGGGTCCTGAGATTATAAAACACTGTATCAAAGCCGATGAAAGGAAACTTACCAGGACATCCGGTCTATTTGTGGCAGCCACGACTGTAACACCAGATAGCTCCTCGATCCCGTCCATCTCGTTAAGCAGGCTCGTAAGTACGCCGGAATGTGCGACATCATCCGAACGAGCTGACCCAAGTGCGTCGATCTCGTCCTGTCGTTATCAGCGGACTCGTTTTGCGTGTTGGACCGCTCACGAAGAAGATTATAGACGGAGAAGCAGCTCGCGCCTTACGGAAAACCTCGCGAACTGCTCTTTCTGACTCGCCAACATACTTGTTGAGTAGCTGGGACCGTTCATGAGCTTGTTCAACGTCACACAGTACCCGAAACTCACTTCTGGCCCTTTGACAGCAAGGAAGTTGATGCCGCTCTCCGTAGCCAGTGCCTTAGCAGTCATCGTCTTGCTGCATCCGGGAGGACCATATAGGAGCACACCTTTTGGCGCCTCGACGCCTAGCCGCTTGAAGGTATCATGATGAGTGAGTGGCCATTCCACGCATTCCTGGAGCTTCTGCTTGACTTCGTCTTGACCACCGATATCTGACCACTTCACTGTCGGAGTCTCGACAAACACCTCGCGCATTGCTGATGGTCGGATCGAAGAGAGTGTAGCCATGATGTCCGCCTGAGTGAGGGTTGGCAATGACGATTCTGCCGGCTGAGTGTGCCAGCGTTGAATAGCTGCAGAAGCGGACTCGCGGACGAGGGAGGACAGGTCGGCACCGACGTAGCCGTGTGTACGGGCAGCTAGAGCAGTGATCTCCTTGGAAGTCAGGTAGTGAGGCATCTTTGCGAGCATGATCTCAATGATCTCCCGCCGACCAATAGCGTCAGGAATGCCTGAGATATGCTGAGCGAGACAATCGGCAGCTATGATTGGAGCTCACCAATCTCGATTTCCCGGTCGAACCGCCCAGGCCGCCGAAGAGCTGGATCGATGCTATTCGGTCGATTCGTAGCGGCGATCACGAATACCCTCTCCCTCTCGTTACTATTGTCATTCATCCCATCCATGACTGTCAACAGCGTAGCCACTACTCTCTTCTCTACCTCTCCACCATCCCCGTCTCGCCTGGGACACAGCGCGTCGATCTCATCCAGTACCACTATGCACGGACTTCGTCGCTTCGCTTCTTCGAATACACCTCGCAGTCTCTCTTCGGTCTCGCCGTGATACGCTGAGGATAGCTCAGGCCCGTTGACAACGATACATGAACAGCCTGGAAGTGATGACGCAACAGCTCGAGCGAGAGCGGTCTTGCCAGTACCGGGCGGACCATGTAGGAGGATGCCCCGTGGTGGAGTAAGGCCGAAGAGAGTGAACAGATCTGGATGGAGTAGTGGCAAGTCGAGGAGAGACTTGATGAGCTTGATTTGAGGGTCTAGGCCGCCCAGGAGGGAGTATGACGAGGTGGAAGTCGGCGGTGGAGTGGACAGATTGATATACGATGGCGTAGAATCGTCGAATAACTTCATTTTCGAAGTCTGGACGAAGTCAGGGAACATCATGAGACGGAAGATCTGCGTTACGGTTATGACGTGTTCCCAATTGTGATTCCTAACACCACCATCGGTTGCACCCTTCACTTCTTCACCCGCCAGGACAACTGTCGTCCTCCAGTTCATCTCGTAAACTTCAAAGCTCGCTTCGCCGTTCTCCTTCAAGTCCATCTTCGTCAGTTTATTCACTAAAGTGGCTGAGTCCGGTTTCGACCGAGCTGGAGGTAATTTCGTCGAAATTTCGACATTCTTGACGGTATACTGGATCTCGTCTCGCCCTCCCAATGTGATTGCTATTAGAAATCCCGATTTGATGTACCTCAAGGAAACTAAGTTGGAGTGAGCAGGATGCAGTATCGAAGCGGAAGACGTACCTAAAGCCTCTTTGACTGCAGCTTTCACCCAAGTGCTTTCCCTCTCCGACGCTGTCGCCTTCGTCGATCGATCATTTGGCAGAGTCCCGCTTGATCGATCCCATTGTCCTGCTTCGATAGTGACGGATCTCAGGAGACCCTGACTAGCCTTCTCGAGGTCGAAGCGGTGTAAAGCGACATCCTTCCCCGATAAGTTGATAATCTGAATTGGGGAGGGTACAATAACTCCAAACCCAATAAGCTCATCCAAGAAGTGTTGGGTCATACTGACCGTCATCTTCTAAACTCAACTTCGGCCATAGCTGAGCAATGACAAACCGTTGGGCCTCTTGGCGATCGGATAAGATGGCCCATTCTCCAGCTGCAAGCTTGTATGTCCGAAGCAAATCCGGAGAAAGGTAAGCGCGACGGTCATGCCGAATCGAGGAGGATCCGACGTCATGCTGGATGATACGAAGGGTGACGACGGTCTCGAGCATCTTGCGAGCACTCTCCGCCCAATGCGAGCGATAAACCGCAAGGACCTCTTCAGAAGTTGAACCAAATAACACACTTTTGGGGGTTCAACCCGTCAACATGGGCCTCCGACTCAGGCACAGACAACGCATGTGTCAGGCTCACATTTTGCCGCTACTTCCTGGCTACTTTCCAATCGCCCTAGCATCCGCTTCCTTTTCCCCTTTTTCCTCGAAGTCAAGGACTGATAGGACAAGCCTTTGAGAATCATCATGTCAACTCTCGTAACCAATTACGAGTCGTCAGACGATGAGTTGCCTCCCGGGCCATCTACAGCAACCCTTTCTCAGCCATCCAAATCAGCCCTTACTCGACCATCCACATCATCTCTTTGTCGACCGGCCGAAGTACCCCTCCCTCGACCATCCTCGACCGCCCTACCTCCTCTCGGTCCAGAGTACAGCTTTCAGCGACCCGACTTCATAGACGACGCAGAGGATGACAAGCATTTGCAGGAGCAAGCGGGGAAAGATGCTTTCGGCCTGGCGAATGAGCTTTGGGAGAAGAATGAGAACGGAACACGGCGGGAGGAGCCGAGGACGGTGATGGCGGCTCCGGATGTCTTGAAAGAGGTTAGTGGGAAGTAGAAAAAAATTGGTACTGATGGCATGTAGGATCCGAATGGAGCGGGGATGGCGATTATCGCTCGACCGACGGATAAGGTCATGAATGTCAACATCACCTACGAGGATATGTCGAGACCTATTGCTGGACCCGAGGATCCGTTCAACCAGAAGAAGAACAAGGGGATGAATACTTTGTCAGGTATGCGTGACCCTTTGATCGGAGCTGATCTCGCAGGCCATGTCGATGAGCAAGCGATGGACGACTATTCTTTTATGATGCAGCAGCGGACCTTCGACGTCCACGGCTACGCTCTTAACCCTTCTACGCAGAACGGCGATGCTCTACCCATCGTCGGATCCCTCAAAAACGCTCATCAGAACGGTTACATGTCAATACAAGATATGCGGCCTTCAAAAGCAGTACAGCGGGAAACGAAGCGGAAACGAGCAGCTAAGGGGGATAGCAGTATCGTCGAAGGGGAAGGAGCTTATGTCGGTCCTTGGGCGGATTGGCAAGGTGAGAAGGATGTGGACCCGGTGTTTGAGGAGGAGGCGGAGGAGTGGAGAGAGGAGAAGCGGAGAAGAGAGGAGGCGACGGTTGCGGCCAAGGAGGCGATGAAGTTGGCAAGGGAAGAGAAGAGTATTTTCCATGGTGGGGAAGATTTTTCTTTGCGTTTGAAGTACTCTGAAAAGGCTACTAGGGAAGGAGCTCACGGACTACGCGGGACGGACATACATGCACATCCCTACGGACGCCGATGTCAAGCTCAATCCGTCGGATGGTACACCTGCGCCAAATGCATATCTTCCCGACAAATGTATACATACATGGGTAAGGTCATTGTTATCCAATCTATCGTGCAATTATGCTGATCAACCTTTAGACTGGTCACAACAAAGGCGTCTCCGCAGTCAGACTGTTTCCGAAGAGTGGTCACCTCTTGCTGAGCGCGAGTTTAGATACGAAGATCAAAGTGGGCGGACTACGGCTGTCAGATCAAGCTGACAGTCTTTCAGCTTTGGGATGTCTACCACGAGGGCAACTGCCTACGCACCTTTCTCGGCCATTCACAAGCGGTCAAAGACGTCGCATTCAACAACAAAGGCACCAAATTTCTCTCCGCATCCTACGACCGGCATATCAAAATATGGGATACCGAGACAGGCAAGTGTATACAGGCGTTCTCGAATGGCAAGATACCGAATGTGGTCAAGTATCATCCAGATCCGGATAAGCAGAATATCTTCCTGGCGGGGATGCAGGATAAGAAGATCATCCAGGTGTGTTAAGCTCGATCATACCTCCAAGCTGATGGATCCCAAGTACGATACCAGAGCCCACGAGATCACCCAAACATACGATCAACATCTCGGACCGGTCAATACCATCACGTTCGTTGACGAGAACCGGCGCTTCGTGACCACCTCCGATGATAAGACCATTCGAGGTTGGGATTACGACATTCCTGTCGTGATCAAGTACATTGCCGAGCCTTACATGCACTCGATGCCCGCTGTCTCGCTACACCCAAGCAGTGCGTTCCTGGTTCATGGTGATACTGAGCTGAAACCTCGCAGAGAAATACTTTGCTTGCCAATCCCTTGACAACCAAATCTTGATCTACTCCGCCGACGGCAGCTTCCGACAAAACAAGAAGAAGCGATTCGCCGGACATACTATCGCTGGATACGCTTGTGCTATCGGTTTTTCACCTGACGGAAAATACATCTCGTCAGGTACCGGTGGAGGGGATGTCGTGTTCTGGGACTTTAAGACCGGGCGGATTGTCAAGCGATTAAGAGCGCACAACCAGGTCGTTATCGATCATGTTTGGCTACCGAATGAGCATGTAAGTAACGACGACGATCACATCAGAATTTCAGCTGATGTTGAAAATAGTCAAAGGTGATCACAGCGTCTTGGGATGGTTTGATCAAGCTCTGGACGTGAAGTTACTTCGGAGCGATGAAACGATATGACGAGTAGGGCAGGGTAATAGGGGTAGCGTCTACATGTACCATAGTCGTCTAGACCGAGCGACGTGGCGGCGTCCGTGATCAGCGGGATAATAAAAGAGCTAGGCGCCTTTCTCAGATTTCTGCGCCGGTCGCCAGTAGCCCTGCGCCGTTTACACGTTACTATAGTATAAGAGGAGGAGGAGGATCCGGATGCTGGCCTATTCGTAGCGCCCGACGCCCGACGCCCGACGCCCGACGCCCGACGCCCGACGCCCGACGCCCGACGCCCGTCGCCCATCGCCCGTCGCCTTTCCTTCTTCGCCCATTGCCCTTTCAGCGTAGTGTTGTATACTATGCTATAACAAGTTGACTAGCGGTGATGAAGTTGGGTGAGAGGTCATACTGATCGATGAGGTCAAGAGGGATAGGATGTGATTCGCGTTAAGGAGGTTGGTGGGTTGACCGAGTTCGAGACGGACAGCTGCTGCGACGATCGCGGAATCTTAATGGAGGGTGAAGGAGAAGGGCTTGGGACGACCTTGAGGAGGTGTTCGGCTGGGACGTTAGATAGGGTACGGAGGGAGGTACTCACTCGAAACGCTGGAAGATTTCGATGGGGACATGGACTTGTATGCCATCGGAGCAATCGAGTCGGTAAGGGTTTGTCCCTCTTAATTACTATAGGGGTTTGTGTGGCGACGAAAAGGGCGCCGGGCGAGGGGCGAGGGGCGATGGGTGATGGGCGGTATGATAGTCGCCCTTTTTGGGGGGGCCAAGTGGAGGAGGCGGTTACTATAGTATCTTGAACTGCGATGGGCGACTGGCGATTGGAGCTGGCAATAAGAGAAAGGCGCGAGCCGAACGGCGCCTGATTCACGGCGCGCCTTCAATCGCGAATGCCCCGCTCACTACTTCCAAGCCCAGCTGTACTCTTATAAAGTATAGATGGGTAATCTTGTTCTCGCCCCTAATACAGCTCGACGGATACGCAGAAGGGAGCTCTGACTGATCGTAGCTTGGCGCTTGAGCCCGCTGACAACGCTGAATAAGCCTCGAAGGGACCCTTTGATACATTCCTTGTTCGTCTTCGCGCTTTCTCATTTTCCCGCGCTGGAAAGGATTCCTGCTGACTTCTGCCTCTCTAGTCCGCAAATTGGACCCCTCTCTTCCGCCGTAGCAGGTCGGACGACTCGGCATGCGCGAGTCGAACTATACCTTCCCACCGCAGAACAGAGCGGTGGTTTCCATTACTCATCTACTGTATGACAGACGAGGTGAGTAGGTCTCTGAGCTACTGGGTTCGTGGGCCATGATTCGGAAGGACCGTCATGAGTTGCTCCGTGCGCATACATCCGCTCACCCTCTTAGCCCTCGACACCAACAGCCCGCTGGCCATCCTTAACAACCTCACCTCCCTCACTTACCTCACCTCCACTTCACCCCGTATCCGAGAGATCCTTACACTCGATGGCGGACTGGAACGACTCCTCGACATCTTACGCGATTCCTGTCTTCCCCGAGAAAGCATAACGACGCCGGATCTTTGGGGTCTGAACGGTCCTCCAACCGCTCGAGTGATCAATATCGACCGACAAGTCTCGCTGCGACATAGCTTGGCATTCCAATGCGTTGTCAACATCGGTGTGAGAGGTAGCGAGGCGATTAGGACGCGAGTGGTACAGGCAGGAGCGCTTGATCTTGTCGCGCAGATCCTGGAGAGCTGGCTGAGACAGCATGCGGTAGCGATCTATGCTGGTCCTCTCGGCAGTCAGGTCGCGGTGGACGCAGCAGAAGCAGGACTACCTGTACCGGGGACTGAGACTCGACGGCGGTCGTCTCGAGCTGGTGCGGCACGACACGCTCATGCCGCTTCTTCCTCCACTATCCGCGCCACCTCCATCTCGCAATTCGTTTCCAGTCTGACTGGAGGGCGATCAGCTGCTCGGGCGAGTGCGAATGAGGCAAGAGAAAGGGATACACGGCAAACAGATACGGACGTCGATATGGCCGACGCAGAGGAGACGGATGGAGCATCGGTCTCTGCACCAGACGACAGTATGGACGTGGATGAACCGGCTCAGGAATTGCAGGCGGGACCGAGCGGGACCTCGACAACGCCGAGAGCAGTCAACGCCCTCCTACCCATGGCCATCAACATTCCTCCCCGTTCCACTTCCCGAGATCCACCTAGTCAAACTTCCAGTGCTGGCAACTCCCTATCCGGCGACGACCTGAACACCATACCTCGTACAGTCTCCGATAACAGCTTACTTACAACGGCCGCTGTACAAGCGCCCCGACCTGCCCCGCTGAATCTAGGCGTTGCTCGAATACCCCAACTTGCGCAAGATCCGGTCAGTAATCAGTCCAGCCCGATGGGTACGCCGACAAGGAACGAGATCGTTGACGGAATGCGGGCTGGAGGACGGAGGGGGACCATTGTGGGTCGGCCGGTGAATGTGAATCTCTCAGTGAGGAACGACAGACGGCGGGAACATGCGGCGGAAAGCGGAACATCGGATGGAGGGGAGGATGTGGACTTACCTACTGCGACGATCGCAGCTGGGATAGCAGCTGCGAACGCCCAAGCTATGGAAGGAGGTGGCACCGTTGTTCCTGACGAACCAGGACCTCCACCAAATGTTGAGATCGTTGAGAATGAAGCCGGAGCCTTACCTGATGACCTCGATCCAGAGATGATGGCGGCGGAGCAAGCAAGATTAGACATGGAGGCTGGAGCACCGCCAGGACAACCTGGAGCAGTCCAGACGCCTCGAGTACCACCTGTCGAGGCTACCGCACCGAGACCCGGCCTTCTTACCCAACCCGCTGCCAACCCCCAACAAGCTCAGATCATCATCGCTAACGGTGCACCCCGAGGCTTCCAGGATCTTGGCAGTTATGTCGGCATAAGCTCGCTTCTCAACCCCGATGGCGACCGCTACTCCGACGACAGCATACTTCTAGCTCTCCAGCTCCTCGCATATTTATCCAAATATCCTCACGTCCGTGCAGCGTTCCATCATCCTCGACGTCCCATGTATCCTACTTTCGACTACACCGACGACTACGAAGCAAATCCCTTACCCGAACGACCCGCCTATTCTCAAACCCCAAACATCTTCTCCCTCGTCGAGCGCTTCACCTTTCGGCCTTCCCCTTCAGATCCCATACTCTTTCGAATACCCCAGGAGATCCAATACTGGGCAGGCGTCATCATGCGCAACGCTTGTAGGAAGGACGAGGCGCAAGGAGGGATCAGGCAGTGCGCAAACATGTCCTGTGGGCGGTGGGAGAGCTTTCCAAGGGAGTTTGCGAAATGTCGGCGGTGTAGGAAGGCGAAATATTGTAGCAAGGATTGTCAGAGCCGGGCTTGGTCGGAAGGGCATCGCTTCTGGTAAGTCTGCGTTTGTTGGATGTTAGCTAACATCCAGGTGCAACGTCCGAAGCGAAGGCGACCCGAATGTCACGTTAGGACCTGGCGGAGGCGGTGGCTTCCCACCTGGTGGACCGCCTGGAGGAGGGGATGACGATGACCTCGACATGGACTTTCCCCACGCTGACATCCCTCACGATGTCATCGTCCGAGCTCGTGCCGCTCGCGCTGCCCAGAACGGTAATACCCGCCAAGCGCCAGCTCCGACGAACAGGCAGCGAACTTGGGGAGTGGCAGGTCTTACCGACCTGCATCAGCCCGAAGGTTCGGAATTGGCACCCCGTCTGAGCGTTACCGCATCGACTCGCCAGCCTTGTCGGAACCCTCGTCCCTGGATGACGGAATACACTCCCCCGTCGATAGGTCGCACACAGTCTCCCCGCCACTATCCGCTATGCGAGGCCGCATTCTATCTCGACCTGTCTTAGCTACGCCTTCACACCTCTTCTTCGGTCATTACTTCGGTGGAAGAGCTGAGGACTCTACATGGCTTGGGAGGAGCTCCACTGCAAGCGGGACGGACCAGGATTTACTGGTGAGGGCGGTTGAAGTGTCACGATGAGCAGCAATGGTGGTTCTTCTGGATTGTAAGCGAAGGTTAGCACGGTGGTCAAATCCCTTCATCAGCATGTTCTTCTCCAATCAATATAGCATGGAGTGTGCTTGGATCCTGTAGCTTGCATCTCTGGCATGAGTTTTAGCATAGCGACGACATAAAAGAAATGGATGTTTTTGACGAAATGCTATTACCTTCGGTGGATTTCCGCTAGTACGATCGAGTTGCTCCTCGAATCTTCCGTCAGATTGCCACTACCCAAATGCTACAATTCTGCATTCCAGTATCTGCTGACTCGTTATGCCCTGCATGACTATAGATCCCATCTTCAAGGACTGTATAATATCATGATTGCACGAAAACATCTCATACGAAGCACTGCTCAGCTTTCCCGCACCATTAAGGCCAGCTCATCCATCTCTCCATCCCACCTTCGACAAATCCCCTCGATCAGACTAGCTGCTCCCGCTACTTTACCGTTCGGCATCCGTTCTTATGCTCAAGGACCACCAAGAGAAGGAGGAAGTGGTAATGGCCCTCCTTTCCCGCCTGGAGGGGGAGGTGGATTCAATGGCATGCGGTTTCCGGGGGGTATGATGCAGTCTGCTGAGCCACGAAAAGGGGAGACGTTGAACCAATATAGGTCAGCAGTCCCTTCCACGCATCCTTTTCCAGCTTCTCTGGCTCTTGCTAACGTAGCTTGGTAGCGTGGACCTAACGAAGCTCGCTCGAGAAGGGAAGCTGGACCCTACAATCGGACGAGACGAAGAGATAAGGCGGACGATTCAAATCTTATCGAGGAGGACGAAGAGTAATCCGGTATTGCTTGGGTTACCGGGTGTTGGGAAGACTGCGATCTTAGAGGGATTGGCGACGAGGATCGTCAATAAGGAGGTGCCAGAGGTATGTGAGCGTTATCTGCCTGGAAGGATCGAGACTTATGGGAGCAGTCGCTACATGGGAAGAGGTTGTTATCACTCGATCTCTCGGCTTTGCTTGCTGGGACCGGTGTCAGAGGAGAATTCGAATCTCGGATGAAAGCTTTGATCAAGGATATCGAGGAGGAACAAGGGGATGTAATATGCTTCATCGATGAGCTGCACACATTGCTCGTGAACCCTTTACTATACAGCAGATGGTCCAAGCTGACGACCCTCAGAACCTTGGAAAAGCGGAAGGTTCGATCGATGGAGGAAATATAATCAAACCAGCCTTGGCTCGAGGTCTTCAGCTCGTCGGCGCTACCACCCTCGACGAGTATCGCAAGACGATCGAGAAGGACGCAGCTCTTCAACGGCGTTTCCAACCTATCATGATCAACGAACCATCGGTCGAGTCCACCATCTCCATTCTCCGAGGCCTCAAGTCCCGCTTCGAAGTGCATTTCGGGGTCCAGATAGCCGACTCAGCACTAGTCACCGCCGCTGTTTACTCAGACCGGTACATACCTGATCGGTATCTTCCGGACAAAGCGATTGACCTAGTCGATGAGGCATCCTCAGCCATGAAATTGGCACAGGAGTCACGACCAGCCGTGCTGGAAGCGCTTGATCGGGAGATCGTTACTCTCGAGATAGAGAAGGAATCGCTGAAGAACGAGGAGGACCAATTCTCGGTTAGCCGGCTTGAGACAGTGGAGGGTGAGCTTGAGGAGAAGAAAACGGAGCAGAAGAGACTGGCAGAGCTTTGGGCACAGGAGAGAGGAAGGGTAGGGGAGATCAAGGAGATCAAGGAGCAGATTGAGCAAGCCACAGTCGACCTGGAGAACGCTCAGCGGGAGGGTCTATTTGAAAAGGCATCGCGATTGCGTTTCTCGACGATACCAGGACTCCAGGCGAAGCTGCCCAGACCTCAGTCTGAAACGACCCAAAACTCGGAAGATCCGAATATGACGGTGCGAGATCGCGTCACTAGTGAGGATATCGCGATTGTCGTTGCCAAATCAACCGGCATACCCGTTGTCAACCTGCTGAAAGGCGAACGGGAACGACTTGTCCACATGGAGGATGCTCTCAAGACCCGAGTCGTCGGTCAGGAATCCGTCATCCATTCGGTGTCAAACGCGATCCGACTATCTCGTGCCGGACTCCAGTCTCCTTCACGACCCCTCGCCTCTTTCCTCTTCCTCGGGCCGACTGGCGTAGGGAAGAGCGAGTTGACCAAGTCATTGGCCGAGTTTCTCTTCGCCGATGAGAAGCGGGCTTTGATCCAGCTCAACATGTCCGAGTTCCATGACAAGCATACGGTCTCGAGGTTGGTCGGGGCGACAGCCGGATTCGTTGGGTACGAGGAGGGCGGACAGCTTACCGAGGCGGTCCGACGGAGACCATACGCGGTGGTTGTATTTGACGAGATTGAGAAGGCTCATCCGGATGTGGCCAACATCCTTTTGCAGATCCTTGATGAAGGTGTCCTTACCGACGGACAAGGTCGCCAGGTCAACTTCAAGAATACCATCATCTGTCTGACATCGAATCTCGGGTCAGATGCGCTGTACGAGCCTGGAGCGACCAATGCGGACGGTACGATAACAGATGCCACTCGGACTGAAGTCCTTCAATCGGTCGGCCGTTTCTTCAAGCCGGAACTGATCAATCGCTTGGATGAGCTTCTTGTCTTCAACAAGCTCCCACCATCAATCATCCTTGATATCGTCACACTTCGGTTAGCAGAGGTTCAATCGAGATTAGTGGCCAGGCGTATCACACTGGATGTGAGCGAGGAGGCGAAAATCTGGCTTGCGAGCAAGGGGTACTCGGAGACTTTCGGTGCGAGAGCTGTGCAGAGGATTATCCGGAATAAGGTGGTGACGCAAGTCGCTGGAGGATTGTTGGATGGGTCCATCAGGTGAGCATAAGCTACGTCAAACCCCGGTCAGACAAGCTGACATCTGAAACAGGGATGGTGAGATTGTGCGGATCGCTGTGGTGGATGACGATATCGCGATCTCGAGTTCGGCAGACCTGATAACTCAGCCGACACAAGGCGTATCAGGAAGAAGCGCGGATGTCGTGGATGGAGAAGGTCGCCGGCCACTTGAGATACTAGAGGAAGACGCGGAAGAAGCCGAGGAAGAGGCAGCGACAAGGAGCTTTGCTTAAGGCCTATGGAATTGAGGACTTCATATCATTGACATACCCTACTCATCGATAATATATCTCCAGCACTCTCATACCTCTCCACGGACTTGTAGAATGTATGTATAGCTTCACTCCGCATGACAAATGGGAAAGTGAAACATGAAACAGAACGTCCATAAAACGTTTCCTCGTTTCACCTTTTCATCCTCCTTTCGCTCTCCATATATTCATCCGATATTTCATCCAATCTTCTTGAGCATTGTTCACATCATAGACTACCCACTTGTCTTCAAAATACACCTTCTTGGCAAGTTGACAGCTTGTCTTGCCTCCATCCGCTTGAAGATTTTCTAAGTAGAGCGGAGCAAGATGCCGAAAGGTGGAGTCAACTACCTGTCCGGATCACTTTTCTGTGGTCAAGCCAGATTTGCATGTTCATAAAGGGCAGGGAGAATTGATAGCAGAAGCAGGAACAGGACAAAGTGGACCAAGTCCAATGATACCAAACCTCATCATCGACGTACATCCATCTTCCCAATCCGACAGGTGATTCACCTCCTCCGCGACCGTCCCTACTCAACGAAGGCGTAGGCGATGTCGCAAGACGTGTGCAGGAGGATGATGAACATGGTGTTAATAGGGATGCACGAGATGAGATTGATTTCCCTTGGGCGAAAGAAGCGGAAGCGAGAGCGAAGATATCTTCGGAAACACCTTCGAGGAGGAAGGGACGAGGAGACCGGCGGTTTGAGGAGGATAAGGAGAACGGACCGCCAATACGGGAAGGGTGGTCTCATCCACAACGGGTACCGAGGGATAAGAGAAAGAAAGAGAGAAAGCCTTGGTACTTCAAGTTAGAGGCGGATGATGGGTGTGAGATGGGCCGAAGACAAAGAGGGCGGGAGAAAGATGTTCAGGGTAGGAGGGATGGACGAGGTGAAATTTCTTTCCCATCGGTAGAAGTAGAGTGTGCAAACTGAATCTCCCAAGATGCTCTCTGTCGAGATATCGAAAACATTCTCGCTCACCCTGACTTGGCGGTATCCCAGATATCTCATGTTCAACCCTTTTCACGCTGTACCTTGATTTACGTCTTGAAAAAATGTCTTGCAAACTTGTAGAGGAGAGGTTTATGACATACCTTCTTAACCTGTATGCTATGAGTCATTGCAGAGGCCCTAACAGCGAGCTTCTTCATCTCCCTTCCAACTTTCTACCCTCTCCTCCTTCTGCAGTGCGGCGATCGCAAACCCCTTCACCCCCAGGACTACGATCGTCCAGCAAAACACCAAGCTCGTCAAAGCCATCGTGAAGTTTAGGAAAGCCATCGTATCGTCGTACCCCGCTCTCATCGCTGCGAATGACACCTCTTCAACCGATAACATGAGCACAGCACCACCTGCACCCCAACCGAAGGCGGTAAGGATTTCGGTCGGCGGACGAGAGGGGAGAGCCGAGTCAACAGGAGGTCGGATCCAGAGGAAGAAGTAGGTGAGGAAGCGGAATACGGAGCCCCCGGCGAGAAGGATGCCCCAGAGGAAGTGGATCTGAATTTGGAAGACGTAATCTTGGTGATGCGCTGCCATCGCGAGGCCGGTCTACGGGGATCAGTTGGATGCTTCTCAACGGATCAGCAGACGTACAACTGCGAAGACGAGAGCTGGCAGCGGGTTGAAGCTGAATCGATAGGTTGGCAGCTCCGCTGTTGACTCCCGTCGACCTATCGCGGTACCTAGGACTCGTCGAACGGTTCGCGATTCAAGCAGCATACCCATCAAACCGGCAAACCAGAACCTGCCGTCAGCTCAGCTTCGTTGTATCGACTCACATAACGGCAATCGAGATATGCTGGACCTGCTTGACGGTGTACGCGCTTCCAGGGCTCGCACCGAACCGCTCCATCCAAGTGTTCGTGATACCATAGGTGAAGATCGCGGCGCACTCGACCATCTCGGCGGAAGGAGCATAACCTGAACCTGGACGGCGGTTCCACGCCCATCCGAGATCAGAGTATGCTCCGAGATATCGAGCGAATGTGAGGACGCCGTAGCTGGCGTCAGCGGAGTCTAGCGTTCCGAGCTCACCCAAAGAATATCGAGCCTTTGATGAAATGCGCGGCACAACCGTTGATGAAGCCTGCACGACACATGCCCTGTTACTCGTCAGGCCTGCCTAGAACTCATGGACATACGGTGTAGGTGGTGAGACCGGTGATGGTCACGATGTATGCGAGTACCATTTGCATTCTCCTCATCCACGTCAAGCCGACCTCGACAGCTCTGGCCGCAATTGCTATTCTCGATGGAAGTGGTTTTGGCTCGCTATCTTGAACGTCATAGGCGCCGGAGCGGGTATGAGGCTTGTAAGCTGGAGTTGGAGAGGAGCTAGTCGGAGAGTTGTTCAAGGTGTGATCCGAGGCGGTGGATCTGCGGGATGGAGGGATCCATTGTCGAGGAGGAATCGGACGGGGACAGTTCAGCAGGGTTCGACGTGGCGGATCTTCGTTTTCGTCGTCGCCAGCGTCGAAAACCACAAAGTCTTGTCCTTCGTTCTGGACGAGATCGAGCAGCTCGTAAGGTTTGGACGCCAGCCATTGGTCAACGGTGGAATGAAGGACTTCACGGCTGAACGCTCCCCAGGAGTGATCGGACCGCCGACAGAAGGCGATGAAGCGGTTAATCAGGCCTAGAGAGTTGAGTGCTGCTAGGGAGATGGAAAGGAGGAGGAGAGCATTGCCAAAGCCGTTATGGACGGCGCCTTGATACCTACCGATCAGCTCGGTTCGATCTCATGGACTCGCCTGTCAGGGGTGGCCGCCCTGTAGGCCACTCCTGCTAGCCATCCAAGGACCGCTGCGACCAGGAAGATACCATTTGCAAGGTAGTGAGAAGGGTGACCAGCAGCTCGAAGGGCGAGAGCTGTCATCAGTTCAACTCAACGAGATGACTCACCGATGGGGAGCGCTGCAAAGTATGCCAGTGTCATTCCACCCACATGTACGGCCATCAACCCCTTGTGTCTTGAGGCCTCATCCGGATACCATGTCGCGTCGAACTCTTCGCCGAAGATGGCCGAGTCATTGTCAAGCTGGAAGTCCGCGGCGAGGTATGAGGGCGGGAAGTGGTGGTAGTGGTGAATATCGGTATCGTTGAGCATGACCTTCGCTGCTTGGTGGGTCCCGTGGGAGTGTGTATCTGGCGGTGTAGACATCTCCATCATCTTCGACGACGTAGACGATTCATCGACTTTAGGGATTACGTGAGCATGCGTGTGTCCGCTGGAGCTCGTTTCTGGGAGATCATGCTCGTGAGTGTAATCTTGGCGAAGGGTCAGGACGGAGCCAGAAGGTGAAGGTGCGGCGTTGACGATGGTAAGAAGAGGAAGCGAAAGAATCACTGTTGTGAGGAGGAAGGTTTTGACAGAGGAAGAGGAGATCGTAGATCGCGGGAGCATCCTCGAAACAATCGAAAAGCAATCGAGGGGACCTGATTTCAGCAGACAGCTGTTTCGTGGTTATGCGAGGGAGTTTTTCCCAAACGAAATGTCAGAAGTGATAGAGCTTATGAAAGAAGCGTTAAGAACAGTTGTGATTCCAGTGAACTCAGGGGGAGTATGCGACATCCGGAAGGATGCGAAGCTGACTAGTTACACCATAAGAGAATCGGGATACGAATGTCTCTCACCGAGACAGGCTCACGTAAATCCGTCAACATCAGCTGCCCCTTCCCTTTCGGTGGCGACGAGGGCTGTTTTGCTGTTCGAGAGGAAATGAAATTTCGACTTGGTAAGGGGGGGCATACGTAGGTTCTCTGCCGGGAACGTCGGTATCTGATTTGATTCCGATTTGATTCCGATTTGATTTCCAGCGCCAAGCATTACCCTGAGAGTGTTCGGCCGCCGATAGCGTAAGATCGCAACACTTGGTTTAAAGAGTAGTGGTTTGCTAAACGACTGCTTCGGTACCCTTTCGAAAGGCGATATGTGAGCAATACAAAGATACCTGATCAGGCACTCAAAGCCCGAGTAGCTTTACCGTCTGGGCTTGGGAAACTTACGACTTGTACCATCTCGCAAACGGAGGTGTCCACAAACGCATGGATAACTCATCAAGGACCAGCCAATGGCCGATCTATCTCCAGAAGGTATACCCAGAGGACTCGAAGACAGAAAACCCAAAATGGTATAAGGGGAAGAAACGAATGGATCAAGACGATTGAATGAGATAGTCTATCGTAAGCGATGTCCAGGTATAGTACTCACTGAAATTGTCCCGCTGCGGACTTCCGTTGAACGTGAAGCTTGGCTGGAGGTTTGCCGTTTTCTGCCCGTAACGGACGACCGTCACACTGATCCCTTGTTCAGCTACAAGTGGCTGGGAGAAGCGGTTGATACCAGGTGAGCCGTTGAAACTCGAGCATGCGCCTGCGCAGAGGGTCATAGTAGCGCTGGAAGTGAGGTGGACTTGGGCGTAGAACTTGTCGATGGTCTACTGTCAGCCAAGTATGATCCGGTGACTCACTAAGTCACGATTATCCGGCGGTCCGTAAGAGTCGCAACAAGCACTCGCATAGACGGGATGAGGTCGAGCCATAACCCAGACCTTGTCAGAGGTGATGGTGGGGTAGGAACCTGTCTTACACGCTGTGGCATAGAACGCATTGAGGGAGAGGACATCGGTGTGCGGGATTACAGTCAGCCAGACCAAGATGGACACATACAGATCGCACAGAGCTCCGCATCAGGAGGCATAGCACCCTCGATCGGCCCGAAATAGGTCGACTCCCCATAATGGTTCCGAGACTGACGTGAGCGTAATCCAAACGCAAGGACTTACGACAATCTCAATCTGATCGATCTGCGATCGTTTCCCGATCAGCTGCTCCCATCGGTTTGAGAAGAGCCAATCGTCACCACGGCAGGTATAGTTCTGCCATCAGCGGATTCAATGGCAAGACTCACCTTATCCGACATGCGGCCGAAAAAGAGCGGGGAGAGGGTACCGACGTAACCTTTGCTGTCGAGATTCTGCATGTACCACTGATCACGGGAGGTTTCGATTTCGGCCGCGCCGGTTGGCCAGGCGGATCCCCAATCGACCTCCGCTTGGATGTTGTACGCGGATAGACCGGTTGGTGGCGAGCTGTACGCAGGCATTGTGATTACCAAACACATCCGTCCATCCCGAGTTGGTCGATCCTTGGCCGAACGTACAGTCGGAGCCGGAAAACATGGTGACTGCGGACTTTCCGCTGACCTTAGCCGCTGCGCCGTGATCTAGGTACGACGAAAGGTATTGCTGGAAGAGTCCGACATAGGAGGAGTCGCCACCTTCGAAAGCGGTCATATCCAAGCTCAATATCATCTGTCGTTAACGAGTTCAGCCTTAGACCCACCTACCTTGAAGCCTGTACCACTGCTCAGAGCGGCGTGATATGCGTCCGCAATTCTGGCCGGCTGCCACGAGTCCTACCCGATATTCAAGACGAAACCGTCGATCCCGTTAGATGAAGCAAGCTGAATGTCTGAGAGCCAGGTGCTGTAGGTGTACGGGTAGGTATTCCCGATGATATGGTGGGCCCAATTGAACTTCTGGTTGGATGATGATGGAACGATGTTAGTCAGGGTGGCAGCACCGGGGGCAGTCGTGGTCATAGCAGTGGTTGTGGCAGGTCCTGGTGTGGCAGCGGTCGGCGTTGTAGCAACAATTGTTGCAGCGATCGTCACGGGTTGAGTGGTCGTAATCGAAATCACAGCCTGTCCGAAAGATAAGACGGATAAACGCCAGGACCCGCTGTCATCAGCTGAGCGCGCTGTCACTACTCACCCGCATCGACCTGTCGAGCCATCTCCTGCGCAAGAGGACGAGCAATCAGACTCGCTTGCTTTCATTCCAAGCCCATTCTGCAAGCTGTTGCCACAATAGCATTCGTCGCCGTACTGCCATCAGCTCAGTCATGGTCCATGCTCACCTCAACTTCGCCTAACGCGAACCGCTTGGATTGACAAAAAGCGAGGCAAGTTGAGATGCTCATGGTAGTGGTAGAGGCAATCGAAGAGGAAGAAGTACTGCTCCGACTGGAATCAAACTGCCATAACGCCAAAGCCCATGATCGCCTGGCATCAGTGGGACCAACACCTTGACTCACCCGCATCCAGCTCTTCCTCCAGCACATGTGTACCCACAGTTCCCCTCGTCGATCTTGTTCCCTCCATTGACCGAACTCCCGCAGAAGCACTGACTCCCGTACTCCACTCCGCCAAGGGTGTACCCGCTGGCTTGGCACGATGCTAGGCACGATGCGACCGTCATGTTGTCGCCTGACCTCTCCGAGCTAAGCTAGCGATTCGACGAATCCTCCACGCACCCGACGTAGCTCCATGATGATGCACCGTAGAGGAACATCGTCCAGGTACCGCCACACCCTGTTCCGCCACCCGCACAAGTCATCCCGCACTGACTTACGGGAATGGAGACGCCGAGGGAGTTAGCTAGGGAGTTTTCGCAGTAGCATTGTGAACCTCTGCTTTCAGCAACGCCTCGAGGAGCACTCACTATTCTACACGGCAAGCGAGTTTCCCTTTGATGAGCAGGTGGAGGTACATCTGGCTGGAGTCATCCCGTTGTCGAAGAAGGAGTATGCAGTAAGTGCTCGAGCAAAGCCGTCGGTGACGCAGCCTTGGTATGTAAAGCCGGAAGGTGCATTCGTAGTCGGTACAGCTGGAGCTGTAAGTTATGTGAATATAAGTTTGCTCGCCATGGTCCGCCGCAACGTTCGGATGACCTATGGCACGTCATGGAGCAGTCCGTCGATGGGGCATTGGCGGGTGCGATCGGCGGTGTCGAAACGTACTGATGTCAGCGTGCACGATCATATGACTTTCGTGGAACTCGTTTGAGTATTCGATTCTAGCATAGGTAAAGCCTTTAGCTTGGAATGCTCTGAGACATCCGGAGACTGTCATGTCGTTGACTGAGACTTGGCTGTGAAGAAGGCGGGACCACGAGTCGACATAGCATCCACCGCCATCATTACCGGTGACGAAGTAAGTCGACCATCCGGACGGAAGCGATCGAGAAGCGAGGACATGACGGCGATGGGTTGGTGTCCTGCTCCGCGATTCTCGACCGTGGCTGGCGGAGACGAGCAGGAAGAAGGGGAGAATGAGGAGGAATAGGACCATGACGACCCCCTTGAACGACTTAGAGCTGGTGATAAGTGAGAGACGAGCCCAATCCATTCATCCACCCCGCGGGATGTTGACATCCCAGAGGAAGAACATGCCTGTTCCATGGCATGGATCCAAAAGCCTCCCAAAAAATCTCTGGCTTGTTGTTGTCGTTCTTCCTGAGTGTACGGCATCGTTTCAGCCTGACCTGAAACGTGCACGCAGGTCCCCGCTGCGAAACACCCCTTCTGCCCTAGATCTTCGAAGGACCGCCTCATACTCCAATTGCCTGCTTAGGATACCAACGAGCTCTACAGCGACATTCAGAGTCGATCTCGCATCGGCTTTGAAAGACATCGGCTTTGAAAGACATCGGCTTTGAAAGACATCGGCTTTGGAAGGGTTTTAATTAGCTGAATCGCAATACACAGTGCGGACAGTTCGAGCGTAAAGGTATCCGGCGAGCAGCATTATGTGTGCTGATTAGCAAGGATTTTTCAGCGATCTCAGACGTGTTTATCATCCCATCCATTCCCTCTTCGCCCATTGTGGAGACCCACTTGAGTCTCGTAAGCTAAGCCAAGGGTGCAGTCAGGCTGCTGTATTCGGCTTCGTGATGGAAATGCAGGATTCAAGCGGAGGTATACGATATACATACATAGACGATTGACAACTACTATACAACCTAAATGCAAATGCAATGAGGTAAAAACTGACGTTTGTGAGGGAACGGGGTACTGAGCGAGAACACTGGGAGATGGGAAGAGCGATAATGTAGGTCGAAGGGAGGAGATCGTTACTGGCATGCGCCGGTCGCGGCTCCCGTGATGGTCGGGGAGAACCACGGAGAAGCAGTGAGCATGGTCATGTGCTAGATGCCCACTGGAGAAGCAGTAACGGTAATTGAACACTGTAGGGTCAGCTCTGTAGATATCGTATAGCTCACAGTCATGGTAGCCGTCGCCAATGGGCTCAGCGCAGCGTCCCAGACGAGTCACTGAGCGATGCGCAAAAAAACCCCCTATCGCTCGGCTTTAGCGGTTGAAAAGTGAACACTTCCTCCGCATAGTCCTTCCCATCGAAAGGGAACGACCAGCTCTCACTCACATTGTCGCCTCCAACGTCGTAACCGTACCCGACGACCGGTCCCTTCCCTGTCTGGTTCTGCCAGATGAACTCGGTCCAGTTTCAACCGGACAGCACGATTCCCCCGGGCGGGGCAACGGGGCCAGGCTTGTCTTCGGGGTCGTCCTGGGTGCCGCTGCCATATTCTGCCACGTTCGCTATTTGTTCGCTGTCGTCACTGATGGTCATGTCCTGGCCATCGGTCGGAGTCGCGCATTTTGGTTGAGGCCCATCGGGGTCTACCGTAATGGTGTTACCGCTATTGGGGTCTGATTCTATCGTAATGGGGTTGTCATTTTCAACCTGTGGATCTCTTCTCGCGACTCCGGGCAGAGATGCGATTCCACTGCCTCGCGGTGGGATCGCTGTTGGCTCCCCGTCCATCTTTCGGTTCGGAAGTCCACCAGCGGTGGTCAGGTTGAGCATCGACACGAGGACGGTGAGAGCGACACGGGCGGACTTGCGGAACATCTTGATCGCGAATTGATATTGTTGCTATTAGCTGAGAGGATTTGATCGGGTTCAATAGCAGATGAGCCTGGAGATCAATACTTTTCGTCAACGGTGGTAATGAAAGGCCATCGAGTATCTCCGTTGAAAAGGGGAGGTTTATTGGTGATCCCCTTGGAACGCCTTCAGCCGCGTTTTGGAGTACTTGTTCCAATGTGTCATGACCCTGCATAGGTCCCCCTTATCGGCAAAGGAGGGGTTGCGGTATGGTTTTGTTGATGGCTGCTCTAGGTGTGTCGTTGCAAGCTTTAAATGACGTCATGTCGAAGAAACACCGTCTGCTAAGACCCACTCAGAGGTATCTCATCGAGAAGCATAAGTTAATGGGATTTGAGAGCACTCGTACCTCTCTCTGCGTACCTCTTATGCTCAACGCACCGTGGGAAACTGATAAACTCCATTGGTAATACCCACGTATCATAAGTGGAGCTTTCACGCGACGCGGTTCGTGGTATATATCCCTCTTCCTTCCTTCGCTTCACTCCCTTCCTTCACTTCCCCTTCAACACCACCGGGAAGACAACAAAAATGTCCGCGACTACCGCTGCGCCCACCGCCGAAAAGGTCGAAGCGCCATCCCAAACCAACGGGAGTGCAACGACCGGTGCGCCGGAGACTGCTCCGGCTAAAGCTGCTGCTGTGGCCGCTGAGGAGTGAGTGGAGCTTCAGGATGGTGCTGATGGCAAGGCGCACCGAGGCTAAGGATGGGAAGACTGCTGAGGTTGGAGAAAAGCGGAAAGCCGAGGAGTGAGTGAATTACTACAACTAAGCTGATGGTAGACCAGCGGACAAAGGCAAAGGCAAATCTACCGAGGAGAAGGAGGTCGCTGCTGCTGAGCCGGACCCCGAGGCGGAGCCAGAGGACCTGATCATTGAAGGGAAGAGGAAGAGGGCGAAGGTGGACTACTCGAAGGTGAGATGACAGATGGGCTAACGCTGACGGCAGAAAGAAGCATGGGAGGCGGCTGATCTCGACCCGAAGGATGAGGATGAGGATGAGGATGAGGAGGATGAGGATGCGAACCCAGAGTCTCCGGATGGTGAGTCGCTAACACGGGCAAAAGCTGATGGTAGACGACGAAGGTGAGGATGGAGATGACGCAGAGGAGGACGAGGACGAAGAGAAATGATGCATCTAAACCGATATCCTCCGTCTCGCTTCCTCCTCTCTCGTCCGGAAGAAACTCAGCTCACTCTGAAGTCTAGGATGTGTAGTTTGGCCAGGTCCGGAGACGAGCTCGTGCATGATGATTTCGTATATTGAGGAGAGGAAGGAGTGCCGTTGCGGAGGGGATTTGATCTTGTTCGCTTGGGCTTGGGCGAGGCGGACAAGCTCAGCGCGAAGCCGGGTCATGCTGTTGTCAGTGCATCCAAGCGCGAACCCACCTTGAGAATATCATCGCTTCCTCCGCCTCCCCGCTCAAAGCCGTGACGCAGGTGAACAACGCAGCATAGCGATTCGCTACCTGTCTCACCGCCCCGTCCTTTACGCTTTTGACCAGTCCACTGAATCCTTTACCTCCCGCCTGGTCTGCAAGAAGTTTGAGCGAGTCAATATGAGCGTCCATCTCCTTCCTGTACACCGGCCACATGGCGAGTTTCCATCCTTGGAGGTATGAGATCAGGGGTATAGTGCCCCTTGAGTCTGCTGTAGCGAGGATGCGGTCGTTGAGTCGGATGAGGGTGAGTAGGGGTACAGCGGGAGGTGGGGGATTGGTGATGGAAGTGAAGAAGGATGAGCAGTAGTCGAGTGCGGGGTCGAAAACCTCATGCCATATCCGTTCGGCGTCTTTCATCGAGTCGTCAGGTCGGGTGGACTCGGAGTCTACGGGTGTAGATTCACAAGTGCGTGATTCTCGTGGTGCTGCACGAGCGAAGAAACGGACGATGAAGGTGAACTCGGCGGATGCGTTGTCGAGGAGTACGAGGCCGAGGGAGCGGAATAAGGCTTCGACGGGTGTGCGCTGAGGTCAGCGAGGTCATATGGCTAACTTACGTAGTCCTTGTCATCCGCCATGTAGGCCAGAACGACACCGCCCTCGCCCTCCACATCGAGCTCAGAGTATCTCAATCGCTCGTATGCCTGCTTCACCCCTTTCGGCGTAGTGTTCAGGACCGCTTGAGCCGCTTCAGACGAAACGTTCCCGATAAGGTCGGATTTCTCGATAGTACGAGCCCGAATTTGGCTCAGTACGCGAGCATACCGCCGCATCCCCGTCTCGTAGTAGCTCCTCGCCGCGTTGACGTACCCTCGCTCGACCTGCTTGGCTAGTCTTGGGCTTTGACGGTGGAGAAAGGCGTAGAATGGTTGGTACTTTAGCAGTAGTGAGGTTTGCAGTACCGCGAGATTGGTGGATAACCCTGTCGAGGCGGAATGTAGCGGTCGAATGAGGGAGAGGAGGAATGGAGGGAGTTGGGAGAGCGCCTTGACCCGTAGTCCTTCGATGATAGGATCCATCTCGTGGGCTGCTCTGACCTTGCCTCGAGCTCGGATCGCGTTGATCTTCTCCTCGAGCTGAATTATGGCGCCGAGCCATAATTCGGGGCGGGAAGATGGCGAGCTATCACGGATGGTCAAGACGAGAGCAGGGGGAAGGGTGATATCACTGAGGAGTGCGTTGAGGGGAGGTAGAATTGTCTGAAATCAGCGATGGCATGAGATGAACGCACCCTTCGACCCTTGAGCTGGCCTTCGATGTCGGCGCTGCGTTGTTGAAGGTCCGAGATCTGACCGGATACCGCTGAAAGGTCATTCTGGAAGGTCGAGAGGTATGACGCGAGCGAGGTAAGCAGGGAGGTGCTCGACTGGCATTAGCGGAGGTGCTGTGTTCTGACTCACCTCGACGGACTTCTCCAGCTCGATGTAATCATGGCGCCGTCGCAAGACTGACCAACGTCAGCGAGCTCAAGCGGACACTCACGTAGCTCACTGTCATCATCCTCAAACTTTGACGGCCCAGCCCCGGGAGACTGAGGCTCATCGTCTAGTCGACTACCGTTCGGAGACATTTTTGTACAAAGTGAAAACAATTTCGTCGCGCGTCTCACTTTCCTCATGTCGGCATGTCCGAGCTCTTCAAGGACATCCCCGAGTTTGTAGAGGTGAGCGAGCTGTACGATAACGCTGAAGAAGAACAGACCAACCTCGGCGAGTCTGTCACTGCGAGGACGGAGACTTTAGGTGAGATGCAACGAAGCGACGCTGACCGCAGCCACCTTCCGCGAACTCGGCCCACCTGATCTCTGTCATGTCATAAAATCTACGGGCTCCAAGGCAGCGCAGCGTGATGTGAGTGCGAGTAGAGGGCTAGCTGACGGTAGCTTGGGTCTTATCACTATTGGTGGGTTGCCGCTTTGCCATCGCTTATCCTAGTTCCGGAGTCGAAGCATCCTCATCCGCTTCCCTTGCAGCCTACCTCAACTCGCTCCAGTTCTCCGTCGAAGAGTCACCCGCATGGTTCGGTAAGGGCAACGGGTGGAGAGTACGGAGTGGGACGTACTGCTGTTTCAATGCGTTCTCGAGAGTGGACATGCGGGTCCAGGCGGCCATTCCAGGGGGTGTTCAATCTTACGTTGTAGATCTGAGGGGTGAAAAGTGAGTCAAAGTCTGGACGAGCTAATGCAGACACGATGCGAGCCCGGAGCTATGGCAGGAGACGTACATGTCGGCGCTGCTACGAGCAATACGATATGCAGACGATGCGTCTTATCGGTTAGCGGGGTATAGGAAGCTCGACCCGATCACCACGGCGGAGGCAGAGGCGCGATTTCTCAAGGCGGCAGAGGCGTTGTTCTTGAGAGGTGCGTCGAATTGTGGACGAGCTGACTGTAGGCTGGCAACTTGGTTCGGATCCGGAGATACAGGTCGCAACCGTCGTCACCAACCACCTCACCGCGGCGGTTTTAAAGTACTTTGCCGATTCGTTTCGGCTTGATCGTGCGGCAAACCTGTTCGAGCGGATGGCAGCGAAGGAGCCAGAGGTCGCAGCGTTGTTGGCGAGGTCTTATATCGGGATGAGTGGGTCGCAAAAGAGGCGGAGCTGACTTCAGATGAGGAGATCAGAGCGGTCAAGATCATGAACTCAGCGCTCGAGGCGAATCCTCAGTCTTACCCGGTACTCCATGCTCAGTGCGACTTTCTCCTGTCCAAAGGCAAAGCGGAATGGGCTCAAGCGGTTGCCCAACAAGCCGTCAACTCCGCTCCGAGCGAATTCATCACCTGGGCGAAGCTTACCGAAACATACATCGAGCTGGGCCAGTTCGGCGCGGCGTTACTTACCCTCAACTCCTGCCCGATGTTCACTTTCAATGAGCGAGATCTACATCGAATGCCGACACCGGCAAGGACGCATCTGCCGGTGAAGAAGTTCATTGCGGAGTCGAACATCCTGGATGAGGAGTCGGCGAGGGATAACGAGGCGGACGTTGCGCTGCTGAGGTTGCCAGCCCCGGGTCTAAGGGGGACTTTCGCCAAGGCGTACGCCCTGCTTACACTCCTCGTATCGAAGATCGGCTGGGACGACCTGCTCAAAACGCGGTCTCAAGTCTTCGTCATGGAGGAGGAGTATCGGTTGCACAAAACGACAACGTCCGAGGACCTCGACAATGCGTCCACCGTGGGTATACGGTCACCCCCTCTTACACCCGACATACCTACTATACGCATATCCTCTGAATCCACGAGAGCAAACGGTCACGTCATCGAGAAGCCGGAGACTGCCCAAGCGAGCGATCCGGGGTCGCCGATGATGGGGGATGAGCAGCTCAGCGCGTTCTCAAACAAGCGCTTGTGCGAGCGGTGGTTGGGTGAGTGAGAGAGTGTGGACGAGCTTACCGTAGACAATCTGTTTCTCGTCCTGTATGAGGACCTACGAGTGTATACAATCTGGCGAGCGGAGATATCTCACTTCAAGACGCAGCACATATCGTATAGAAAGACGGGTACCGAGTGGGAGATCTTAGGGGAGCTGGCTATGCGGCTGCATCACAAGGAGGAGGCGAAGGATGCGTTCCAACGGTGTCTCGATGCGAAGTTCAGCGCCAAGGCGATATTGAAGTTGCTCGAGATGTACGCGACGGAGGGAGATCTACAACGGACACTAAACGCGGCGATACGGCTCACAACGTATCATCACAGGTGAGTGAGACCTGTTACGACGCTTACCTAAGGTGGTACATGGACGCGGCGTACCCTTCGATGATTGCGCATTACCTCTACAAGCTGGGACTGGTACATGGCCACGCGAAGATACAGTACACACTGCTCAGCATGGTAAGTTGAAGCTTGAACGAGCTGACTCAGAATCTCCCCGTGGGCATCTTCGAGATCATGCAGGGGTACATGAAATACGCCTCGACCTTTAATGTGGGTACCACGCCTGAACAAGCTGACGACAGATCGAGGGGTCCGAGTTGTAATCGCATGCATTACATCGTATATACAACTTTAAAGAATCACGCAAACCTTGTTGCCGCGTTTGGTACGGCTACTCTTCTTGCTCTAGATGTTAGCGTGTTCGAATATGTAGACTCACCATCAAAGCCTGCTTCGTAGCGATCTGGAACACCTCCCTGACTCCTTCCCCGGTCTTCGCACTGCACTCCACGTACCCCTGCGCACCGATCTTCTGCGCCACCTGCATGCCCGCCTCTTTAGGCACTGGTCTTTGATTCATCCGACCGAGATCTTGTCGCGTCTTGGCATCTTCTCGAAGATCTTTCTTGCATGCGACGAGGATGATGGGGAGGCCCTGGCAGAAGTGGAGGACTTCGGAGATCCACTGCGAGCGTTAGCGAGCTAGGGATGCAGAAGCGGCGCACCTTTTCTTGGACGTTGTCGAGGGAGTCAGGCGAGTCGATGGCAAAGCAGATGAGGATGACGTGGGAGTCGGGGTATGACAGTGGGCGTAGACGGCTGCGATTAGCGATGTCCAAAGGTGTCACTCACTCGTAATCCTCCTGTCCCGCTGTATCCCACAATGCCAACTCGACCTTCTTCCCATCCACCTCGACATCCGCGACGTAATTCTCAAAGACAGTAGGAACGTACACCTGGCTTCAGCGGTGGAAAGGACACTCGCTCACCTCTGGGAACATGCCCTTGCTAAAGACGATGAGGCTGATTGTCAGTGCGAACCACATCCGGAGACATACAGGCATGTCTTCCCGCAAGCACCGTCGCCTACAAGCATAAGCTTCTTCACCTTTAACGACGTCGCCGTACTCACCCACGATGACCAACTTTCGCCTGATCTCGCCGGACATGGTGTATAGATGAGACGCGTCTTGGTGGGACGAGAGATACGACATCAAATGCAGAGGCTGATACCGCAGGGACCGGAATTTCGGCGATTCACCGCCCAGCAGGCGAGGCGGTGCTGCGTGCCGGTCGATTTCTCTGGCAATTGATATTTCCGCAATTCTCCGGATACACCAGGATGCTTGTCTGGTTTGGCTATAGCCGTAAATGTTTTGACTCGCGACGACGTTAGCTATCTTTTTACAATACACTATTGAGTTGATCTGCTTCTGTCGCGCAAGTGACTTCGTGCGCTTGTCGTGGCCATGATCCTGAGTTTCGGCGTTCCCCTCCAAGTGCGCTTGAATATCTGGATCGCGGCTACCGACGCTGTTCAGCTCCGAACAGCGGAAAGGATGTCGGCCCTTCCCACAAACCAATTCTCATGAGGCTGAGCTGGGAAGTCTGCTCAACTAGCCTGATCAGGGAGCTAGTACCGAATATCATGATGAGAGTGAGTATTGATCCCCTCCCACAATCAGCACCGCTCCGTTCATTCTACTTGTGCACGATGTGGCTCGCCTGTGTCCCTGGTTGTCTTTCATTTGCTGCATCAAACCTCGAAATGAGTCTACTTCTCGCTTCATATCAGCGGCTACGCCAGGTTCAGGTGCGTAGTATTCAAACGCGCAGTGATTCGGGGCTGTATGCCCGCCAGGAACTCCGCTCTCCACCTTTCCGCGGACTTACGCGTCCGAAGCAGTTGATAAGGGACCGGGTCTTCCCCCTGGTATACTCTATTTCGTGCACTGGTTAGCATCTCTCATCTTCGGATGCAGTGTATACTCGCCTACAGGGGTGTCACGAATGGAGGAGCTAACGCCGAAACCCCGTCAGCATGGCAAATCACTCTCCTCTGACTTTTCGACCTCCATATGGATCCATGTCCTGATAT
>JAABUH010000719.1_pt1 | contig 43678 bp, 40 predicted proteins | sample 5559121 | NCBI WGS metagenome assembly JAABUH01 (sample SAMN10711871, study PRJNA513364) | rock metagenome | isolation source: Antarctica rocks | place: Antarctica: Victoria Land, Battleship Promontory nord | collected 2015-12-28
CTTTCACTATCGAAGATGATGAGCATTGAGAGATAAATGACATTCTGAACTCTAGATGATATTGAGATTGAATACAATACAAGATCAAATGAACGAGACTAGATTGAAACGACGAATGATACTATGTTGATAAAGAAAAATTCAAGAGCTCGAAAGAAGTTCTAGTTGAATTTCATAAACTCTATTCAGACAAGTCACACTAAATTGAAAAACAGTGAAAATTTTTGCGTTTCATTTGTTCTATTCATGCGAACATAAATTTTCGAAGAGAGAAATAATGTTATGAATGTGTCAGAATTGATTAGAACTAGTCAAGATCTAGTCGAGATTTGATCTAGATTTGACTCAGATTTGACTCAGATATGATTCAGCATCTTTTCTCTTTTCTAGCATCTTTTAATCAGCTTTTATTGTCTTTTAGACAAACACACTTCTTTGTGTTATGAGTAATTAACAGATGTCTATGACAAACATATTTCTTTGTGTCGCAAACATCTTTTGAATCAACATCTTTCTTGTGTTTCAACACGTTCTCTTTGAGACTAGCATCAATCTGAGTAACTACTATATAGAGCATATTCTTCTTACTTTTTGTATATTCTTTCTTCTGTATTCTTAAAGTCTTAGTTATAACTATCTCTATAAATCAAACATTCTAGTCACGCATGCACTTTGATTAGTTTCTAGACACGATTTCAACAATGAGAATATTGAACATATCATGAAAATGTCTTTCAATCAGTAAGATATCAATCTTGTAATAATTCTTGATTAATAATTGATTAATCAGAAACAATATATTCAATTTTTGAATTATTTCGAGCAACATAAAATTGTAGTCTGTTTCTATGAAGAACAAGCTCAAATTCTGATGAAACAGAAATCATTTGAAGTTAATATGTCTTTCAAAAGAGTATGAACTTACAATGTTAATGAAATCGTTTTTGCAATGTTCAATCAATCGATGAAAAAAGATAAGTGATCATTTATTGATCACGTATTGATATATGATCAATTCTTAATTAATTACTAATCAATATTTAGTTATCACTTTGTGTCGAGTCTTTACAGATATTCAGACTTCAAAATGTTATCAATATATTTTTTCTATCGTTTTTTCTTTATTTCAGAAATGATTGAATATCAAAGTTAAATGATATCATATTCATAACTCAGAATTTGAAGTTATGATTATGAATATGAATTCAAGTCAACTAAAAGATGATTAATCTTCTATCATTGATATATTATTTAATTATTATTATATCATTGATTAATGATTGATCTAGAATTCAAACTATACTTGCAAAGTATCAATCAACAATCTTGTCAGTGACAATGATATACAGCATGAACGATTATCTATTGTAGAATTTATTTTCTACGTGAAGTTACACGATTGACAGAACAAGATACACATTCAGATTCTGTTCACAATCGTATGTTAAGTCTATTAAATGCTCAGTTCAAAGAAGATTACTTTCAAATCTGTGATTTACTAATAGATAATCATTTCTTAATTAATCAATTATTAATCACTCTCAGCTTCTGATCTCAGCTCATCAAATGTAAAATTCTGAACCAAGCAGAAAAAGACAGATATTATTGCATCTGATGTGAATGTTCATTGTTCAAAAATTTTATTAGATGCTTTCGTTCATGCTTGAAATCACATCAACGCTGTTGAATAAACACATCATAAAAGCAATAGTTCTGAAAAAAGATTAATGCTTCTTTAAGCTATCAAAAATTTTGTTTATTGATACTTAATTAATAGAGAATTAATAGCTTATCAATCACAGAGAACAAAATCTGAATGATCGAGATCTTGCACAATATAAAGCATTTTGAAACAAAGAAGTTCATCACTCATATAGACAAACTTCTGCATCTGAGCAATTCTTCAATTCAGAAAAACGTAATCATAAGTTATTAATAAATGATTGATATTCAAATAGTAATTGATTAATATAGAAACAAAAAAAGCAAATATGCGAAAACGAAAATGAGATCAAAACGATGATAATCGTGATGATCATGATGATCATGATGAATTTAACACATTGTCTCAATATTCTTCTTTTGAAAGTTTGTGTGACGAAAGATTTATACGAAGTCAATCTCGTTAACAAAATTCTTCAAATGAATCTTGAAGATATTTTTTCATTATCAATTTAATATCAATAAATGAATAATCACTTATCAATACTCAGCTCTTAAATCTCTTTACATCAACAAACATCTCAGAATAATCAAACAGTTTTCAATCAGACTTCATTAACTATTCATCAACAAAAGATTCAAATTTGACAGTTGAAGACTGAGACTCAAAGAATAAAGCTTGAAAATGAAAAATCGAAATTGAAGATGATTTGAATAAAAAGAGATTTGCAGAATGATCAATGATTGATCATTTATTAATCATATATTAATCAATTTCACGTCAATTTTCTTGAGAGTTCTCTGAAGTTAATTGATGAGATCAATCACATATTATTGAATGATTAATTTTATACTAATCAGCTTGTATATGCATAGATTGTATCTATCTACTGATAAAATGTTGCTCAGATATCTCTCTTTTGAATCATCTTGAAAGCAACAAAAGTTTATTAATCATTAATTGATAAATGAATAATCATTGATCAGTCATGAATCAATGATGTTTTCTTGAGCATCTTTCTGCGTCATAGTAGAATTTATCATCTCAACATCGATTGATTTCTTTCTACATTCTTTCTTTTCATTCTCTTTATCATCTAAATTCTGATTCTCTGATTCTGATTCTTACTTCTCATCTTTATCATCATTTTCTATCAATTCTTGATTAATAAAAGATCAATATAATATTAATAGAAGAAATTCTTATCAGACTCTGATTTTTTGACTGATTTTTTGCCTAATTTTTTGAAAGATTCATCAACTGCAATTCTCTTTCTATTCTTGACTTTTGAAGCAGAAGAAACTGCGAGAATATTCTCATCTTCGCAGTCAAACTTTGTCAAATGAACACAAACGTTTCAATCTTTCAGACAGACTGATAATTGATGAGTGATCAATCATTTATTGATTATAAATTAATATCATATCAATCTTGACATTCTGACACTTGACATATTTAATCATTTTTTTCATCTTCAATTTCAAATGAATCGCAGTCTTGTTGATCTGAGATTAATAAACTATCAATTCAAGATCAATTCATGATTAATAATTCATCGTGTCATCTTTCTTACACAAAACTTGAGAAAGTTTTTTTTTTTTGCTTGACTTCTTCAAGCATCAAAACAGAAGAAGTTGAAGCTTCAGCAGTTTCAGCAGTTTTAGCTATGTTCTTCTCAGACGTGTCTGATATTGACTTATATGTCAGACGCTTGAAGTTTTCTATATCAATTATTGATCAATGATTGATCAATCACATATTAATCATATATTACTCACGAATGTAGATGTCAAAGTTCGCTTGTCTGATGTCATCTGTCATCATAGCGATCACAACATTCTCTTCATGCTCATTCACATGCTTGCGTAAATTACTTGTCCATGTATGCTTTCGCTGTGAATTGATGAATTATCAATAATCTATTAATTCAAGATTGATAAATCACTTATCTTATTGTTACGAGTGTATCAAGACTGAAGCTTTAATCAATTCACAGTGAACGCTAGCGAGTTCACTGTGTATTGATTAAAGCTAGTCAATGATTTAGTCGAGATCTGACTCAGGTTTGACTCAGATATGACTCAACACTCTTTTTTTTTCTCAACATTCTTTTCTTTCATCAACATCTTGTTCATCTACATCACATTCTTTTCATGTCACAAACACATCTCTTTCAAGTTTAGCGCAGTCTCTGAACATTACATAAATAGAAGCTTTTGTATCACTCTTCTTCTGTATTCTTAATATTCAGTTATAGCTATCTTTAAAGATCAAGCACTATCAATTCTGATCTTCATTGATTATATCATTTAGACATGATTTTGACATTATATTAAGAATTCGTTAATCACACGATACTGATCTCATTACTCATTCAACATACTCGTCTAGACAGAACGAGTCTAAAGAAATTCATTTATTTGATGATCAACGATAATTGAAAGATAAAACAACATTAGAGAGTTGAATAAAATTAACGATGAGACTGTTTGAATTGCTAGACTACTTATTGCTCATTAAGTACACAAAGTTCACTCGATTACGAGAATCACGATAAAGAATCTTCGTGAATTGCTCAAGAATCAAATCGATCGATAAATTCAACGATAAAGAATCTTCGTTGTTTGCTAGAGAATCAATCAAATCAATCAACAAACAAATCTCATCTTCTTTGTTGAAGATTGAATCTCATCTCATACGTCTTTCTTCTTCAATCGTCAAGCATCGTCATTCATTCAACTCTTTTTCAAACAAATCTCATCATGTTTAGTCGTTCGTTTACTGAAGAGCATTTCAAAGAATTTCGAAATCATTTCTCTCAAATTTCTGATGCTGATTCATCGAAATCACGAACGAAATCATCAAGTGCTGCATCATTCATTCATGAAGATGACGAATCATTCGCTGAAACGATAATACTCTTCGTGTTCTACGAAATTTGAAAGACTCGAAGTCTAGTTCTTGATGAAGAAACAGATCAACTCTACGAGTTAAATAAACAACAAGAAGATGAAATCAAAGAATTGAAGATCAGACTTCAAGTTAAAGAAAACACTTTTTCTGATTTCATTTACTCTGAACGTTTTAAATCTCAAAAAATATCTGATTCTTCTCTGTTTACTGATGAAAAGAACTCTACTTGAAAGAACTGATACGGAAAAATTCAGAATAAACTAGAGATTAACGTCGATCTTTTTTCTAATGAACGAGTCAAATTGAGCTATATACATTCTAGATTATTTGATGACACAGTTGAGATCACTCAGACTAGATGCGAACGTGACTATGTCAATCTCTATAAAATCATCAATGATCTTTTGAAAGAGCTGACTCAGTTGTTCAATGACTTGAATAAGAAAGTCAACTTTCGTAGAAAATACTACAACTTGATTCAAGAATTCAAGAAATTTAATGAATTCTATACTCAGTTTCAACGTTTATCTTTCTATCTAGACTATCACAAGAAGTAACTGATCGCTGATCTGAAAGATAAAATACACTCTCGTCTTCAATTTATTTGAATAAATCAACTAGTTCAATCTGATTCTCTAAAAGAAATTCATTTCTATCTGATTCATTTGAATAATGATCAGCGAGTCATTCAAGAGATCAAGAACAAGATCAAACGCGTCAATGATCTTTCTAAGACTATCTTTCATAAAGCGACTGTTGTCATTCAATCAGTTGATCACTCGAAGTCTGATCAGCTAAAGTCGCACGACGCGATTTTAACTAGCGTCAAAGAAGCAGACATTCTAGTCGAAAGCTGTTTTATATGTCATAAATTAGATCATAGCTCTAAAGAGTGTCTTAATTGATCTACTAGAATTAATGCAGTGAACAATGAATATGATTGCTTCGATTTCGATTCGAATTTTGATTCAAAAAACTAGTCATCTTTTCAAAAGTCATTAAAGAAATAGAGATTATATCTTTGTGCAAACTAAATGAAATTCTATCGAAAGAAAATTACTTTGAAAAGTTGTTTCTAATTGATGCTTATCTCATCTCTCAGAATCAATCTTTCAGTCTTTGTTCTTTAATAAACAGTGATTCAATCATCTACACGATCATACATTCTAATCTAGTTGATAAAATATGCAAGAAACTGAGAATTCAATTTATATCACTGACAAAAGAGAAGCTAATAAGAGATTATGATGAGAAGATATCTAAGAAGATCATCACTCATAAAATTTTATTCAATCTCATCATCGAAAGTCATAAGAAATTGACTGTATCAATGTTGATAGCTGATATCAATCATCACGAAGTCATATTGAGTAAGCTCTGAATGAATAAAAATGAAATATTACTGAATATGCAAAACGACGTCATTGTTTTTTTGAATTAATTGAATACTTCTATTTCGATTTTTTCGATTTCTCTCAATTCAAAGCACTCAAGTTGATCGCGATCATTTTCGCTTTCTTCAATCATTCAGACTAAGATCTCTATGATGTTCAAATGATTCATTCGAAAAGAGTCATTCTCGATTCAAAGCATAAATGCAACTTCGTTCAAAACACTGTTGAATCATTCAAAGAGAAACAAGATCGAGATCTTTGCTCTATTCATGATGAAAATCAATAGAAAAATCGCGTACAATACTCAGTGCGATTTGAACGTTCTAAACATTTCTTCAATCAATGAAATGACTCAGAATTTGAAAGATATTAAAGCGAAGCTGTCATTGAAATATCATGAGTTTCTAAATGTTTTTGATCAAGCTCAATTGAATAAACTATTCTCTCATCGCTTCTATGATCATAAAATCGAGCTCATCAGTGATTTCATGCTTTTTCGCTGTCGAGTCTATTGAATGTTTTCTGTCAAACTTCTGAAAGTAAAGAAGTACTTAAACGAGAATCTGTCGAAGAGATTCATCACTTCTAGTCAGACTCTCTATTTCTTTCTCGTTCTATTCATTCTCAAAGCGAATGAAGATCTTTGATTCTGCATGAACTATCAAAAGCTAAATGTCATTTTCTAAAGAAATAGATATTCTTTATCGCTGATAAACAAGATCATTGATAAAATAGTGAGTTGCAAGCATCTGACTAGATTGAACATCATATCAGCATTCAACAAACTTCAAATGCATTTTGATAGCAAGAATTACATCACTTTTATCACTGCTTTAGAAGCATATAAATACAAGATGCTATCATTCAAACTGATTAATGAATTGATCTTCTTTCAGCAATATATGAATAACGTTTTATGAAACTTTCTGAACGACTTTTGTCAAGTTTATCTAGATGACATTCTCATCTATAGCAAAATAAGAAAGAAACATAAAGATCACGTCAAACTAGTATTGAATTGACTACGCGAAGCTGAACTGCAGATGAATATTTGAAAGTGCGAATTCAATGTAGAAGAGACTGTCTTTCTAGAAGTCATCGTATCAGAACTAGATCTTTGTATGAATCTCAGCAAAGTGACAGTCATAGTCAGCTGAATCACTTCGATCAATCTAAAAGAAATTCAGAGCTTCGTGAGATTTGTTAACTTCTATCGTCGTTTCATTAAGAACTTCTCAAAGTTAGTCAAATCATTCACTCAGCTGACTAGAAAGAACACGTCTTTTGTTTGAAACGAAGTCTGTGTTCAAGTCTTTGACAATCTAAAGAAACAAGTCAGCTTGATCTCAGTACTTCGTCACTTCAATCTCAAACGACAAGCTATTCTGAAGATTGATGCTTTAAACTATGTAAAAGATGAAATACTATCTCAGTACGATGATGAGAAAGTTCTTCATTCAATGATCTTCTACAGCAAAAGCATGATTCTCGCTGAAATCAATTATCACATCTATGACAAAAAATTGCTAGTCATTATTTGATGCTTCGAACACTGACGACTCAAGCTGAAATGCATTGAACTACTTATTCAAATGTTCATTGATCATCAGACTTTAAAGATCTTCATGAAAAACAAACAGTTGAGTCGATGACAAGTCAACTATCTGAACATTCTATCGAAGTTCAACTTTCAAATCATCTTTAGATCAGATAAAATGAACACTAAAGTCAATGCTTTAATCAGAATGCTTCTAGCGAACGTTTTTGAATCAACTCAGTGTCTTGAAGATCATTTTCAGACTATTCTGATTCTTGATAAAGTCAATGTTCTATTTATTGAATCTGTTACGAGCCTAGTCTTCGTCTATTCTTTCTAGTCTTCGCCTTGATTTCATTCTAATCGAGTCTAGTGAGCATTCGAGCTAGAAGTGATGTCATTGAAACTCTGCATCATATGTGTAAGACGTCAACCCAATCGAGCCTAGCACAGGGCTGAGAAACACACATATAAGAATCAAGTTCTTTTCTGTAGATACTTTTCTTTCTTAGCATTTATCTATTAGTTATATTACACTCATATGACTCGCTCTATGTCGATCTCTAACATTAGATAAATGCTCATCAACTACTCTGCTATTGACGTGTAGACGATACAAAATAATCTACTTCGTTCATTCAGAAAATTCGCAAGAAATTCTTCGAATTACTTTCATCAAAACACACATTCAAATTTACTCAAATTTATCAAATCAATCTCTCAATCTTATCACAATCAAATCTATCTATCTATCTTTATCTTTCTCACAATGACACGCGACTCTGAATCAGTCGAGTCATGAACAGCTCGTCTGCTTAGAAGCACTGCTAGTAGACGAGTTTTTCTTATTTCTTTCGATGCTTCAGCGAGATCTCAGAATGTCGCTATCTCATGAAACATCAACACGAGTCAACAACTTCGTCAATGAGCTATCGATCAGTCAGACGAGATCATCAAGATGCTGATCGAGCTAAGAGATCAACGAGACATGACTTTGAAACTCAACGAGCAATGAATCGATCTACAAGTCAATCACATCAAGAGACTTGATGAGCTAGAGATCAATCAAACGACAATAGACACTCAAGAAGAGACTATTGTCAATCTACAAGAGAAAGTACTGAGTCTCAAAAAGAAACAGCGTTCAGCGAATCACTCTTGATCTCGACAGTCTACGAAGTCTCAAGCTTCTATCGAGAATCATACTCGACGAGAGTCGTTCACTTTATTTGACAATGATCATCACAAGTTCTTCAAGTTTTCGAATTCATCTATATTCACTGATGAAGATGAATCGACATGAGATAGCTGAAGAGTCAAGATAGACGACAAGCTTCAGGCAAATGTCGATCACTTCGATAATGAGAATATCTGTATTGTCTATGTGATATCTAGACTAGAAGATGATGCTGCTGAGCACATCTTCGCTCAATATCGACATGACGCTTCGCATTCATACATCTCGATCGACGAGCTATTTGAGCATCTGAAAGAAATATACGATGAACTGAATAAGAATCGAAAGTGTCGTCGCGAGTACAACGCTCTGAGGCAAGCAGACAAGTCTTTCAATGTCTTCTACTTCGACTTTATGAAGCTATTCAGCTATCTCGAATACGATGATCGCACTCTGATGAATGATCTTCAGAATAAAATCAATAATCGCTTGCAGAACGCTTTATCAGTCTGTTCAAAGAACTTTACTTCGCTCACTCGCTTAAGAATCTTTCTTCAAGATGTGAATAGTAAACAACGAGTCAATTATCAGCTTCGCAGCGAACGTCACACTGTCATCGTCAAAGTCACTGTCGTATCTGATAAACGCGCTACTCTTTTGTCAGTAACAACTTCGATAATCAGTTATGTTAAGTCGACTATCTCTTCTATCTCTGAGTCAGCGAGATCGTCAATTATCTGCTACATCTGCAAGATCTTCGATCATTTGTTCAAGAATTGCTCTCAGCTGAACAAGATCAACACTTCTGCATCTTGTGCATTCATTTCTCGTCTACATGAGATCGTCATTTCGAAGAATAAAGAGAATGAGAAAATGTCTTTCGAGAATAGCGAGGCAAAAAACTAGAGACTTTCATCAAAGACGCGATGAAAGATGTGTTAATTTCTTCAACGACGAGCAGATCAAATGATTCTTTTGCTTCTGAATCTTTGACTACTGAATGTGTACTTTCTAGCAATGAAATTAGTTACTCATTGAAGTCATTGATTGACATCGAAGCTGCTGACTATTCGTTCATTGATGAAGTGATCGCGCAGATTGTTTGTGATCAGTTGCAAATTGAGTCTCTGACTTTGATCAAAGCGAAGTCAATCCGAGAATTCGATGATCATTATGCTAAGAAACTCATTACTCATGTCATCTATTCGAACCTGACTGTTCAAGATCATACGATTGACACAGCTTCTATGTTGATCACTCGATTAGATCAACATCAAATGATTCTCGAAAAAACATGAATGAACAAAATCAACCTAGTAATTGATATGCGAATCGATTCTCTTCGATTTTCGAATTTCAATTCTACTAGTCAGAAATCGATTGCTCTATTCTCAAGCAATAAATCAATCATGAAACGAAAGAGCTTAACTTCTACTCATATACTGAAGAGATCTTTCACTTTCGTTACATCTCAAATCAGTCAAAACAAGAAGTTCATCGAACAGTTAAAACAGCGTGACGCGACTTTGACTAGCGTCAATCTTAAACCAACGTTCATTCTGAAATCATTCTCTTTCAGTTCAACGAACATAGCAATGATAGAAGCAGCGACATATAGAATGTTAGTCAAACGTTCAGACGTCAAGATCTTTGCTGTTATCGTCTTGAAAATCGATCGACTCATAACTACAGCTGAAAACAAGTCTGAAGAAGTGAATCTGCATGAGCTTTTTCACGCTGAAGTTCTCGAGCAAGTCAAGATCAAGCTTCTCTCTGAATATCATGACTATCTAGACATCTTCGATCGAGCAATGATCAATCAGCTATCATCGCATCGTTTCTACGATCACAAAATTGAGTTGACTGATGAAGAAACGCTCTCTCGAAGCAAACTATATCAGATGTTCAATCACAAGCTTCAGAAGATAAAGAAGTATTTGATCGATTATCTAAACAAAGAATTCATTTTCTTCAGCTTCGCATCATACGTCTCGCTCATCTTGTTCGTCGAAAAAAAAGACGATAGTCTGCGTTTCTGCGTCGATTACAGAAAGCTCAATGCTTTGATCAAACGAAACCGCTATTCTTTGTCATTGATAGACGAGACTCTCGCTCGTATACAAGAAAGCAAGTATCTGATTCGATTGAACATCATTGTCGCGTTCAATAAACTTCGTATGCACTCAGATAGCGAAGATTTGACTATCTTTATTATCTTCTTCGACTCATACAAATATCATGTAATGCTCTTCAAATTAACAAACGAATCGACGTTCTATCAGCACTATATGAACGACATGTTGTTCAAATATCTACATCAGTTTTGTCAGATCTATCTAGATGACATTATCATCTACAGCAAGATTCTGAAGAAACACAAGCAACATGTACGATTGATCTTGAATAGACTACGAGAAGCTGATCTACAGATAGACATCAACAAGTGCGAGTTTCATGTTCAAAAAACTATCTTTCTAGAACTCTTGATATCAATCGAAGAATTGAAGATGAACTCGCGAAAGATGCAAGCAGTCGTTGATTGATCTACATTCAATAATCTCACTCAGATACAGTTTTTCATTGACTTCTGCAATTTCTATCGACGCTTCATCAAGAACTTTTCGAAGATTGTTCGTTCAATGATTCAACTCACTCAAAAGAAGATCATATTTGAATGAAATGAAGTCTGTCAGATCGTCTTCGATCATATGAAGAGACGTATGATCGAGACTTCTATACTACGTCACTTTGATCAAACTCGTGAGACTATTCTCGAAATCAACTCATTCGACTACGTCAATGATGAAGTTCTCTCTCAATATGATGACGAAGAAGTACTACATTCGATTGTCTTCTATAGCAAGAACATGTCTTCTGCTGAATGCAACTACGAGATATATGATAAAGAACTTCTGATCATCATTCGAGCATTTGAACACTGACGACTCGAACTGAAGCTAACTGACATTTCTATCAAGATGTTCATCGATCATCAAGCGCTCATCTCGTTGATGAAAGATAAAGAGCTGAGCAGACATCAGATGCGCTGAGTTTAGAAACTCGCTGACTTCAACTTCAGAATAATGTATCGATCTGACAAACAGAACATCAAGATCGATGCATTAACTCGTCGAGCTGACGTCGTGCTCAGAGATTCAGAAGATGAGCGCGTTCACTATCAACGAATCACTATTCTGACTTCGAATCGAATGAAAATTGTTGATTTAGAAGAGAACATCAGTGAATCAATCTATAAACAGGTTCTTGAGACTAATAGAATCGACGAGAATTGTACGCTACTTCGCGAAGCAATAGCAAGAGACGAGACACAATATGAAGATATCAAATTGAAGAATTGTTGAACTCAGAATGAAATCTTGTATCATGATAGTCAGCTATGAGTTTCGTTCAACGAGCTTCTACAAATGAACCTGATTCGTGAGATGCACGATCAATCATCAGTTGATCATTCTGATATTCTTAGAACTGTGAAAGTCATAAAGCGAAACTACTATTGATCATTCATGCGAAAAACGATAGATCGATATATTCGAAACTGCTATATCTGTCAACGTTCAAAGACATCTAGAAATAAATCAAACGACTTGCTTCAATCTTTATTGATATCTGAACAGCAATGACAAGACATAGCAATGAACTTTATTATCAATCTATCTGATTCAAGTGAATACAACGCTATTCTGACGATCATATGCAGATTGTCAAAAGAAAGGCATTATATTTCTTGCATCATTGATGATGAAGATATCACTGTCGAAAAGACAGCTGAAATGCTGATTCAATGAGTATATCAAACTCATGATCTATCAAGCTTCATAGTATCTGATCGAAGTTCGCAATTCATCTCTATACTATAAAAGTTTCTTTGCAAACGACTGAGCATTTTCCTTCAATTGTTCATCGTCTATCATTCTCAGATCAACGATCAAAGCGAACGAGTCAATCAGAACGTCGAGCGATATCTTCGATTCTTCTGTTCGTATATGCAGAACGACTGATCTAAGTGACTACTCATGATCAAGTTTGTCGACAATAACGTCTTGTTCTCAGTCATCTTCTTGACTTTCTTCTTCATGAACAAGAACTTTCATTCTCATATGAGCTTCGATTCTGACATCATCGAGTATGAAAGCACTCGCGAACGCTTGCAGATTGATCGAACCAAGAATATATCTGAACAAATGAACAAGACATTGATCTTCGCTCGTGAAGCTCTGATCAAAACACGGAAACAAATGGTGAATCAAGCTAACAAGCATAGAAAGAAGATCAATTACGAGATCAAATCAAAGATGTTTCTGAACGAAAGAAACATCGTTATCGCGAGACTCTTCAAAAAGCTAGATGACAAGATGCTTGATTCATTCAAGATCACAGACTCTGTTGACTTTTTCTATAAATTGAAACTATCAGACACTATGCATATACACAATGTATTTCATTCAGAGCTTCTTTGTTCTGTCGTTGATGATCTTCTGTTTGATCAGAAGAATGAACTCTCAAGATCAATAGTGATAAACGATAAAGATAAATGAGAAATTGACGATATATTGAACTCTCGACGATATCGAAGACGACTTCAATATCGAGTTAAATGAAAGAGCTATGACAACAATCTCATCTGATATAACGCTGACGACGACGAATTTATGAACGCTCAAGAGATGATTGACGACTTTCATATCAAATATTCAACAAAAGCGCACTAAGAAATAACATTCATGCAAACATGAATAGTCAAGAGAGAGAAGTAATGTTACGAGTCTAGCCTTCGTCTATTCTTTCTAGCCTTCATCTTGATTTCATTCTAATCGAGTCTAGTGAGCATTTGAGCTAGAGATGATGTCATTGAAACTCTGCATCATATGTGTAAGACGTCAATTCAATCGAGTCTAGCACAGAGCTGAGAAACACACATATAAGAATCGAGTTCTTTTCTGTAGATACTTTTCTTTCTTAGCATTTATCTATTAGTTATATTACACTCATATGACTCGCTCTATGCCGATCTTTAACAGAATCGAAAGCAAATCTCTATCAACGAGTATGAATGATCAATCAAACAGATGAGCTTTGCAGCGAATATAGACAAGCTATGAACGAAAACAAGCTCAAATTTCATATCACTAAACTGAAGAACTGCAAAATCATTGACGACGTTCTATTTAAAAAAGATTTACTGTGAGTTTCTGAGAACATGCACACAAAATTACTACAAGAAGTGCATGATCAATCTTTAATCTTTCATCTCAACAATAAATGAATCATTGATCTAGTTCAGCATTTCTACTATTGATCAGATCATCGAGCTACTATTCAATCATACATTTGAAACTGTCATGCTTGTCAGCGAAGCAAAGTTTCTAGAAATAGCATCAATGAACTTCATCATTCTCTTTCGATTTCACAGAAATGCTGAAAAGATATAGCTATGAACTTCATCACTGAACTATCTCTGTCAGAAGACTATAACATCATTTGCACAATCATATGTCATCTCATCAAAGAACGTCACTATGTTTTCTGTCATTGAGAAGACGATGACATCTCAGTCGAAGAAATAATTTGAATCATGCTATGAAACGTCTATCGACTGCATGATCTACTCAGTTCTATTGTTTTGAACAAAGACTCTTAATTCATATTGACTATGTGAAAAAGTCTTTGCAAGTGACTGAGAATCACAACTAGTTTATTCACAGTTTATCATTCTGAGATCAACAATCAATCGAAATGAGTCAATCAAGACATTGAACGCGAACTTAGAATCTACTGCAATTACATGCAGAACGACTGAGTCAAATGAATATCTATGATGAAATTCAGTGACAATTTCAATATCTTCTCAATCACTTCAATGATTCTCTTTTACTTCAATAAAGAATTTCACTTTCAAATGAGTTTTGATTCAAATACAACTGACTATGAAACAACTTGTGAATGACTTGAAACTAGAAAAGCAGACAATATTATTATTCAAATGAAAGAGTTACTGAACTTTGATCATCAACAATTGAAAAAGATGAAGCTGATCATCAAAGTTCAGATCAATAAACATAGATGAAACGTCATCTATGAAGTAGATGACTGAGTTTGACTATTTTTCAGAAACATCAAAACAATGAGACTCTGCAAAGATTTGAAAGACAAACAGCTGAGTCTCTATCAAATCACTGTCAAAGTGAATATCTTCTATCATCTTTATTTATCAGTCAGCATGAAGCATCTGCATTCGATGTTCAGCTCGAAGCTACTACAATTGTATTCAGAAGACTTTCTATCAGAACAGCATTCAGAATCACTCAAATCAATCACTATCGAAGATAATGAACATTGAAAGATAAACGATATATTGAACTTTAGATGCTATCGAGATCGAATACAATACAAAGTCAAATGAACAGATCTAGATAGAAACGATGAATGATACTATGTTGATAAAGAGAAATTCAATAACTCAGAAGAAGTTTTGAACGAATTTCATAAGCTATATTCAAACAAATCATGCTAAATATCGAAATAACTATCAACGAAAGTGAGCAAATGAACTACATTCATGCGAACATGAATTTTCGAAGAAAGAGATAATGTTACGAGTGTATCAAGGCTGAAGCTCTAATCAATTCACAGTGAACGCTAGCGAGTTCACTGCATATTGATTAGAACTAGTCAATGATCTAGTCGAGATCTGACTCAGGTTTGACTCAGATATGACTCAACACTCTTTTTCTTTCTCAACATTCTTTTCTTTCATCAACATCTTGTTCATTTACATCACATTCTTTTCATGTCACAAACACATCTCTTTCGAGTCTAGCGCAGTCTCTGAACATTACATAAATAGAAGCTTTTGTATCACTCTTCTTCTGTATTCTTAATATTCAGTTATAGCTATTTCTAAAGATCAAGCACTATCAACTCTGATCTTCATTGATTGTATCATCTAGGCACGATTCTGACACTTATTCTCACAAATGCTATCATCTTCATCTTCATATTTGCAAAAAATCTTTCTTGACATGATGACAATTTTTCCCTGCTATTAATTCAATATCAGTCAGCAATCAGTATTATATTAATCATTGATTAATTCTTTCTATTTTTATCAACTCTTTCTTCAATCATCGTGATTAATCATTGATTAATCACATATCAGTAAATGATCAATCTATTTTTCTTTTCATCAATTAATTCGAAATTAATCTTGAATTAATTCATGTCACAGTGAGAGCTTTACTCACTTCGTTTTTGACTCATGCTGAATGTCAATCTGATCTTGTTTTCAAGGTCTGATATGCAACGTATGCCTCTGTTTCTTTTATTGAAGACATTGGTTGAAATGATTAATGAATTATTGATGGTTTGTGGGTTGTAAGAGTAAAGGTTTGTGCGATCAAGAAATCTATGTATGAGGTCGGGTGTTAGCGTGGGTCTTAGCTCCGGATGATCGGCATGGTCGCGTCACCTCAAGTATGGGTCGCGCGACCTACATCCTCTCGTTGACCGGCTCTGGCAGCTGGGCAATATGGTTATTTATTGGCCCATGAGGCAGGAGGTCTATCAAACGCAATTGGAAACACGAAACCAGGACTCCAATCAAACAGTTACATAACGTGACATACACTAAAGTACTTGAAGGAGTGACAATGCACATCTGTTTTGGTTTCGCTCCTTAGGGCACTAACAAATTGTGAAGTTGAGGGGGACGAAGAAACACGTCGCGGTCCGCGCGACTATCGGGACGCGTTCTAGCGTGGGGCTTTGAACCCTTTCGGATGACTTCTGTTGCTCTCCACGCTCTCCATGCTCTCTTCTCGCGATCCCCACTTTCTGAACTCTTTTCAAGTCAATCGACTCTTCTAGAATGAATGTGCCGCCGACCGCGGTACGAACGAGGTGCATGTTGATGATCTGCCGAGAGACATGGTGAAGAGCACGCGCCCATGCAGACCGCCTTGATCTAGCGCGATTCCAACAGCAACTCCTGATTTGCTGCACCAAGGCCGAAACATCTCGGCGAAGCACAACATGCGCTTGTTCCCAACCTCCTCCCGTGCTAAGGCCACTCGAATGCGGCCGTCACGAAAGCCTGAGGATCACGACCGCGCAAGAGTCGTGATGCCCCAATGCGACGCTTGCTTTCCTGCACTTTTCGCCTTCCGATCTGCAATGTTTTTCGTTCTCAATGACTGTGACTCATAGTCGCGTTCGATGTTTTCCTCTGTTTGGCGGATTCCATGGGCGTAGTGGATTTTCTTATGTTTAGGAGGGATGCCTCACCTTCCTGAGGTTTCTTGTTGAGATACATGATTTTACGGAGGCAATAATCGGAACACCACTTGAACTCCTAAGGCCTCAATTATATTTTCATTTCTCATTAATCTCGAATACCAGTCTATATCTTTAACTGATCTAGCGCATTGATTGGCATATACCTAGCTTCCCTGAACAGACAGATTTCAGGTGGAAAGGTCCTGTTGTTACTGTATGCAATTCCTCCTTGAAGGTCGGAATGAAAATGCCTAACAAGCCTTTCAAGTCGATATCCTCATTGAGCGATATGCTTGATGCCCATGTCTCCGGGATCCGCCTTTCTACGATTTTGGTGGACCGACAGAACTCGCAATGCATTGCTCTCTTGTATGCCAAAACAAGATCTAGCTTCCCTTCGCTTAGCGTGTCATGACTTTAGTATACGAGCTGCACCTTTACTCTTCGAGGATACTACAGTCACATTTCGAGCGAGCATCTTCACAAAGCCAGCACGCATGGCAGCCTTAGATCGCGTGGGACACCATGTAAGGACTTTAACGTTCAGCATAGCACATGGCCCTGAGACATTTCTACCCCCTCTTCTGGACCCAGAGACAGGTGAAGAGGAGACATTCATATACGAACCACATATCCCATCGCCAAGGGATTCCGCTTTGCGCACGAGCGCACCCACCTATGGAAGTTGGGAAATGACCGACATGCTTGTCAAGCAATATCCTCCTCTGTTCCACGCAGCAGCTAATGTGCCTTCTTTCATTCGTGCCTTCTCAGCAGTTCCAAACATGAAGCACTTGAAGATTTCGTGTCCTGGACAAGAGTCAGCCCAACGCTATCGGCGAAGTACAGTCGATTATGCCTTGATCTCCCTCCGCATTGCCGTTGAGCGAACCAACCTCAAGGCGCTTGACACACTTTCTCTAGTCTCGGTTCATCCTGGAGCAGTACTCTACCTGAACCCTTCCATGGGCTTCGCTGCCTTACCGAACTCTGCCAAAAGATGGAGGCAAGTTCGAAAACTTGCTATTCATATAGACAGCACACCTCCTACTCCCAATTCACCAGTAGATCATTTGAAGCTACTACATTCATACCTTCAACAATTCTCAACTTCCCTCAGGCAATTCAAATTCCGTTGGCATGGAACCAAAGGTCCGTGTCCGCTTTCACTTGGAAACGAATCCCGCCTACAAGAAAATAGTCCGAACTTAGCATGTCCCAAGAGATGTCACCTTGCACTGCGTCCTCTTCGGTTCACTCGATTACGGGACATGGAGGTCGAGAACATTGTTACCGATGCGCCCCAAATCTCGAGCTTCATCAATATTCATCGACGTAACTTGCGAGACTTCAACTTCGAAGACATTCATCTGCGAAGCGGCACTTGGGACGATGCGCTATCCCCACTTACCCGTATCAGTGGAAGCGATAAGTGGAAGGAGAAATCGGAAGAGGTCATGGATGTCCCACTTATGCTCAGTCCTGTTGGCTTGGAAGAAGGGCAACTGAAGAAGGCCATACATGAGAATTTTAGGACTCGAAGCTCGCGGCCTCCTTATGCTGGATGGCAGAAAGCTGGAGCAAGGAGCCGGGAGCTGTTCTGGGGTACTCCGGAACACATGAAGAAATTCTTGAGAAGTTCCGTCTTTAGCTGGTTATAGGGGTCTGAGGTGTCCGGCGTTGGGTCTACATCGTTCTTAGTGATATCAAATTCATATACTATCTTCAGGGCAGGTGATTGACCTGTTGCATGGTCTTGTTCCCTAGAGAAAGTTTAGCCGACGCCTCGGCAATTCGGTACGAAGATGATATGCGTCAATCACATGCTTTGCAGTGGTAATAAACATGCGAGCTTCTGCACCTTCTGTGCGACCACTTCTTGCGTATCATTAAAACTGTCTTCCTCTTTATCGAAGCTTACCATCTCCTTGAAACTACAAGTACAATTCCGCAAGCGTAGGTCATTCTCCTGTCCGTCCCAGAGACTGTCCAGTGAGGCTCCCCGCCGCATTTACAATGTCTCTCAAGAATGGTAGACCGTCTCCCCTATTTGCATGGTAGGCGTACTCTCTAATAGTCTAAAGACGCGTTCTCCTCTTCTCTAGCATTCGATGCCATCAACAGCTCCCTCAACTCCGACGATGCGGAAAGGAAGGATGCTGTGAAGAAGGGCAACGCCGTATTCGCATTCATGTTGAAGAACAAAGAGGGGCAAACAGACAGCTGGTACATTGATCTGAAGGATAAGGGCGTGGTGGCCAAGGGCGATGCTCCAGAGGGGAAGAAAGCAGATGGTCAGTCATTCCAAGAGCCCAACTGCTCTGGCTGTGGGAAGAGAAAGGACTTTTTTACTTAGGCTTCGCTGCGGAATACGAAGAGCTATTGAGGACACTGGCTAATGACGGGTCTATAGTCACCTTATCACTATCGGACGAGGACTTCGGCAAGCTTGTCAGTGGGAAGACACAGGCACAACGGCTGTTCATGTCAGGGAAGCTGAAGATAAAAGGAGATGTCATGAAGGCAACAAAGATGGAGCCTATCCTAAAAAAGGCACAGACGAAAGCGAAGTTATAGATTGGGTAGTTGTAATGGTAACACTTTTTTGCTTCTTGCTTGAACATGTGTGCCTCGTGAGCTTGCTTTTTGAACTGCCGGGTGTCGCTCTCAGTAAAGAATGCGACCTTTATGATGGAATTTAGAGGGGTGGTATACTTTTTGGGAGAATAAAATGTAATTGAAAGTCATCATAATCAGCATATCGATCACGAAACAAGAGAGAGAGAACAAAACAATGTGGCAGATGTGAATTTTGAGGCTTGAAGTTGGCTTTTAGTTCGAGCTACATGGCTTACTATCTATCTATACGTGATAGTAGGTGAAAGGGTCCAATTGCAGCATAACCGCGATATTCGTGAAGAAAATGCGGAGGTGGGTTTCTGGCTGACTGATGATGTGTTGCTTAAATTAGAACTATCCCTGAAAGCTCGCTTGAACGCTGATCCATGACCCAGATTTTACCTTGACCGTTGACAGATGCCAGCAGTTTGATTCAAGCTTCACGGAACGAGAGTCCCGTTGAGTCTTCCTGATTATTTCTCTTGATTGCGCAAAACGGTGGGGTGGAAGTGTCGAGAAGCCTAGAGTGAGCGCTGATGAATTCGCGTAACTGAGGTTTTGTTATGTACAACACCGCAAGCGGAGTCGCGACTCTTCAATTCTCGTTTGAGTAAAGCTAACATTTCTAAGCACAGAGGAACACCTTTCTTACCTTGCACTTAGGTCGAAGCAATCTCTCTGTATTCCTTAGCGTAGAGCTTCTACGTCTTCAAAGGTTGGCGTGATGGCGAAGCGCAGCGCAGATACACAACTCACCAAGGATGGGCTGGTTCTGGATGATTCAGATGGAGGTGGGCAGATGGGAGGACATACTCAGAAGGCTACGGTAGCCCAGCTGGCAAACAGGAGGTGAGTGAAGTGTGATGGGGTGTTGTTTTGTTTATTATTTTGGCGGGCATCAACATTCGGGCTTCAACCTCGTCCCCATCTCGTCCACGAGCATATGCTTGCATTCCCCCTCCTATACACTATTCAACAGTGCATCACATTGAGCGCATCCCTCATGATGTTGGAATCTAACTACAGCGAGACGTGGTTTCGGGCTGTCGATAACAATATGCGCAGGATCCTTCGAGGTCGTGGTAGCGGACGCCGTCCAGGAACTCCAGCACGCCCATCCGCATCACCCTCGCGAGGCTTGCAGCAATCAACACAATCGTCCCTCGCCAATACCAATACCAACACCACCAATAACGCACAGCAACAACCAGGTGGATTCAGCTTCGGCCAACAAGCAGGTGGGACAACACAGGGCTCTAATCAAACAAACATATCCGGCATTCTACAGAGCTCACAACTGCCCGGAAGTGTTGGTAGTACGGCTCTCCCCTCGTTCAATCCATCAGCTACAGGTTTCAACTTCTCTGTTGGACAAGGCACGGCGGTGAACAACCCATTTGCCAATAATAACATGCAGAATTCCCCAGGTCAGTCTGGTGGGTATCAAGGTAGCATGTTTAACATACCTCCACCAACTTCAAATGAGACTCCCAGAGAGGTCCCCAAAGATGCTTCCAAAGATCCTTGGAATGAGACTCAAGAATTCGATACTAGAGTTCGTGCCAAGTCAGTCATAGAAACCCTTGATCGCCTTACAAACCCTGAAAAGGAAGCCTACCGCCAGGAGAGTATAAAACCACCACAGTTCGCCTCTCATGCACCTTTTAAATGGCCCGAAGGCGAGCAAGTCGTCAAGGATGATCCTCATATCAGCTGGAATTGGACAACACAATCACTAGAATCCACGCAGCAACTGCCAACGGCGAACCCTACGACAAATTTATTTGGGCAATCCACCATTCAGCAACAACAATCGCCTAACAACTTATTTGGACAGAATGCAACTTCGACCCAGGCACAGCCTACATCGATTCTTTTCGGACAGCAGAATCCTCACCAGGGACAGTCTACTAGCAAATTGTTCGGAAACACGGCCACACCTGTGAATCCACCACAGTCTGCTCAGCACACTTCAGACATTTTCGGAAATCTAAATTCACAACACACTCAGCAACCTGCTAGCAACCTCTTCGGACAAAATGCGACGCAGCAACAGCAGCAACAGACCAGCAATATGTTTGGGCAGTCCGCGACACAGCCCCAGCAACCGACTTACAGTATGTTCGGGCAAAATGCGACGCAGCATCAGCAAGCGACGTATTTTCAACAATCAACCAGCAGTGCGTTTGGACAGAACGCCACGCAGTTTGAGCAACTGACCGGCAATATATTCGGACCAAACTCAACACAGCCTCAACAATCAAATGCTTTCGTCACGCAGACTGAAGACAGCATGTCGACGTCTCCAGATAACCCGTCATACAAATCTCCCGATCCACAACCAGGTCCATTTGCTTTCCTCAACTCTTCGCCTGCGCCAGGCCAGAATGATAATGCGTCTATTCGAGGTCAAGGAGGTAGTCTGTTTGACAGGATAACCAAGCCTCCAGGCACATCCACCAACATTACGGGAGAAGGACAGAACTCGAGTCTGATGCCTACTCCCAATAAATTCGAAATCACTCAAGGTCAAGGAGGCGGTCTTTTTGAAAGGCTATCGAAGACCTCGAGCACATTAAGCCACTCCTCAGGGGACGGACAAGGCTTGACCCAGAACAATACGAATCCTATTTCTGCCTCAGATCCTTTCGAAACGCTAAAGGCTAAGCCTGTCTACTCTGGGTCTTCCACCCCTCCAATCAAGTCACCGCCACGTCCACGCCCTGGTCCTACATTGTTTGCAGGGAGCAATCCACAAATCGCACCACCAATAATCAGTATGCCTGCTTCACAAGACGGAAAGCCTGCTACTAGCAATTTTTTTGGTGGTATTAAACTACCTCCAGCCTCCCAGCCAGTGTCTACCTTCTCCCCATTACCTAGCAAAGCATTGACTTCCGCAAACGCTCAGAACCGAGAAGGCAACGGTTCTGGCGTTAACGAAAGAGGTACGTCATCGTCAACGACCGCGGTAACTGAATCCTCGGGCGATAAAGATCTATCTCTTTTTACTGGCGACCGGACTATCGGTATGCCCCCGCCTGCACCTGCAGATTTCACTGCGGATCAAAAGCGGGAGCTGGTCACTGGTTATCGCCTTAAGGCTCTTGACATGGGGCTACAAAAGCGTATCATGAAGAGTACAACATTCCACACAGATTCAGAAACAGTTTTTCGTTTCTATGAAGAGAGAAAGCAGGCTATTATAGATGCTGGAGGCTTACCCTTGAAGCAAATTGCTGGAAACAAGAGGATCTCTCCGAACGAAACGAAGCTTGAAGGGGCGCCAGGCAAGAGAGCCAAGTTGGAGACACCGCTTTCACAGACTTTAAAGCCACAGGCGCGAGTCGCGAATGACTCTCCTTTCAACCGGGATGCACTCTTTGACACAGGGAACAGACAGGCTTTGGGTTCAAAGAGGAAAGCAGACGATGATTCGGAAAAGAACACAGAGCAAGGAGCTATGGATAGCGCGAAGCGAGCCCGTGGCGATGAACAGATTTCATATCCATCACTGCCCATTTCTTCGTTGAATTCTCAGACTTCGAGTATCTTCAAAAACATTCTTGGCAGTAAAGAAACGCTTGCTACAGACGGCTCTAAATCTACAGTTAACGTTTCCAACAACGCCAATGCATCTGATCCCAAAGCTCCTTCAGTAACAATGGGTAAATCATTACAGTTCAAACCGTCATCGACAAGCAACAACTCAAGTCTTTTTGCGACCTCGAGTTTTCCATCAAAGGCTGCTGCCACAGCCTCTATGCTACCTGCTTCGAAACCGGCTACTGAGTCTCCTCCTAAGAAAGCCTTTCCCTCGATGGCACAGCCTGCGTCTTCGACAAATGCAAATCCATTTTCCACCAAGTCTGGCTCTACTGAACCTTCTTCGACGGCACCTTTCGCTTCCATGACACCATCTTCACCTTCTACAGTTACGAATCCGTTCTCGATCAAATCCAACACTACAAAGGACAATCCGTCGGCAGTGGTCAAGCCGCCAACATTCGGAACAGGCGCTCCTTCGAATTTTCTATCTCAGTTTGGCAAGACTGCAGAGGAGACTGCTAAGAAGGAAAAGGAGAAACGCAAAGCAGAAGACTTTGATTCAGATGAAGATGACGAAGCTGAATGGGAGCGTAAAGACGCCGAGGAGCAGCGGGCTAAGAAACAGAAGCTAGAGGAAGCCCTCAAGCCTAAAAAGGCAAATTTTATACCCGGCAAGGGGTTTGTTTTCAGTGATGACGATACAGAGAAGCAGAAAGAGAAGAGCACTCAGCCTGAAGGAGTCGTTCCACCGTTTTTCACAACTCAAACACCCACGAACTCTAGTGCATCGATTTTCTCCCAACAGTCGTCAACACAGGGCATCGTTAATAGCCATAACATATTTAGTCATCTTTCCGACGTGGACTCCGGTGCAGAAGGCAGCAAGACTGGTGATGCGGATGATGAGGATGATGGCTCAGAAGGTGGGAGCGATCACGACGAAGACCAATATGGCCGTGCCGGTGTGAAAGGGCGCGAACAAAGTTCAGCTCAGCAAAATAGTCCAAAAAAGAGTGAAGAGGCTACACCTTTTTCCAACGGCAATCCATTTGGTGCTGCTAACGGTCATCCGTCGCAATCACCGAAGGTTCCGACTAGCGAAGCTCAGTCTTCTGGGCCAAGCTTGTTTGCTCGAATCTCGAGAGACGAGAGTGGCGATGCGATCAGAGAGGTCCCGCCAGCCGATGGAGATACACCGGAAAACTCATCGAAGCCCTCGTTGTTTCCGACTACAAGTAGTCTCTTTAATCAGGCACCTTCGCCATTTTCCGGATCCAATATTTTCGGCCCATCTTCCTCGTCCAAATCGCCTTTCAACATCCTTGGCTCTTCAAGTCCGTCTAAGCCTATTTCTAACATCTTTGGCCAACCATCGTCATCCACTCCTGCCACTCTAGCTACCGATCCAGGTAACTCTCCTCAAGGTGACCACACATGGAAACCGGACACTCCAATCAAATTCGGCAGTGCAAGCGATACACCTGGCGTCAAAGTAATTTCACCAACGCCGTCGAAGCCATCCTTCGGAGGCCTGTTTGGATCACCGCCAGCGAGTGCAGCAAATGAAACTCCGGCTAAGCCCACCTCCAACATACTCAGCTCTACTCCCGCAAAGTCACCCAGTGTTGGGTTCGGATTCGCTTTTGGTGGTCCACCCAAGACTGCTACGAGCACTTTGGCGCCTCCTTTGGGAGCAGCATCTGCCACAACATCGCGCGCGACGTCTCCTGGTGCCACAACTGCAGGCGAAAGTGCTAATGACTCTACTGCTGACGGGGAGGATGACGCGGCGGGGCGCGATGAGCAGATCGATCTCACCTCTGGAGGGCCAGGTGAAGAGGACGAAGACATTCTTTTCGAAGTCAAGGCTAAGGCGTTGTCATTTGATTCTGACAAGAAGACATGGGCTAGTAAGGGTATTGGCTTGTTCCGTGTGTTGAAGCATCGTGAAAGCGGCAAGGCAAGGATGCTATTGAGGCAAGAAACAATCGGCAGGATCGTCCTCAACGCAGCTCTACTCAGTGCTATGAAATACGAGTATACCAACAACAAGTCTGTGAAGATGGCGGTTGCCTCCGACAACGGAAAGCTTGCTACCTGGATGATTCGAGTCGGAAAGGATGATGACGCACAGAAATTGGCGAGCGTGCTCGAGGAAAATAAATCCAACTAGAGAATTTTGAAGATACTACGGGTACAATGGTTCAACAGCAGGATCGTTGGCGGACATAACTCTCGATCTCGTATTTGATTCTCGGCTCTACTATTAGGGGTTCACAAAGAAGGTTTTTAATGTCGCAAATCCTTCATTTTTGAGACTAGTCTCGATGTTACCCTCAAGACTGCTCCTCGGAGGAGTTGTACAAAAAGCATTCAGCATATCGGGTTCTTCCATCTTGATCGCATACGGCGGTTTAGCGAAACATGCACAGAGCATAAGGGTTTTCAGGAGTTTCGGCGTTTTACCCCCTCAGCATTGCATACATTCGATTCTTCAATTTCGTCAACCCACCACAGGCCCGCGCGCCCTCCTAATCGTTTCATGGCCCCCATCCGGAACTGGACAGTCATCCAGACTCGATCTGCCGGATCCTGATATGAGACACTCAATATAGGCGGATAAGACCACTGTGGTGGATTGAGCATTTTTCGATTTTGTTACCAAACACTTTTGCACTCTGGGTTTGGATCGTTATCTTCGGATTTCTCGCAGCCTCCAGAGGGTTTAGGTGGGAGATGCATGGATGGTTGGGATTTGCTGACTTGCGACGCTCAAGGGGGATTGTGACTGGCTTGGCTTCTGCCTGCCCCCTTGATGCGGAGGAAGTTGCGGTCTTTTAGTGATTTCTTTACCTTTTTTTATATGGGGATTGTGATTTGCTGTTTGCTAGCGAATCGGGGGATCGTTGCATTATGTACTTTAGCAAATCCAAGGGCTTTTCAAATTTATAACGGTGTCTTGCAATGTGACATATGCAGTGAGGCTACTGTACATCATTGTACTGGGGAGGCTGGTGACTGATCCACCTCCGTTACAAGCCAGGGTCTGGCTATCGATTACTCGAAGCTGCCTCGCTTGTAGATTGCCCTTTACAATTCGACGCAGCCACAGCTACTACCATCGTGTTCACCTCTTGAGCCCATTCCTCAAGTGAAATGATAGAACGAACAGGGCTGGTCTAACGGATCGTGGAGAAAAAAGAGCTTCGACTAAATATCATGATAAACACACTCACAAGCCCGTCAAACCTACTCCTCAAACTTAACATTCCCCTTACTGACATCCGGATAGACATCAAACCTCCTCTGCCCCTCCAGCGGAATCCCCTTCCTCGTCTCCCCAATTACTTCTCCCTTCAACTCCGCATACACAATTTCCTCCCCCTCCCCCGCCTCCGTCAGCACCTGCGCGTTCGGGTCAACAACCATACTGTGCCCCCACGCGTTATAACTCGCCTCCATATCCCTCGCCGGGCTGCACAATCCCACGTAGACTTGATTGTCCATGGCGCGCGCGCGCGCCTGCAGGGACCAGTGCAGGGTGCCGGTGGTCAGGTTGAAGGCGCCGGGGTAGAGGAGGAGGAAGGCGCCGCGGCGGGCGGCGATGGTGGCGAGTTCTGGGAAGCGGATGTCGTAGCAGATGGCGAGGGAGATGAGGCCGTAGGGGGGAAGAGCGACGAGGGTGAGGTGGTTTCCTGGGGAGAGGACGTCGGATTCGCGGAAGGTGATTTTGTTGGGGATGTCGATGTCGAAGAGGTGGACTTTTCTGTGGGTGGCCATTAATTCGCCTTTGGGTCCGAATAGTAGGGATGTGTTGTGGTATTTTTTCGTCTTGGGGATGTATTCGGGAATGCTGCCCCCGAGTAGATAGGTGCTTGTTTCGGCGGCCATGGAGGAAAGGGCGTGATATGTGGGAGATTGCTCCTTGGTGGGGGGAGACGGAAGAAGGGTTTCAGCGTAGGAGGGAAAGAACTGGGTTCCGTAGGGGGAGTTGAAGCATTCGGGGAGGACGATGAGGTTTGCGCCATGTTGGGAAGCTTCGAGGACTTTGGAGCGGGCGCGGGTGAGGTTGGCGGATTTGTCGGCGCCTGTTGTGGGAGGGTGTTAGCTGGGATAGCGTGAGGTGTAGGCGGGGGAGGACCTGTAGCCAGTTGAACGAGGGCGAGTTTCAATGGCTTCTTTAGCAGATTGGCCATTGTCAAAGATGGATATCTGAGCAATTGATTTTGAATCTGCCATTCAGAATCTGGCGGGGGCGGACTCCACCCCCGCCTGCGTCATCCCGCCGGGCCTTTTTCCGGCACTCCCAATCAAGCTTAAGCCCTTCCAAACCCATTCGCCTCTCACATTCTTCTCGTCCTTCACGCCTACAGGAATAGAGGATGCCATCGTGTGAGCTTCGACTCACTATTCGTGGGGTCTAAGCTATGGAGAGCAGTCTTGGAAAAGGGACTTTAGATCGAAAACAGCGCTATCCAACAATGACTCCCTCGTAGAATGGTTTTCTTCGAGCTTCCGCTCCCGTTTGTTCGAGCCTTTTGCAGTCCTGGCTCCTTTTTTTGTCATGCTCAGGAAGACAATCCGGAAATCTTCGTATTCGCTGATCACGCTTGCCCATTGCGTGACATGCGTAGAATCTCTGGTCCCTCGTTCCTTCCTAAGAAGCATTTGTTGCTCTGTGAACCCAGCAATGACGCTACAGCCATTCTCCTATGACTACTTTCTATTTCTTTTATTTCATACTCTCCTTTTACAACTACAGTTCCTACAAGCATTATTTCCACATTGTTACCGTTGACCTCATGACCTCCATTCTTTACTTGCCGTACTTCAGCCTATAAGAGAGTGTGTTCGCGGGCACGAAGCACCTCTGCAATCGTGGCAGAGGACTCAATCTGTCTTTCAAGAGTCAGCGATGACCTCCTGAGCCGTATTCGTTCTTTGCACGTCTCTTGCAGCAGACACATACCTCCAAAAACACTGCACCCGTCATTAGACCTGACTTTCTCTCCTCAGGATCCAAACCAACATACTCTAGGCTCGCCTAAGGTTAGTACTAAACGCTACCAGCTCGGAGCCGCTGAGGCCATCGCCAAACTGGCTCACTTAGGGATACGGGAGGCAAATATGGTTGTCAGAAGCTTCGATGGGCCTGCTGGTCAAATGGAGGACTCTAATAACGCTGGACCGCGTCGACACCCCAGTCAGCCGGAGATAAATATTGATAGCAGATCCGGGTCGGCACAAAGAGAAATACCGATCACGTCAGGCTTGAACCTGCTAACAGTTGGAGGTGCTATTGGTCGGGATTTTCGCAGCACATTCACACCTCCCACGGTGTCCAAATCTGATTCTCCAAGCCGAGCGAGTTCGTCGTCGTCAAAACCACCACCTAGCTCCCATATACCCCGATACAACCTTAAGACGATCCCCCCAAAGAGGCCGAATCGCGTGAGTAAGAATCTGAGGCCCAGCCCACAGCATGTCCCAGGAAGTTATTGTTCGGAAGTGGGACCAACTCCTGCTGGCAGCATCGGTGTACGTACCCCAGCACTCGATAACCGACCAGCCTCCGAGGACCATCATTCTATGGGAGAGTCTTCCTACTTCGGGCATGGTTATGAGACGCCTTCGAGCGCAGTAGAGTCCTTGAAGCATGCAGCAGCTCATAGTACTTCTCATATTGCCAGTCCGCCGCAAGAAACACTTTTATCAGAGCCGTCTGCTGAGCAGAAGCGCGAGCTTCAGCCAGTAGAGCCTGTTCTAACAACTGGTATGGATCATGAGCATTCACATGGCATCAGCTCAGAAGCGTCATTCCCTGTACAAGAAGTGGCAAGACCAGCGCAAAGATACTCCCCTGCTAAGTCTACCCCCGAAAACGCTCGGGATAATGCAGTCCTCCATTCCTCGAAAAGCACCCCATCGTTCAACGGGTCTCACATTTCCGAAATACTCTCTCAGCTTCCTCCAATCGTACAAGTCACCACCAATAAACGTAGTAGCAAACAGTTGACTGCAAAGCCTTCAATACAATCTGCGTTTTCGATGGATGATGGGTCCTACTCTGAACATAGTAAGCAGATATCATCGGCGAACATAGATAGCGGTGCAGTGGGTAAGCACTTGAGTTTGTTTCCTAAGGCTACTGAGAGTATCCAGCCATTGGAAGAAAAGCACCCAGAAGCAAACTTTGGTCAAAGCGAAATCCAACAACATCGGAGTATCGAGTTCTTATCTAATGTGAGTCAAAAGCTTTCATCCGTTGGTAGATCCATATCTACTTTTTCGGAGAGAAGCCTTCGGTCGGAACCCAAAACACCCTCCATGCATTCTTCAACAAAGCAAGAGAAGATTGATCTAGTGAACGGAGGGCCAAGAAAGCATTGGGTGCGGCAGATACTCGCGAAAGGATCAGGATCTACCACACTCGTAAGACCCTCAAACCTCACTGCCAGGCCTGGCCACCATCAGACCCATGGCTTAGAAGCTGCGGAACAACAACGAACGGCATCAATTGCCACAGGCCGATTGCCTACTGCCAGCACTGACGAAGCTTCAGACGCATTGCAACAGCAAAAGAATACCGAGTCCTTTACAAGAGTAATCGTTGATCTGGAATCCCTGTTAAGGGAAGCTTTGGCAATTGCTCACCAGGCCGCTGGCAAGGATCATAGTGATGACGGTCACCCATTGGACCAAGACTCAGACAACAGCTCAAGGAACACACTAGAAGTTGATGATGGCTCGTCGACAACTTCTGGAGGCCAAGATGAGGAAGACAACAGCACCACGCTCCCTCAAAGACTCCCTCTGAGAGTTTCGACTTCCTATAAGAGAAAGCCTGAAGAGGAAAGACCAGGTGTGAAGAATGGTCTTCTAGAGAACTCACGTCCACAAGTGCTAGAAACAACGTACGAGATACGAGGGCAGTCTTTGCATGATGGATCTGGGCCAAGTAAGAGTATGCTTTACGACGTGCTGCCACCAAAAATCCCGCCGAATCCTTCGAACATTTGCTCATCGTATGATTGGGCTTACCAACCTGCCAAGCGCGATAATAAGAGTGAGACCATTCATCTTCCCCAAAGGCCGATAGTTTCGCAAAACCCAACGCAAGAGCAGCGAGTATCCCTAGTTCGAGCGCGTAAAGATTCACCAAGCATTGCCTCTGGGGAAACTGTCCGCCATCGTGTCAGCCCTCGCCAAGCGCCTGCAATACAACCTCGCACGAGTTCTCTTGGATTACGCTCACAAGCAGAACGGAAAGAGGAGCCTCACCCGCAGAGAATCCAGGAGATCAGGGCGTCCGATGAGGATTCCGATGATGACCCCTACATCACGATTTTTGATGCCCCTGGACTTCGACACCATGGAGCTCCTCAAGTTTGGGTAAGCGATGAGCCACGAACGAGATCTGGCCATGGTCTTGGCCAAATGACGACTGGCCATGACACGATAATGCCACTGCCAGATAGGAACGATCAGCCAGAAGATACTCGCCATCAGGACCAACCCTCCGCTGGGGACAACGGTAGCTTAACGAATCGGCATCACTTCAGCATTCGGGAACCACGAGGGTTCAGTCTCGGTCGGTCTCACCGCCGTGCACCCATTGCTCGTGACTGGAGCACATCAAGAAAGCGTTACGTTGCTACTGTGGCTTGCATAAGCACTGCGCTGATGGGTTTCATCATTGGCATTTATGCCGGCGAAGTGCCGGCAATCCAGTACGCCATTGTTGATGAACATCACTATACCATCCTTGGCAATGTTCTATTTTTCATTGGCTTAGCGATTAGTACTGCTTTGTTTTGGCCTCTCCCTCTGCTGCACGGCCGAAAGCCTTACACACTAGCAGCACTTGCTATTCTCCTCCCTCTGCAATTCCCCCAGGCTTTAGCAGTTGGCACACAAAGATCGCCCTATGTAGCATCGTACCGTGTGGGTCTTCTATTTCCGAGAGCTATCTCCGGACTTATCATGGGTTTTGCCAACATTAACTCCAAGGCGACTCTGCTCGATCTTTTCGGTGCATCACTTCAAAGTGTCCACCCGCACCAGGAGATCGTTAACATCAACGACGTCCGTCGCCATGGCGGAGGTATGGGCGTTTGGCTTGGAATATGGGCTTGGTGCTATATTGGTTCCCTTGGAGTGGGCTTTCTGGTAGGAGCCGTCATTATTCATGGCTTGAGTGTCGCCTGGGGCTTCTGGATTACCATCGTCCTGATAGCTGCCGTACTGGTGCTCAATGTGTTGGTGCCAGAAGTTCGTAGATCCACCTATCGTCGATCGATGGCAGAGGTTCGGACTGGCACTGATGTCTCAAGAAGAGTGGCCCGGGGAGAAGTCAAGATGCATCTTCGGTCCACTGGACCCATCTGGTGGTGGGAAGAAGTTTGGGCTGGCCATGTTCTTTGCATACGCATGCTCAAACAGCCAGGTTTTGTGGTGCTTTCGCTTTACTTGGGTTGGATCTACGGCCAAGTAGTGATGGTGATAGTGGTATGTTATGTCACTATGTACGCGTGACGTCGGCTGACACTCTCGTAGCTACTAGGGGCTTTGCTGTCCAAGTACTACCACTTTCATCCACAGTATGTAGGGCTCTGCGTGGCAGCGATCCCCACCGGCGCTCTGCTGGCGATTCCGTTCCAGAAGGCGTCCCTTTTCAGCCGCTCGAGGAAGAAGGCTCCACGGACAGACAGCATGACGTTCGAGAAGCAAGTGTCTTGGACCTCTCACCTCGTAAGAAGAGCGATCTTCATGATTGTGCTGCCCTTCGCAGGCTTAGCCTATACCTTAGCCTCTGGTGGCCCACAAATCCACTTCATGGTCCCCACCGTGTTCGCTGGCCTCATCGGTTTCCTTTCGAATCTCGCCATTGCTGAGTGTAACGGGATCATCATGGAGACGTATGATACTTCGGACCTCCAGGCTGGTATGACTGGCCGACCCCGAAATGTTCTGCCTGAGGAGGTTAGAAAGAAGAGGACAAACTTCTCCTGTTTCCCTCGGGTGACAGCGGCCTTCGCAATTTCCCAAACCTTTGCATTTCTGATCGCAGCTGCCGCTACCGGGACCGGTGGAGCGATCGAGAGGCGTTTAGGTGATCAAACGGCTACCGCAGTTGTTGCAGGCATTCTGCTGGTACTTACGCTGCTGCTCATCGCAGTGCTGACACGCTGGAAAGTGGTGCAGATTATCCCTACCCACCGATACGGCACGGCTATCCTATCTGGTCCGGAGGATGAGTGGAAGCCGGTCATCATTGGGAACCCTAGCGGTACTACACGAAGGATCAGTATATTGGAGCTGGGCGAGCTCAGCCGGTGGAGCGAAATTCGGCGAAGGAACAAGCTGCTGAATCAAGGGCAGACTTAGGCAGCGAAAGTTGTCTGTTTGCGATTGTCATGACCTCTACCTAACCTATCCATCCTAGCTGGTCTATGAGAACATTGTGTTTTTCCATCACGTTTATGATTCTATAGAGTCTCCATTGTTATCTTCAACCCACGTTCACCCGAACATGAATTGAATCGACATCGCTCCACATGCAACAGCGATGCATGATACAGCTTGCCTAACCATGTTTATTAAATGAATTCACCCCAACGTTGTTTCTTTCCGACTCTCAAGCAGGCTTTATCTCTTTTCCCGTTTTGTCCTTTTACAGTTTCAGAAAGCCGTAGCCATCATCCGTATAGTAATTGATGTTTGTCACGTTATCCCGACCCCGCGATCGCTTTCGCCGGGTCGTGTGTCAGCAGCCTATCGGGCCCTTTGCCGATGACCAGGCGGTTGGGTTCCGGACTGCAGCCACGGAACGGGTGAGGCAGGAACCCTTTGCAGTTTCGGGATTCTGATGGCTGGGAAGCGATAGTGTTGGTGTTGGTGTTGGTTGGTGGTGTTGGTTGTGCTGTCAAGCCTGTCATTGTTCTTGTTTGATTCCGTATATGCTCCAAAGCCTCCAATTTGATCGCTTTTTCAATCTGGCCTAGTTCTACCTAGAAAGTATTGATTGCTGCTGAGCAACTAGACTTGATGGGGTGAAGAAGGCTCGTGAACCCCCTCAATTTTCAATAGTTCTACAGTAGAATAAGTCTACGAGTAGTCTCTCTACGCGGGGATGTTTGACTACATACATACACTTGGGAAGTCTACCACTGGCGCATTTTTGTTTTATATATCACAGCGGAGGAAGAGCACAGATTGGGAATTGGATCTTTTGCTGGTTGGTGTCTGCGTCAGATCTTGGGTAGTGGGTACGGTAAGGTAAGGTAAGGTAGCTTGTACATATGTTGTAGTGGACCCGCACGGTAGGTAGAATAGGGAGCGGCCGTGCGCGCGCCGGGACGAGAGTGACAAACTATGGGATTGGATTTGGGGGGGGGGGCATGGAAAAAAGACTGGTAGAATAGCTACCTTAGCAGGTCTAGCACATGAAAGCACACCTTGGGAATTGCTAACGAGGTCCAAGTGGTAGAACTACGGTATCTGCGAACACGTCTGGGATCTTTTTGTTGATTGTGTGTGTGTGTGTGCTGCATCAATTAAAAGTGTTTTAATTATTCTAAGCCGTTTTTAGTATTCTAACTTAACTCAGACGTCATCATTCTCGACTCTCCGCGGGCGGGGGGCTCGAGTCTTTTTTTCATTGGCGCCTCGCATGCGTCTGGCTGGCTGGCTGGCTGGCTGGCGGACCCGAGTCATGTATTCTATTCTACCGAGTACTGTAGCTCGGACGCAAGCAGGGACTTTTTTCTTCAGCTACTGTACTCTATGTAAATGCTTCTTCCCGTCTGGCAGGCGCGTTGGCGAGAGGCTTTACTGGAACAGGCATTTTCGGGATGAGCTACTGTGGAGGGATTCATGGAGGGAGGGGGGGGGAAGGCCGGATATGCAAGGCGATCCCGGGCGTCTGGGAGGGGTTTTGGTGGCTTATGTGCGATGATCACTGGGAAGGATGGGGGGGCAACCGCCAATCGAGATATTCTATGGCGGTGGGGTGGCACTCTCGCTCTATATTTCCTGACAACCCTCGTTCATGGCTGAGTATTCCCTTACGACGTTACATATGTACCAACAAAGACAGAGATACCTTTAACATGTGTATGGTTGGTTACCTGGAAAGTATTGCGCTCAGTGTGCGTTGCTTTATTGGGGGCCTAGAATCTGGCGGCTGCTGATTCCAAAGTTCTTTGCTTACTGACTGCTAGAGTACATATTCTACTGTCTATAACGCGTTGTGTGTGTTTCTAAGCGCTGACGGCTTTTACGCCCCTGTGGTGATGACCCTTCATTGCTCTCAACATGTTTAAAGACTTCTCTTTTCCCCCTTCCGCCAAGGGGAGAAGCTTCCGTAGTTCATCGGGCATGGAAAGCAGCGTTTCTCCCACTTCGTCCCGTGGCACTTCACCGGGCTTTGAAGATATCCACGCAAGACGCCCCTCAGCCTCGTTCTCCGTTGATGAGCTGTCTCAGCGTTTCGGTCACCACAACCTCGACCCTCGAAGACCACACTTCTGCCCCGATGCTGTTCCATCACAACCGCGCAATGTCCATCCATCGACGCACGCGCAGCGCAGCCAAAATCCAACCCATGATACGTCCCACTTGTGGCAGCAAAGACAAGCCTTAGCTCGGCAGCAATCTGCCCCAAATTACTCCTTACAACAAGCTACAATCCACGAGGGCAGGCTCTCCAACGACAGACCATCTTACGACACATCTCATCCATCTTCGCCAATGGTTGGCAATTTCTCCCAATCGCAATGGCGGGACGGCATTCCACACGCCTCATCACCCTTCGCGACCTTACCCTTATCTCCACCATATTCGGAAGATAGTGAGTCAGATCCGGCCCAAGTTCTTAGGACGCAGCATACCTACAAGATTGTTAAGGAATTGCGACAGATGGCGTCCAGGGAAGCAATGCCGAAACAGAGGGTTGTGTTGAAGAAGATCAGGCGGCGGAAGAGCTCTTTAAGGAGGGCAGCGGCGGCGGAAAGGCCTTGAACTGTGCTTCAAGAGTATGCATATGGGACAGAAGATGTGGGCGTGGTTCTAGAATATAGGCGTTCTACACACAAGTGCCTGATGGTATTGACCATCGTGTCGCTTCCCGGACGGATGAAGGTTTCGAAAAATGTTGTGCGAAGAATTTCCGGAGTAGGTTTGGACTTGGGCTTTGGTAATGGAGTCGTTGAACCCAAGGATCTCGTCTTTGGGAGTGCACATTGGGAAAATTAAATTTGGTTTGTGGGGAAATGGCCTGATGTTGAGGATGGTAAACGACTACTTTCGGTACCATTTATATACCCAAACGATATTAGATAGCAATAAGTGACGAATCCTTGAGAAATCTGTCTCGTTCATTCGGTTGCGTTGATTGTAAGCGAGGACGCTAGTCTGTTCTTGTCAAGGTTGCATTGATGTCCCATGGTTGAGCCTCTCAAGGTTCACTTCGTGAAATGAGTCTATTCTCACTTTGAACCGACGTGATTGAAATAGCAATGGCAGCCGCTCGAGTTCCATCTGCTATCAAGGCAATTCCGGCTTCAGCTAGGCTTGGCGTCAGCGGTGCGGTGCACATCAAAATCCACCCACGGCCCCGTAACCTTGCAGAAAGTAGAGAAGTGTTGCGCGTGCTTCAACAGTATGGAGAGATCGTTGTATACAAGCATCTCAAGGTAGTCCCAGCGCATCACTCGACACAAGAAGCCCGCTAAAACTTGGCAGAAGCCTGGCTGACTTCCATGGCTTCAATAGTATGAGCCGCAAGCTCCAGCGCCCAATACTGCGCTTGCCATCTTTCAGTCTACGAGCTCTGCACAAAACCTTCTGGATGCTAGCCCGCTCAGGTTTGAGCTCCAGGAAGGGAAGACCGAATGGACGCCAGTAGCGTCAGGTTCAACTGCTCTGGATGTGGCGGAGAAGAAGCGGGACAAGGAACAATGGATTGCTTTTGAGGAAGAGCAACAGAGAAAGGCCCAGAAGGAAAATCTGGAGCAGGAAAACGAGGACAACATCGGCGATGATGTTTCCAGTGATAATAGTGTTGGGGCACAATTTCTTAAGCCTGTAGCGGAAACCCCTTCGTTTCCGTCCAAAGGTAGCACGACCAAGTGGGGAACCACATTTGCGTCCACGAAGTCGGCGCAACACACTTCCACATCTTCTCCATCGCCACCTCTCAAATCTTCGCCTCCACCAACATTCACTCCTAATCATCTACCCCCGCATTCCACAAACCCAGTCACCGAAGTTCCATCCCCCCATCCCATTCCATTGCTTGATCCTCCTACGGTTCCGCCGCCGAGGGAGCTCCAGCTCAATATCTCGAGGTCGTTCACAAACCACGAAGCTTACATCAAGCGCCAAGGCTACTATGGGGCCTTCGTACCAAACCGGAAAACCATCATGGCTGAGGATCTGGAGGACAGAGTACCGCTGGAGGGGATGGTAGACGTTTCCTTGAGTAAGGTGGAGGTACCGCTTAGGATCCGGATAGAGAAGCAAGAGAAGCAGGCACAGAGACGTGTTTCGCTAAGGGAGTTGTGGGAGGAGGGCAGGAGAGATCGGGAGAGTGGTACGTCTTGAAGCTGGTATACGACTTGTATAAACATCAACGAGGTGAAAAAAGAGGACAAAATGCGGAGAGCTATTGAAGACTGAAGTGCTCCTTAGCGGCGAATGTGGGTTCCTTCGCCGGCTTGGTAGAACAGTTCTCAACACGCAGGAAGCTCGGGCATAATGACGGGAGTCCCTGGTTGAGGCTGGTGAATCATAGAAAGGGTCTCGGTTGGAGATATAGGAGGTGTCGAAGGAGGAGCTCGAATGAACTGCTAGAAAGTGGCAATTATCTGCGGGTCCAATCACAGAGACTTTGACCAGTCCAGTACCGATCACGTTGCAAAGCTGCGCCAGGATACTCCATTGGAGAGCGGTGCCCTGTAAACAGCTCTTTTCTTTGCGAAGATGCTTGGGATGCCATTTTGGCTTGTGCAACCCTGGCGCCACCTAGTGAGGCGTGCCGATTACAGTCGTTCTCTTGTCAAGCTTCGTTTGAAGAACGCCAGCTGCACCGAAATCAAGCACGAGGCTTCCGGGGCGACCGGTTTTGGTTGATCGCGTCTTGGCAGATCACCCATGCAGGTGGTCGAGATCAAGGCTTGACGAAGTGGATGGTGGAGGACTTCGGCTCTCCTGGTCTCCTTCATCTCACAAAATGTGCAAATACATCCCTGCTCTATCGAGGTGCAAAGCTCCGAACTTCAAGTGATCGCCTGAATAAGAAGATCGACTTTCAAGCGTTCCTGGCCGGTGACCGCATAGGTACCGGTGGAGGGCTCCGGCTCCCTTTGACGTCTGCTTTATGCGAAGACCCAATCACTGGAGGTGGCCCTCCAAACGGGTGGCTATGCGCCGATGGCAAAGGAGCCGGGTGATGGTAAGTTGGAGGACCTGTAGCGTTCTGGTTGGGGAAAATACTGCTACTAGAGTCCGAAAAGTCAGCGAGGCTGCTGCCAGCTCCAGCTGCGGCCTCTATGTCACCCAGTCTCCGACGACTAGAGCCACGACCATCAGCATCGGTCTCCCAATCCTGCTCATCTCCCTCAAATCGGCTGGCGCTTCTTCGCGAAGCGCCAGGGATTCCAGCAAATACGAATGACTATTGCCGCAGGCATCCAAATCTCAGACTTCGCCCTTCTAAAGATCTCGTTGATCTTTCATTCGACACTTTTGTTCGCGGCGTCTTGGCCGCCGCTTCTGTCGTACATCTTGGCGGCTGGAGAAGTCATAGCTGCAACTGTGTCGCGGATTGGATGGATGCTACCAAACCACGAGTGACGCTTCGAACCTGCCATACTTGCCCGACGGTGCTCGTCTATGTTGCTGCTTCGTCTAGAATGACTTGCGCTGACAACATCTCGCTTCCGCAACACCACCTTGCGCTTTTTGCAAGTCTTCTGTATGACGGCCCAAGTAAATGCTTGGACCATCTTACACCTGCTAGAAGAAGTCGCACATCTTTCTTATCGGCTTGAACAGCTGGACCACTGCTGCTCACTTCACTTAACATGCCGACCACCGTTCGGCCTTTTGCCAGTGTACCACACCAATTACAAATTGCGTGATAGCTCGCTTTAAGATCCCTGATCCGCGCCTGTGATGGCGACGTTGAACTTTTTTTCCTGCCCGATGATGCCGATGCCTCTTAATTTGTCGAGCTCGAAAAAGTGACATCGCACACGCGTTGTGCTGATGGTTACGAATTGGCTTTCGAGACCTTGGAAGGCCTCCACAGGAGATTCTGGGGAATTGCCGTGATTGGAAGTAATTGGGCGCTGTTGGGACCCTTCTGCGTTGTACAAAGGGCAACTGGGAATTTCGGCGGCTCGGTACGAAGACGAGGTTCTGGCACTGAGTGCTCGTACCTATCGAGTGAGATAGACCGCCGGTGGGTTGGTCGCCCTGCTGGTAGTCCGGCAAAGTGCCAGCGTTCTAGTGCCGAAAGGTCACAATTGTCCTCGTACGAGGCAGCCGAACAATTGGTTGTCGGAGAGATATGGTGATGTCCGCGGACTTGACGACTGGGCGGGTACCTTTGCTTCCTGCACGATACCATTTAACAACCCTCTCTTGAGGTTCTCGATTCAATCAGGGGCGTAGTTGGTGGTGCATTTAGTGGCTCACTTGGGAAGAGTGGGTTAGCCTTCTTTGGGGGGTTCCTTGGTAGGAGTCGACGCCAGGCAAATGCTTGCTGCTGGACTCCAGGCCCATTGACTAGGTCTTGGATCGATCTGTACGTTACTACTAATACCAGATTCATCATCTCACCGATTCAAGAACGTCTTGTGTCTCAAGATCGTAAGCCTTCTGTGTGGCCTGGAAGTGGCCGAAGCAAGTCGTCATGATCTCCAATGCTTCCTTCTCCTTCTCGGTCGGATTTCTAAGTCTGCGTTGTGGATAGCGAGGACACTCTTGACTAGGTCCTCGAGATGAGATCTGCTTGGTTCAGGTCCCATGGGAAATTGTGGTCCTTCTGTGAAGTTGCATCTGGGAAAGGATGGATGCTCCACGGGGTCGTGACCTCTGGCCTTGCCCTGAATCCCTGGCAAGATCAACAGCTTCGCAGCTCCCAGGAATGGAGGTCGTTTCATGGGCTGAGGTCGGTTCTGAGAGCCGATATTGGTGATGCCATGGATGTGCGAGTGATAGATGGCGGTCTTGGGTGGTTGATCTTGTGGTGTGAAGATACGTGAGTGGTAGCTTGCAGCTGTCATCAGAAGGCCTTCTGGTGGGTGACTTGGGGACGCCTGTGTTCTTTGCTACATAACAAGGACAAGTATACGTACTCGAATAGTTCTAATATATCAGGTATACAGTACAGGAGGTGGAGGTGGTCCTTGTATGTGTTCAGACGAAAACAAACAACGTCTGTGAATGGGCACATCGACAAAGGACAGCGTGTGTTGGTCTTGGCGCCGGTGTGGGTTCACGACTCAGCGCTGACATCAGCGATCTACGAATGGGCTTTTGCTCTCCTAAGTGAGACTTGGGCGCTTGACAAGTGTGTGAACAGCAACATGACCTCATCTGCTCTCTCGAATCGTCCCTAGCTATCTATTCTCGAGAACCCTTATGCTTCAGTCTCATTGACCCCCACCCCTATCACTCTGCTGGATGTCATTAGCGCCAGTCTCGTTCTCCTAGGATTCGTTACTAAATTCGTGTCCTCGTCCTTGAGTACAGCTATGGATAACATCAGCAGCAACCTCGTTCTCCCAGGACCCACCGCGAAAACCTCGCCCGCCTCCACGAGCACCGCTACGAATAACATCAGCGCCAATATTGTTCTCCAAAGATCTACCACGAAAAACCCGTCCTTCACCGTGGGCACACCTTTCGGTTGCACGTGCCTTCCCTGCTTGACCCACCGGACCGGAAGGGCCGCAATAACCAATTCAGGTTAGACCCTCATCGCCATTTGGCCTTTCCAAAAAAAAAATTGCACCTGGGACGGACACTTGAGGCTACAACCCAGGAATTATGACTGTGAAGATATGACTACGAGTCTTATCCAAATTTTTGAAAAAATTCCACGGCGCAACAGATGTTCTACCCACCTTCAATATAGAGCACTTGTCCGCTGGCAGTCCTGGGTCGAAAGTCAGCGGCAGATGCCAAGTTCGCATCTAGCCCTAGAGGACAAAATCGATCTAGATTCCTTCCTCGACTTCTTCGACCAATACTTTTTCTGTGGTGTTTTGAGTGAATGGACGAGCGTTGCATGGGTTGACTTTGACTAAAATCAGAGGTACTTGGTTGGCAGCCAGAGAGACGACCCTGTGTTGCCGGATCCCTTTGGCCTTATAAAGATCGTAAAATGGAGATTTTTTAAAACCCGGGGGCCCTTCGGCCATACGGGTTGGGATGGCCTCAAGCAACGAGTCGACTACGATTACCATTGCTATTGGTGACGGCAATGGCGATGGTTCGAAAAGCGTTTGATGATGGCTAATCGAACAGTATCCGCTAGTTCGAGGGGGTCCCTTCTGTGCTGTTGTGATAGCTAGTTGGTAGTAGTAGTAGCAGTAGCAGTAGCAGTAGTAGTACAAGAGGCCTCTTACATTGCATATCCCGCAAATCCTGCATTTATCCTTCCCAGTCTAATTGAAAATATTAAGCACCAAAAAAACGCGATTCAATCTCGCTTTCCTGTACCCCCCCCCCCCCAACAAGTGCAAATCGGGCATCTTTTCACAATCTTCTGAACAACCAAATCCCCCAACGGTGGTAACCTTGTAATATGTACATAGGCGGCAATTAATGTTATTTACATAGATCCTTCGAAAGTCATGCTGAGGCCTTCGAACTACATAGGTACTGTACATGGGTTCAGAAAATATATATATATAAGCGATACAGAGTACGGAGACTATGGACTGTAAGCCATCAGTGTCCACACAATCCAACTTACTAACGACCCACCAACCCCCTGACCCCATTACTGTAGAAGGAAAGAAAGGAGCGGAGTTCTACATGGGACTAAAAGAGAATGATGCCCTTGCAGGGAAGCTACAGTGCCCAAGGTAGGTATGTGCGAGATAGCGATTACGGAGGAAGTTTTTTTTTTTTGATTTTAGATGAGTTTACGGGGAGGGGATACCTTTAGTTTAGAAAGAAAGAGCTTATACTGTAGTGAAGATATGTAGGTGCGGGTGGTGGTGGTAGATGCAGGGGGGTATTTGGAAGTGAGATTTTCAGGTGCGCGGAGATGGTGAGGGGGTTGCTGGGGGTGTTGTGGTAGGAATCATATAGGTTAGGTGTGAACTTGTGGTTGTGGGGGGTGGGTGGGGGTGTTCGCCGGCCATAGGTAAGGTAGTCAAAGGGTCAATAGCGCGCTTCTGGATGTGAGATGTCACGCCGTCAAATGGATATGTCGAGGCATATGGAGGCTGAAGTTGTACAGTATCCCTGACAAGATAAGCGGGCTCAATCAAATACAGCGATGGTCTGATGTGGAAGCTTTGACCTAACGTTTCTGCTCACTGGGGGCAGCATAAATCAGGGGAATGTTTCCTTCTCTGGACCACAAGAACCTTTTGAAAAGCGCATGATCGAGGAAATCAACTAGTTGGCGATTCTCCAACGTGCAAAGGACATGAAGGACAGATCCAACGTGGAAGACGTTACCAGTTGGAACAATAGGATGGATTTCCGTACACTTCGCAGAAGAGCAGACCGACCATCGTAAAGGATTTTCCCTTGGCATCTTTGCAACCTGTCGTTGAGGAGCTTGGAGTACATACTCCGGTGTTGCCAATTGTGTCTTTGTAAGCTATGTAAGTCAAACATTAGTCCAATTTCCATTCGCGAAGGTACCTTTGACCTACCAAATGTTCCAGACCCTGAGTTGGTGAAAACCATTGCAAAGTTCGGTTCGCTTGTTACTCCACATAATGGTTGACCGACGGGTTTCAATTGCGGGTCTGAATTCGTGAGAAGAGCAAACTCAGCAGTAGTTGAGTTGATCTCTGAAGGATCTCGAATAAAGCCCGTGAGCGTTGCATTGAATCCCTCCACGTCAACTGCTAGTGCGCTGTATTTGTTTTTGTTGTTGGCAACATACGAGCATAGGTCATTCTGAGTGCCTATAACTTCGATCGTGTTGTCCGCTGATCCATCCTGATTCGTAGTAAAGAGGCCTACTACATGAAATCCAACCGAGCCAACAGCAGTGGGACTAGGTTGCACAGAAGCCATGCTTGTCGAGGTAGCTGAAGATACTGTACACGCCGCTGCTATCGAGCCTTGTCGTTTGCCAAGAGCGCAGGGTGCCGGGTCATTCTCGTTATTCCATACGCAGAGTAATTTTGGATCTGCTCTTGGATATGCAAGCATCGAAATTTCTGCTTTAAGCCCTGTGACAGTATCTGCCCAGGTTTGAGTGCCAGTTCTCTGGGTGAAAAGCCCTTTTCCTCTGAAGTATGCGGCAAGTCCTGCGACAATTGCGCATGCTGCATATTCCAAAAAGATTAGATTCGAGATTCAGGGCTAACTAAGATCCAGACAACATACAGATTGAAGTTCCAGCACTTGTCTTGATTCCCCCACCCAAGGCTGCGCAAGAGGTTCCACGCTCGCCTGGAGCATAAAGACCTACAGATTGTCCGATTTGGCTCTTCACCGCCAGAATTCCATTAGCATCGACTGCGCCTATCACTAAAAGCTCTGGGATGTCAGGAGGACCATTCCGGTAAGGCTCTGCCCACAAAGCTGGCCAGCCATCCAAGCGATCACGTCCTTCGTTTCCGGCACCTGTGATGATCGAAACCCCCTGAGCAACAAGTTCTTGCAGGACAAACTTGAATTTGCTGCGCCAAGCTGCTGTACAACCCGGAAGCTTCCAATTCAATGACATGTTGACAACCGCTTTACCCTGGTTTCGATTGTTCACGACATGATCGAATATCTGCTTTATGCCTTCGAGCCAGTTTTCTGATATGAAATGCGGGTAATTGATCACGGTGCTGACGGGTTTGACTAAATTGCTTGCCCGAGATCCTACTGAGCATACAAGTACCATCCCCTTTATCGTCTTTGGGACCAGTCGTTACTGGGTTGGGACCCGGATACAGCCACTCCGCGCCTGCGCGGATGTCGTCGAATTCCTAGCGATGGTTAATATAGACCTGCAGATCTCGGTCAAGCAGTGTGTTGGAAAGCTGTTCTACCGGGATATCAATGTCAACTCCGAAGTCAAGTATATATACCACTTGTCCAGCTCCTGCCGTACTATCATACGAAAATGTATGGTCCATATCGGCCAAGGACCGCCCTGCTGGTTGGGAAATAAAAACCATGTCATCCACCGTCCCATGCTGTCTTACCAGACCCCGTTTCATGATTTTGGCTTCCCGCTCGTGTGTAGTTGCATTTTCCTTGTTTGCGATGTCTTCGCTGTCTTCGAAATCGTCAAAGGCTTGCGTGGGATCGTAGCTTTGTGGGACAACAACGGAAGA
>JAABUH010000720.1_pt1 | contig 43596 bp, 43 predicted proteins | sample 5559121 | NCBI WGS metagenome assembly JAABUH01 (sample SAMN10711871, study PRJNA513364) | rock metagenome | isolation source: Antarctica rocks | place: Antarctica: Victoria Land, Battleship Promontory nord | collected 2015-12-28
TTCATCTATTTCATCTATTTCATCTATTTCATCTATTTCATCTATTTCATCTATTTCATCTATTTCATCTATTTCATCTATTTCATCTATTTCATCTATTTCATCTACACAGTAACCCCACTTTTGGTGTTTCTTTCTTCATTTGTCACCGTCTTGTGCTTCTTTTCATCGGGAAGATAACTTCTTTTTATCTGGACGAGTCGATATCCCTTCTCCCCACCCGCTGCCAGGTATAAAAATGCGGCAAAAACCTCTGCTCGATACACGTCTTCTCCCATATCCATCATACTATTTTCATCCAACCAATTCAAGAGCTTCAACGACTGACTCCAATACTCAAGGTCTTTCAAAGCATGGGATCCGCTCTCTCACAAGCGCTCGAAAAACGAAAGGCGCGCAAGGCCAAACAAAGCGAAGGGACTACCTCCCAGTCCGAGAATCCGCGGACGAGCTCGCACACGGTATGTCTCGATGACTTTCTGCGAGTAACGTCTCTAATTGCTGTTTCAATCAGACCGCACACCAAGGGAGTACGCAAGGCTGGCAACAAACCGAGCGCTCTTCCGAGATGGGGTCCAAGGATCAAGGTCGTGAGACAGACCCAAACACTGAAGACGGTGTCTTCCTCCCTGGGGAGTCGAACAGGAAGTATGCGAAGCGCTTTAGTCGGATGCACGGCCCCGACAATTCCGAGGGAAAGACATAGTTTGACCCGACTGCTTCCAGGGAGAATGACAAGTGACGAGAGCGACGAGAGATCCGGGAGCGATGCATGAGATGTTTGATATTGATTCAGGCGTCCGCCCCTCTGGGCCGTCTCACAGGATCCGACCTTTGAGACTATTTCTTATCCCTTACCATCAACAATTGGACGGGTACATAAGGGCTACCTAGCGGGCTATCATCCTAGTTGTCCATGAGCATGCCTCGTCACCTAACTCTCGGCTGAAGCAGCCATACTTGCGCAGGGAAAAGCTGCCCGTTACCCCGCCATTTCCAGCAAACACGAGGGCTGTGTGATGAAGGGAAGACCCTTTATCTACCTATCTTCCCCATTCTGGATGCTTCTTCCACGGACAGAAACCCGTCTATTCACCGTGCTGATAGCCTCCTTTCATCGAAGCGATTTGCCACTCACAGTACGATGCCAGGGATTATACGAGTTGAGACAAGACCTCTGCTTGATCAAGCTATTCTTCCCCATTCATCAATCACCACCAAGTCACAAATCAGTCAAGCATGCGCAGTCTCCTCAATACAAACCCGTTTTCATCAGACCATAAATTGGGGAAGTATGTCAGGAGATCAAGGGCTAGGTCGCAGCAAGGGCTGAGTTCTTTCTTCTCATACGACAGGAAGCCGAAGGAACGAGGCCAGTCATCTGGTTAAAGATCGAGCAAGGTCTCAAAGAGAGACATAGTGAGTCTCGTAGCATTTCTGATTTCCGTTGCAGTCACGCCGATATGCTCAGTCCAGCATTGGTTCATCACCTGCTGCTGTAAGCGATCCATCAGGTGTCGAAAGAGACTCAACGTCAAACGCCGTTTGTAAGAGCAGGAAGGTGTGTCACATTATACCTTTCGCCGGCTTCATTACCAGTAACTAATCTGGATATCAGTCATTCCTGGACACCAAGATCGACCAAAGTCAGCCGTTCCAGGGAACAATGCTTGGCGGTCGATCTTCTGGCCAGTCCCGCTGACATACAATACATCGGAGAGATCGGCGAGGAGTTCGCGGCACATTATTCTAAACACAAAGGGGACCAGGTAGACTTTGCTGATATTGGGGATGGAGCGTTATAGGAGGCGGGGAAGCGAGCGATGTATCCGTTGCGTTGCTGAAGACAATCTACGGACATCTTTGCCTTTTTACGATTTATACCGATGAATCTGCCTATTTATCTCACGGAGGAGATTTTGCTTTCGCCGCTACGCGGAGAGCAAGGACAGAGCTTGAGATGGCGATTGTCCCATGACGTGGACTGAAGCTTAGCAAAGACATTTTACCACCCATACCGGATCATGATCCCGGCGTAACACGCATGAGAATGAGTGGACGGGATGCAAGGGGGTTTAGCGAGCACGGCCAGCAGCCGCTATTCGGCATTTCCACCAGACTAGAGATCAGGTTTTAGGTAGTGTATGATCCCGCTAGCTTGCCCCGAAGAACACGATAACCTAGCGATGCGATCAAAGGAGAGACATTTCATCTACTCATCTTCCCCACTTTTGATGCCTCTTTCGTCGTTCATCTTCGCTTGACTAGGTTTGAAGTTTTCATATCCTTTGCACGACGTCAACCTAGGCCGATTGATACGCCTAGTTAATCAAGTCCACATCTTGTACCCCGCCACTTTTACCAAATACCTCAAATATCTTACCACTAGGCGGACCTCAGCAATCGTGACGCACACCATGATCATCGCCCCGGTCGGCCAAACTTCTTCCGACTATCGCAACATACCGGCGCCATCTCGCGCTGCAGGTTGAAGTCGAATCTCAATACGGCTCAGGACTTTCCTTCGGTCTGCTACGAAGATTCATTGCCCCTTCCTATCCTGGTCACATCCAAGCACTAGGTATCCCCTGCACCACTGGCGCCCACTTCTCCAACCTCCCCTCCTCCTCCTTCTCGATCACCCTGACCAATCGTCCACCTCCAAACTCCCTCCCATCATCAGCAGCATTCTCCCTCAACCTCTGTTCCGCATCACACCAAAACATCTTCCATCCGACTCCTGCCTTCTTCCCTCCTGCTCCTGCTCCCGCTCCCGCTCCCAGTCCTGCTCCTTCTCGCAAACCTCCTTCATCATCTCCTGAAAGGCTCGGTGGGCTCAGGTGGAGAAAGCCAGAAGACCGCTCATGATACCACTTATTCACCCCATTATCCGCCCGACTCCGCCAAACTAGATCCCTCCCTCTCCCTCTACCCGACAAAGACCCGATAGAAGAATTCGCAGCATCGAGTAAACCCAGACCATACGTCTCGTCCCGAAGAGCTACCCAGAGGAAATCAACCGTCCCATCTCCTTGATGATTAGGTAAGACGGCGAATTTGTCGAGATAGCAAATCTTTTCAGAGCGGTGTGAGGAAGAAGGACCTTCGAGGGTGCATACTGCTGCTCCGACATAGTCGCCTATGACGATGATGAAGTCGAGATCTTTGGCTAGGCGGTCATAGAATGCTTTTCCGTTGAGGATGCGACGGAAGGAGGCTTCGAGTAGGCGGGTGAGCTTGTCTTGATCTACTTCGTTCATGCTTCGTAAGACCCTAACAGGCAGACCGCGCCGGATGAGAGTTGGGGTATCTCGTGTGAACCGGTCATCAGTGGCTGTGAGGAGGGAATGAGGTAGTGAAGCGGAATGGACGGGTTTGTTGGTGATCAGATTCGCGATCAAGGCGGTCGAAGATCGGTGAGATACGATAAGAGCCGATGCCTCTCGAGGAAGTAAGGAGAGGCAGGAGTTCGCCAGGGCGAGGTTGGACAAGGCTGTTGGATGTGATTCAATCCAGTCGGAGAGGAAGGTATTATTGATGTACGAGTACTCCGATGCAAGATTGATGGAAAGATGGGGCAGTCCAGATCGAGCATACGATGGGATCCCGCCTTCGCGATTGATGATCAGCAATCGCATAGGAGTGAGGTCGATCTGTCGAGATGTGGAAGTGGAAGTGGTCGTCGGGGTGGACATTGCTCTAGTCAAGGCAAGGAGTACCTTGTCGGAGCTGATCCTTCGCGACCGACATCCCGCATCCAAGGCAACAGGGAGCAGTACCGGGATCTCTCCCTCCGTGAGCACTCGTCGAACATGATCCAGCCCTTCCTCCTCCACATGCACCTCGCCCTCCCCATCCCCCTCCACCCGGACCACCGTCGCCAGGATAGGTCTAGCCTGCGCTTTGTGTCTCGATAGGAACTGCATAACCCTCTCTAGATCGCGAAGCATAACCGTCCTCTGCCTCTGAGCAGCGGCTGGATCATCAGGTTCGGTAGCTGGCAGATCATCCCGATCGACAACTATCACGCTGACCAGTCCCAGCTTCTGTAGACGAGCCATTCCTCTAGCCACGGAGTTGAGCTGGGTATCGGTGAATGGGCCTTGAATCTTGACCAGCGCAGGTCGGCGGGGAGTCGGGTCAAGTAGAGAAGTGACAAGGGAGTTGATGGGTTTGGTCGGTTCATTTTGAAGTGAGAGGATTGCCTCGGGAAAGAGATCGGGTAAAATAGGTGTAGGTTTGGGAGGAGCTGGAGGAGCGAAAGAGGAGAGGTAGGAGCGGGAATCGCGGATTGATGGGGATGCTTGGAGGATGGAGAGGATGAAGTCCTGGCGTAAAGAGGATGAGCTTTCAAGGTTCGTGTCGACGGAGGCTATCAGGGCACTCACACTGTCGCTCTCTGCTTCGTCGGGAAGGGCGGATTCGTGCAGGCGCCGAAGCTGCTAGACGATCGTCAGCTAGAAGACCAATATGAGCGATACTCTTACCGTTACCCCAGCTCGCGCTGATGTGCTGTCAGGAAGCCTGGCTAACGTGACAGTAGCTCTGGCTCGAGCTACGACGGCCATTGCCCGCATCGTGCGAATAGCAGCTGATCTTGCGAAAGGTTGTAACAGGTTCATGAGATCAGGAAGCTTGTAAAGTTAGAATTTTTGGTCCACATTCGCTCATTGCGGAGCACCGCTTAACAATCCTGGGTCATGCATCCCCCTTGCCCGGCTGGATATCCTTACCCATCGACCCATGTCCACGCTACTGGAGCGTTATTGGTGCCGCGAGAGCGTATCTGAATCGTGAACTATATACATCGATGCATGATGGTATTGCTCGTATCTTCCCCTTCTACGCCCAGCTGCCGTTCCCCCTGATCATCTTCTTCCGCCACGAAGTGCGAGGACTAGATGGATGGCTGCGCCTGACTGGATCTTGTAGTCCTGAATGGTCTTGTCGTCCACCCTGTGCGAGGAAACATATCAGCCATGCTCCCATTACACGCTATAGAGCGAGAGGGAGGAGTGGAAGATGTGGAGAGGAACGCTCACATCGCCTTCCCACCATAGATCAGCCGTTGTTGCACAGGAGGGATACCCGCCTTCTCCTCGACCTTTTCCTTCACTTTCGAGATCTGTCCCAGATCAGCACGGAAATTCACAATCTCAAATCGGGTTCGGCGTCCGGTTCGGAGCTGAAGCACCACGCACCGTCCATTCTGGTTGCACGTCGATATCAACCTGTTCAAATGTCATCATCAGCACTCAGAAGCAACCTTGTTAGCGAGTTTAAGTCTACCTCCTTGCCTGTCAGAGTCTGATTGGTGGCGCACTTATCAGCGGCATGAAAGAGGATCTCGAAACAGGTGAAATTACCTTGACTTTCAGTAACATGTCTTCGCGCTCGCTTTCTTCCCGCTCGCTACCTGAGCTTCGACAGCCAGGCAGGATGGACTTAGTAAGGTGATGATAAGACGTTGGTTTGTGGAAAGTTCGGTATGGGGACGAGGAAGAGAGGATGACCTTCTTCTGTCGCGGAGGTCAGTATGATGTCCGAAAGCAACAGCAATGTGGAGGTCCTCCATGTAGTCCAGCGGCATTCGACATTCCTCCATCCTTCTTCTTCCTCCTCCGCTCCTGGATGAACTCAATCACGTTGTACCGGTGTCTCCATCACCATGAGAGCTTCTCAGCCTTTTGTCCTTTCTCAAGAGTTTAGAAGCCAAGCTTCGGAAGAGGTCCGGCTACCTGTGAGTTCTTACTGTGTCAACCCAGCTAAGATCAGAGCTGACCGGTCCTAGGCGAAAAAACAGGCTCGAAAGAGCTATGCCGACGTTGACCTCGATACCATCAGAATACAACCTACACTTCGGGCAGTCACTTCAGCTGCACTGCAATCACTTCCTTCCAGTCAACCTTCCACTCAAGCTTCCCAGGGGAAGAGGCTCGGCCCTTCATGGGCGGTCGCACCTCCTTCGCCACCACCCACCTCTTCTCCCCAGAAAGCTCTCGTCACCACGGGTATTCCCACTAAGCGCCTGACTATACCGCCGAAGACACCTCCGTCAAGACCAGCTGCTCAACCGAGATCTGACCCTCCAAACGCGCCGAAAGAGAGGCTGCCGAAGCCGAAGCCGAAGCCGACACCTCCATCTGGACCGTCGAAGAAAGGGAAGAAGGGAAAGAAGGCGCATGCTCCACCTCCTCCGCCGGAGCCTACAGAGCCGGAAGGGGGTGAATGGAGTGTGAATGGGATTACGTTCATTCCGTCCCATCCGCCGTCCAGACAGCCGGAACAACAGGAGAAGGAGCGAGGCGCGGCGGAGCGGGATGGACTCCGCGAGTCTGAGCAGCTGCAGCAGTCTGAGAAGAGGAACGAAGGAAAAAGCAAGGGGAAGAGCAAAGGAAAGGGGAAAGCCCGAGTGGAACTTGGCGACGAAGCGAGTCATGCCGAACGGCCGGAGAACAGCAGAGTGCCCGACGGCTTCCCGCTCGACACCGCCCATCTACGTTTCGGAGCGAGGCAGGACTCGGAAAAACTCACTCGCACGGACGATCTCTACACTATCTTGGTTCCCGACTTCCAGCAGCCAGCTCAACCTGGAGTGATCATTGCTGTCCCCGTCATCACGAAGCCTAAGAAACAACAACCTCCGGCCGCTACTCAGTTTCACGAATCACTACTCGATGACCGCCCGCCAACACCCGCGCAAACATCTCCCATCAAACGCAAGCAGACACCCCTGTTCCTCATAGTGGACGACGAAGATGATGACGAGGATGAAGCGGAATCACCTGTTCTTCGTCCTGGTACGAGGCGGTCCAGGAACCACCGAGAGACGTACGCCTTCGACTCCAGTCCCGAGATGCCTCCGGGCAACCAGGAGTCGACGTCGGCGCGATCGAGACAGTCTGATTCCTGGCCACCAAACCATTCGCTGGACTTCCTCGACATTCAGCAATCCAGAGCTGCCGACAGCGATGAAGCTTCCTCTGATTGCAGCGAGGACGCTTCCGAACATCCCCAGCACAGCCCAGGCTACCGTGTGTCGAAAAGTCCGTCAGGATCATCGAGATCACGATCGACCTCCAAGCGCGCTTCGAAGCACGAGAAACGCACGCTCCCGAAGGTGCATACCTACTCAGAGCGCCGACCAAGGGTATACGCTCCGGACTTTCCAGGAGCCTGGAACCCTGCTCAGCGACTCCCCCTAGAAGTATCGCCTACCCCAGAGTGGTTCCAAGACTATGTCAGGTCGAAGCGGCATAAGTCCGCAAGCGAATGGCCTAATCCGCCGGTGTCAAACGAACGCGAGCCATTGAGCGAGCTGGATGAGCCTCAAGATGAACGGCACAAGGTAGCTCGACCGAGAAGGAGGAGAAATGGGGAGTGGCCTGAAGCGAAAGTAGAGGGTGTCTTTAAGCCGAGTAGCCCTGATGAAGGGAGAAGAAAGCCGAATGAAGATGTGTTACGGCCTTTCACAAAGGTTTGGGATGTCGAGAGGAACACGGAGATCCCTCGATGGGTAGAGGGCGAGGATGTGCAGATGCTGGAGGACAGAAGCAAAGGGAAGAAAACGGGGGCACCAACAAGTGGGCCAGCGGATGGCTTCGGACCGCCTGCTGCCAAGCTGAAGATGAAGAGAACGGACACTTACCAGCAAAACATTGATGAGTGAGTTCCAACATGTTAAGAAACTGACGCGGTGTAGCTATATTCAGGCAAGGTCGAAACGTCCCAAGTCCCCTGTAGACCTCCGAATCACCATGGCGAAGAGGCAGCACCGAAACAAGATGCAACGCGCCCTAGATAGGATTAAGGAGGGTAGTCTGCAACCTATCAAGACGATAGATTTCGATGAATTCAGACAGAATTTCAAGCAAGATCATGACGCTCACCAGCCCGCCATCACGGATCTGCAAAGCGCTACGGACAGAGCTCGACAAAGTGTGCCTTTACGACCGATGATGGTACGCAAGAGACCTACTCATCGTGCGCTGCCTCGTACCAGGTACACTCCCATGCCAGACGATGAGAGCGTCGACGCCTACTCACCTTCCGTCGAATGGATGCAGCGTCATGGTCACGGAGAACCCATGCCTCCACGGCCAAGGGTTCCGCGCATCCCGCAACTGCAATTCACATCAAGGTCGCCTCCTCCACAGCAATCTGGCCCGGGACAGCAAGCCACCTCTACTAGCGGACCAACGACTCATCGACAACAAGATCACTCCAACGTGACGTCCGATGCGCCGAATGGTCCCGTCTCTCGATCTGCAAGCCATGCGCCAGAACCTGCGCCGTCAGCCGAACACATCGGTCACAATCTACCCAATCAGCGAACCCGTCAAGTACGAGTCCAGTCGGCGCGACAAGATCGCATCGACGATATCGACACGCTACAAGTGGATCAAGACCTAGCCGAACGTGACACATCCGGTGATCCGCTCGCAGAAGAGAATCTACAAATAATACGACAATTCGCCGAATCGCAACAGAGGTTTGCGGCTGACCCAATCGATAATGAGGATTTCCCATCGGTGCCTTCCAGTCTTCGGCGGACTGTTGAGGCGACCGCAGCAGTCCCTGAAACTTCAGCGGAAGAGGTTGCAAAAGCTCTTACTGGGTTGGCAATGACCGACCATCTTATGAAGATGTTAGAGACGACGACGATCAAGCCCGACCGCACTTCAGCACCGAGCCTTCGGCAAATGAAGTTGACCGAAAGAAGGCGCAGGGTTCAGCGGAAGCGACAGCAACTCAGCAAGTCACCGATCGATCATGCAGTTCTGATCGAGCATCCGACAGAGCAAGCATGTACCCTCGTTCCTACGCAAGTACGAGAGGTCGACCCTGAAGTGGCCCGTCGCAAGTCCGATGTCAAGTCTGCTCGTTCGAGGGTTGGCCTCAGTCGAAGCAAGGCTGTCGGCTCGATGTCTAGTCAACCAACCAGCAAGCAGCTGAAGAAGCTATACGAGAAGAAGTCGGCCGCAGCGCTCAGTATCCGTGCGTACCGCTCAGCCTATCTGACTGACCACTCGAAGCATACCAAAACCCTACTCAACCTTCTCAAGGGATCCCTTCTCAACCTAGAACGAGCCGGAATTTTCATTACTCGCTCAAGTCGCAAGAACCCCTCGAATTCCAAAACCCCTCGAGCCCAAGTTCGATGAACCGCAAGGTTCACCTCGACCGTCTCACAACGCTGGGAAGCTCACGCTAAAATCCACCCAGCCGAACCGAACCCTCTCCTCTCCGACTCGTCATCCAACTCACGAAGCATCTCAAGCAGGTCCATCGCACAAATCCTTTCAAGCAGGTCCGGCGCCTCCGACCCCGTCCGCTGAATACCCGTCCAAGTTGGCTTTCCCTTACAGACCACTCAAGAGGCGAGCCACTCTGGGAGGTCGAGTTCTCACAGATTCACAGCAGGTCTTCAAACAGTTCAAGACGCCGAACCTCTCTGCGCCTGGATCCTATCCAGATATTCGAGCCGCACGACGAGAGGACGAGGCATTGGCTTCGAGACCCGCCCCGGAAGATGCAAGTGTCGATACGAGGCGGCCAGCTGGAAGTACCGATTGGCGACGGCCGATAGGAAATACCGATACACGACGGACGATTGAAAGTACTGACGCCAGGCGGCTAGCTGAAAGATATAAGAAAGAAGCTGATGACAATGCTGAGGATACGAGGTGGATCTGCGCGAGTGGCCATTAGTCAGTTCGATTCTCTGTTCTGTGGGCCATCCAGCTGATCGGCATCCAGTTGATCAGCAGCGAGCAGTTGGGACCTGGAATCAAGCAGGCGGTTATGCGTATGCGATGTAGATATCCAGCACGGTCATATCATGAAGTGCTTTTACCCATGCATCCATATCATGTACCGTAAATCTTTATGTCCTCTACAGCCCGATCCAGGAATGCACTCCACCAGGATTATGCAAACTCGTCTGACCGATCTTCACTCTTCCATCCCCACCTCCGACTATCCCTCCACCTCCTCCTAGTATCCCCCCATTTGGCAGTAATCCCGGCGAGAAAGGAGCATCCATCATCGGACTCGGTGCACCTCCACTCTGACTAACACTCCTTCCCGCAACAGGGGACAAACCACTCCCACCCCCTATCCGCTCTACTCCTCCTCCTCCCCCAACTCCAAATGCTAACCCAACAGAGAGTGGTAAATAAACCTCCGCACTCCATTCATACCATACCCTAGCCCGTCCACCATCCCACAACCTCCAAATATTAACCTCCAACTCACTCCCACTCGGCAAGTGTAGAGGTTCCTTCAAAGGGAAGAAAAGAGGGAACCAAGAGAACATCTCAGGTGAGACACGATGTGCGTTATCCGGATGAGTCGAAAGACCTATATTACCGTACAGGTGAGCTTCGAAGTATCCTGCGAAACCGTGTAAGGGGGCTGCGTGAGGGATGTGGAAGCTTAATGTTGAGGAACGGGTGTTGTGTGAGTTGGTTAGTGGCGCGCCTGTTCCAAAACCGAGATCTCAGCAAGTGCCGTCAACAACCGACTATCCAGGAGTCAGATAAGGTGGTTGAGGACACTCACCGGAAGAATCTAGGATGAGATCCCGACGAGGATGTTCGAATTGCCAACATTGTTGGACTCGCTCTCCACATCGACCTGCAACGCCTCCTCCATCGCCGGAAACGATATTTACAGCTTGCATCATCACCACGTAGGATGTCTCTGCTGCTCCGCTGGGACGTGAAGGGGCAATCACCTCGCTGTGGAGTTTTGGGGAGGAGAGCGGTGCTAGATGGGCAGTGTAGGAAATAGGTATGGAGATGCCCTCAGCTAGACTCCGGGATCAGCAAATGGCCAGGGAGGATAGTGATTGCACGTACGCTTGAGAATTCGCATGGCTCCGTCAAGACATTCCGGACTCAGTTCATTATCACCAAACGACCCAAGCAGCTCCGATACTAGTATATCCGCTTGTTCCGGTATAGGCAACGATCGCATATCGCCAAAAAGGATCTCCACCGAATCCTGCCATTCGAGCACCTTTCGTTCCTCTAGTCTGCCAAGGGTCAACGATTTCGGATGACAACGACGACGGAGAAGACACACGTCACAAAGGTAGCTGCATTCTTCTCAATGGCGTAGACCTGTCCTCGGCGATTTGACCGTGTCAGTGCTCGTAATGCGCAGGATATGAGGGGACCTCTGCCAGCACCGACGACAGTGATGACACTGCGAGAATTCAGTCAAGCCTCGGTCATATATAGATATGATTGGTCTCACTGAGATCGTGAAGCAGGGAGGTCTGATAAAGCCAGAAAGATCGCCTGAACCGCTTCTTAGCCTAGAAGGTTGAATTTTGAAACGCCACTCACCTCCTCGTATTGCCGATACTTTACTGCATCCCGCTCGAACACATCATACGTCGCGCTTCCCAGATCATCCATCAGAGGCTGTAGAGGCGCTTGCAAATAATCTGCATATCCGCTCGTGTACTCGGGATTGTTGCTACCGGGAGGTGGTTGTGAGGTGATGTGTCGGACATACTGAAGGTAAGCATTCGGTCCGCCCGAAGGATGCCGTGTGAGTGTGGTCTGGAAGAGGATGTAGGTTGGGTTATGCTGCGAGATATCAGATCCATGAGAAGCGATAGGGCAAGGCAACATACCTTGCCCATCCCTCGCAAGAAGGCTTGACATGCTTTGCTTAAGACTGGATAGCCTTTTCCATTAGGTATGAAAGATGAAGCGGGCAGCCAGAGATTCTTGACAGGTTCAGCTGTCCATCGTGCTAGCGCACCGACAGATGGTGGAAGGGGGTTCGTCAGGTCGAGAGCTTTGACAGCTATCAGCGGCTTCTCCAGAAGTTCTCGGACCAACTCAAAGGGGAATGGTCGAACCGGGGAACGCTAAGAAAGCACGTACTGACTGAAAGTCGAGGATGGTACCCGCACATTGTCCGTATACAGTCCCACATCTCCCAAGTCGAGCTCGGATCCGCACTAGGCCCTGCTGCACCCGACCTAGCACTCATCATACTGCTAGCCGCGCTCGCTCCAGATGGGATTCGCATATTCTGCGGTGTGACCGGTATCGACTGCTGCACTGACGCCGGTCTTGTCGAGAGTGATGATATCCGCTTATGTCGATTGCTAGCGTCTGGTGCTGGATTACCGTTCTGTTGTGGACCTTGACCTATCAGTTCGATTGGGTCGGAAACGGGGATTCGGATGGATATTTGGGTGAAAGCTGAAGCACTTCCAAGTTGGAGGAGGTTGGAGATGGCTCGAGCATAGCTGGGCAGGTAAGCTCGGTTGGCAAGGTTTGGAGCCGGGATGATGAGGGTGGGAAGGGAGAGATAGATGGCATGGGCGAATTCAGCTCGTAATGCCTATCTTTACTTTCAGCTTGACCCCCCTTGCATGATATCACCAGCTTACGAGCTCTGAGTCAAAGCGGATACCCTCATCAGGTGAGTCCAGCTCCAACCATTCCGCAGCGATTCCAACAAGGTTTTGCGTCTCCTCCAACCTCGACACATTCACCTCCTCCCGTCTCAACCCTCCCTCTTTCCGCCAAACATCTGCTTCCCTATCCACCTTCTCCCTCTCCTTATTCCTCGCAGCTTGAGCCTCTGGTGACGCATCTTCGTCCTCAGCAGGTCGGAGACAAAGCCTCTCCCATCTCTCTTGCCATCTTTCGTTGGTCAAGGGAAGACAGACCGCATCGTAATCCGAGTTTGAGAGGGTAGACGAGATATGTGCTTGGAGTGGTGAGGGTGAAGGATGGGGTACGCTTGGCAGTGAAGGGTAAGGTGAAGGGAGAGCGAAGGCGATGGGATGACGGGGCATCGCTTCCTTTTGCCTGAGATCGATATTATTGATGTCCAACAGGTGCCTTTCGATACTCTCGACATTTCTTACGCGCTCGTCACGCGACTACATAATTCCAGAGCAACGTTCCCAGAAGATTTTGACTCCGCTTGTGACGATAGAGCCCCAAGAGATCCCGCCCCCGATGATACCTTTGGATGCTTTGTGTCAACTTTCTCTTAGACCTTGACCAGTCTTTTCTACCTGTGACTACCACAGTCGTATAGATCGTCACGCATAGGTTTTGCTTTTGCCAAAAAGTTCGCTTGGTAACCTTCTATCTTCGACCACTCCTTTCACTCGACCCAGATCGGTGGCTGGAGCCTTACACCTCCGCTTTCTACCTCACTTGACCTTCTATCCCGTGCCTTCCCCTCCTGATATCCCCTTCGAAAACCCTCGCCATCATGGGTCTTTCAAGGCAATGGAGGATCGGGATACTGCTAGTAATCGACACATCTTTTTTCTTTGTCGTATGTCCCTTCCGAAAAAAAAGGTTATCCTCGCCGCTAACGAATGCACAGGAATTGGTCACAGGCTACATAGTCGGTTCTCTCGCCCTTGTCGCAGACTCTTTCCACATGCTCAAGTCAGTCTACTCCTCACTGTTACGCCACGTAACTAATGGAGCTTCAGTGATGTCCTCTCCCTCATCGTCGCACTTTACACAATCAAACTCGCCACCTCCCCTTCTTCAGCGAAAAACTCCTACGGCTGGCAACGAGCCGAGATCTTGGGCGCGCTCATCAACGGTGTCTTCCTTGTTGCACTTTGCGTTAGTATCGCTCTTGAGGCGCTTGGACGGATCATCTCCCCTCCCGAGATCAGCAACCCGAAGATCATCGTCATTGTGGGAGGATTGGGGCTGGTGAGCAATATTGTGGGGCTGTTCCTTTTCCATGGTGAGCCTTCCGCCCTACGTAGCCGGACAGGTTGCCTCTAGGTACTCATGGCTTACATATAACCAGAACATGGCCATTCCCATGGTCATTCTCATGGACTTGTCTTGCTTCCGGAGAACCCTACCGATGCTGAATCTAGCAACCCTCAAACCCGACAAAGAGCCGACTCCATGTCTTCACTCTACCAACATCCCGCACAGACCCGTGCTCAGGTCATCGAGACGGCCCAGGAATTTGGCTACGGTCGATCAGCCGATGATAATGGTTTCATGGGTGCCATGTCACCTCCTTCAGGCCATACTCGGACAAACAGCAATACCCGGCGGAGCAGCAAGCGCGGAGGGAGTCTGAGCCGGCCAAGACCCGGTCGACCGAGCAGCGAGAACAATATTCCTCCTCTACCGGGATCGAACGAGGTTCGATCACCCCATGCCCAGTCAGTCACTTCGTCCGCATCGACGTCAACCGCAGTCGCCGATACTCCACCGGCCTCGAAGGCGATTGAGGAGGAACATGATCACTCCGGGCACGATCATCAGCATCTGGCGAAGGATGTCAACGATGCGGAGCAGGGAAACGCGCATGGTCATTCGCATGAAGGAGAGGAACACGGGCATAGCCATGCACAAGGAGGACACGGGCATGATCATGGATCGATGAACATGCGGGGTGTGTTCTTGCATGTCATGGGCGATGCGTGAGTTGTTCGTGCGCCGTCACGTTTCATCTCGGCTTCATCAGAGTTTTGAGCTGACTAAGGGCAGTCTCGGCAACGTCGGTGTCATCACTGCCGGTCTGGTCATCTGGTTGTGAGTGATTAGTTTGCAGCTGTCTCTTCCTGTTCAGGACGGGAGGATACGGCAGAAGTATCACCCGCTGACATCACACAGCTGCAAAGGCAAATGGACTCTCTACTTCGATCCCGGCGTCTCCCTCTTCATCACCTGTATCATCTTCTCTTCCGCCGTACCACTCGGTGAGTCCCCCTTTCCTCCCTCCTTGCCTTCTCGCTGATCGAGTATCAGTCAAATCCGCTTCATACATTCTCATGCAGGGTGTTCCATCACACGTCTCCCTCGATGCCGTCCGATCCTCTATTCGCGAAGTCGGAGGAGTTGTCAGCGTACATGAGCTCCACGTCTGGCAGCTATCCGAAAGCACTGTTGTTGCCAGTGTTCACGTCTTGATCAGTCCTGGAGTGGACTACATGGCTGCTGCGACGGGCATCAGGGAAGCATTACACAAGCATGGCATACACAGTGTCACCATCCAGCCAGAGTGGGTCAGGTGCATAGCCAATGCGGTCAAGCGCTAATGTAGCGTAGGTTTTACACGGAAGATGACGACCAATCGGTATGTCTCCTGCAAGTGCAAGACCAGAATGAATGCTTACTCCGCAAACTTATCAGGAAACCGCATGTCTCATCCGATGTCCGCCCGAGCAATGTGGTACCGATACCTGCTGTCCCCCTGCCACCGGGAAACTGATCGATGTAGTGGAGAACGATGAGACAGGGCATGAGCCGGAAGGGGTTGCCCATTCACACGAGGGCCACTCGCATTGAGGAGGACTCGGGAGGAATGCGTAAGAAGGAGGGAAGCATATGTCAAAATGGGATACCCAGATTGTAGATTACATGCATGCACGATCAATATCTAAAAGTGTCGTTACCGCCACATAGCATCGGGCTTTGCGGCGTTTCGAAATCAAACCGCCACACCCATGCAGTTCTTGAACTCCGCTCAAAGCACTAAATCAACTTTTGACCTTTGCTATCTGCGTCTCCAATTCTTTCAAGATTATACAGGACATTGCCAAGGTCAGTCGGCTCTCTGTCGCCCTAGCATAACTACGCTGGCGGTCTGTATCCTGTGAGTATGCTGACCTCTCCCCTCTAGGAGACTATTCATTCGCACCATCCTCGCGACCGATAGAAGACAAGCAACATGTAAGCGTTTCTCCTCCGCATCTGTTGCCCTGTACCCGAGAAGGTATATTGAGCTGACGAACTTGTTGTAGGGCTCATTCAAACGTCTGGTTCTCCCGGTGCGCTTGATCTTAACCTTCTTCTCTCGGGTTAGAGGATTGGCTTCTCGCGCTCCTGAGTGCAGTATCTCGGGAGATTTCCGTGGTCTCTGAAGAGGATGATGCTCTACGTTTGGTCCATGACCACCAATGATGTGACGGCTATGAGATGAGGGCTCTTCACATGAAGGGGAAGGTCTTCGAACTGGGATAGGCGAAAAATTAGTGTGACATAGGTTCGGAGAGCTAGAAGAGGAATATCCGTGGTCGCTTGCTCGTAGAAGATCGATGGCGTGGCTAAGGAAGAGGCATCATCGCTTTGACAGAGACAGGGAGATCAATCAGGATTTAAGCTGATTCGACTTGATTATAGACCCCGAAACTTCGGTAAAGGCTCACGCCAATGTCGAGTCTGCGCTCATCAAGCTGGTTTGATCCGGTGAGTCATGCTTCCTTGAGCGTTCAGTCGGTCGTCGTGAAAACCTTTGCGAGCCGATCGGTGTATGCATGATGCTGACATTTGGCTTCCTCCTCCGCAGGAAATGGTATGTTCCCCTCTTCCTTTGGCGGCGACAGCTGCGATCCGAATACTTGGATGTGGCGTATGTTGCTGGGATAGGAAGCTGATCCAGGACTGCTAGGGGCCTCGACATGTGCCGTCAATGCTTCCGTGAAAAGGTTAGCTATCCTTATGTTATGCTTTAGGACTTGTGCTAATGTATCCTAGTCGAAAGCGATGGGCTTCACGAAGGTTTGTCATACTGTCTCAGGCGCAGCTGGCCAAGAAATCAGCTCCCACATGGACCAAATTCGACTGACGAACGGTTACAGAACAACTAGTCGTAGTCCCCTCGAGATGAGTAGGGAGGATCAGCTGGTGGGGTGTGGAAGAGGGGTCCTACTTGAGTGATGTTATATTATCTACCTCAACACGGCATCTGATTCCGAAGTACCGGCTGACTAGGTCCGGGTTTACTTGATTCTCAAGTTTGACTCAGATGACTCGTGCTTACACAGTACTTCTTGCGATTCTAAGGCAATCGAGCTGGAAATCTGCCTGATGCCGCCATACCATGGGGGCCTCGCATATGAGACCTCACTCGGCAAAACCCGTTGATGTACAACGTCCTTCCTTACCGTTTCCTCCTTCTACCATTCGGACTTCAGTCATGTGCTGACTCTCCGAAGATGGGATAACCTCGCTTTAGTCTCATATACTGTCGTTCCAGAACTAAAGAAGTCGGTATATCGACGCCGTCAATCGAGCATTTATGCCCGCAGGTCACTTCACGCTCTCCTCTAGCTCGATTGGATTAGCGTATCAGCGGCTGAGTGCCATCATGCTATCAATATACTGCATGTGGAAAAGCTCGAATAACATGCGAATGATGCCAATTTGGCAAGTGCCACTTTACGACCGGATCAAAGCGGCGTTTCGTCCCTCATACAGTAGAGTAGTACATAATTAATTAAGACCCGGGAACTTTTGCCTGTCCTTACGAAAACAGAAATCCATCCAAATTTCCTTCCCTCGAAAACAAGAGTGAGAAAAGCATTATTGGCTATCCTTTGCAACATCTTCCAAAAAGTACCAAGTATCACGTTGTAGCTCTTTCAAGCTTCTTGATACCCTCTGCTTCCTGTTATCTCTCGGTGAAAAAGGCTCTCGAAAGGGATTCAGGAAGGGGTTCTTTCTAGCAGGTGAGTAGTATAGGTCTCCCGTCCCTTTTCGAGCTGATGTAGGACTTTTCTTCCCCCGTCTCTTCTGGTACCCTCGACCCTCCCTTCATCTCTCTCACCGTACAGCTTCGTCACCACTTTATCGCTCCTTTCGTCTTCAGCGTCATATACCTCTCTCTGTCTTGTGCCCGGACACCGAGTTCGAGCTTGACGTCAGTCCCCTTCTTATGGCTCATTTAGGACGCGAAATCGGCAGATGAGCTGATATGCTCGCAGGCTTTTACGATTTCGCTTGGAGCATGACGACGGACTCTTCTCCGACTAAGGCTCAGATCAATGCGACTCAGAGCGAGACGGATGTGAGGAGGATCAGTGGGGAGTTGATTGGGAGGGTCGTTGGCAATGGGCATGAGGCGCTCGACCTCGCTGAGACGGTGAGTAGACCAGTATATCATACTGTCTTGGACAACGTGCTCATGAGGTCTTGAACTTCAGGCCGAGGCGTCGTCCAAGCAGACTGCCGATGTGAGTAATTCACAAACAGTCTCATCGAGAAAGTCCTGATTTGTCGCAGCGCCTCGAGCTCAAACGCGTCGAACATGAACGAGCTCGTCAAGTTCAGCGAACGAAGTTCGAGGAACAGATGAAGCAACTCGAAGCGAACCATCTCGCCGAGGAGCGTCAGTTGCTCACCAACGAGCCTGCTTCCGCTCCGACTACCCCGACTGGGCGTAATGCCAAGGGGAGTACCACCTCAGTACCCGAGATGCAGCGAACGGAGCGAGAACAGCCAGCACCGATCGGTCATGGGAGAGATGGGGCGAATGGGGCGAAGAGCATGCCTGGGAGTAGGAGGACGAGCGCGTATGGAACCTTTGGTATGGAGAAGTTGAGCTTGAGCGTGATGGATTCGGGAAGAAGGGGATGGATGACAGAGGAAGAGGAAGTGGATTCGGAAGGTGCACAGAGTGGGTCCTTCATGATACGAAGGTCTCCTAGGCTGATTTGTAAAGACTCTGTCAAATACCTTGGTATGGGAGACGATGACCCGCTTCCTGGTGTTCCAAAAGAACCAAAGGTGAGCGAGTCCACCCGAGTCAAGCTGAATTCAGCGACTCTCCGCTGCTTCCGCCGCACTCGACCTCGCTCCTCTGTCCCAGACTCCTCCCCGAGCATTCGGTCATAGACCATTTGAGACTTCGCTCAAGACCTCTGAGTGGCCGCAGTTTGCCGCTCAAAACAACTTGCGAGGCATTCCCTCCCCTCTCGTTCAGCATCATCCCGCTGTCGAGGTTCAGGAAGTCACCCTCGGTCTAGTCAGTCGCAAGGCCTCTCCTACCGGTATGGCGGATAGTATCGCTAGCCTCCCTGCCATACCGAGCAAGTCGGTTCCAGGTACACCTTTCGGTTTGGGTGGTGGTATGGGCGGAGTGAGGAGATCTGGGACAAGCCCGAACATTGCGGAAGGCCTGACGCAGGCGCAAAGAGGCTTCTCGAATCCCGACTTGGCCAGAGCCTTCGGCAAGGCAGGAGGAGGTTTCTCCATGCACGAGCCGCATCGGGTGAGTCAACAATCTGCTTGTGGATGATAGCTGACATTCAGGTGAGACTTACAGCAACGACCCTGTGTACAGCTCGATGTTCGCCCCAGTCACCGCACCGCTTCCTGCTTCCGCTGCTGTCGCCGCAGCTTTCACGCCTCAACCTCCTGCTTACGATCCCTACGGCTTCGACGATGACGGCTATGGGTCTGGAGCGCTTTATCCTGGTGGGCCCATGGGTCTGAAGAACAAGAGGGCCGATACGGACCGAGAGTGTGAGTATCCGGCTGATGATGTGCCGCTTTCAGCTGACTTCGGCTTAGTCAACCGCTTCACCGGTGTCCGCATTGAAGACCTCCAAGGCGAACTCTTAACCCTCTGCAAAGACCAACATGGCTGCCGATACCTGCAGCGGAAGCTCGAAGAAGGCGATCCGGCTCACCGGGACATGATCTTTCGCGAGACTTACGGCCACTTCCCCGAGCTCATGACTGACCCATTCGGCAACTACCTCTGCCAGAAGCTTCTCGAGTACTCAACAGACGAGCAACGCTCCGCTATCATTGACTCTGTCGCTGCGGATCTTGTCGGTATTTCTCTGAATATGCATGGTACCAGAGCCGTTCAGAAGATGGTGGATTTCCTGGCGCAACCGAGACAGCCGAAGCAGATACGGACTCTCATCTACGCGTTAAGCATGAACGTCGTTGCTCTGATCAAGGATCTCAACGGCAACCATGTGAGTGAATAAATCATGATACGATGTATGCTCATACCTGTACAGGTGATTCAGAAATGCTTGAACAAGCTCGTGCCCGAGGATAACCAGTTCATCTACAACGCCATCGCTGCTAACCTCATCGAGGTGGCTACTCATCGACACGGCTGCTGTGTTCTTCAACGGTCGATCGATCATGCCAGTCCTGCGCAACGCGTTCAACTGGTCACTGAAATCATCTTCAACTCGCTCTATCTCGTTCAAGACCCTTTCGGGTAAGCTCAATCTCGCCATATCCAGCTGTTGTGCTGATCAATATATAGTAACTATGTCATCCAGTATATCCTTGATCTCAACGACTCTCGCTTCTCAGAACCTCTCATCCGCACGTTCATCGGCAATGTCTGTTCCCTTTCTGTACAAAAGCCGGTGATCTTCTCATACCTTCACTACTCCTGCTGATGCCCTCTGATCAGGTTCTCTTCCAATGTGGTAGAAAAGTGCATCCGCGTGGCGGACCCGGAAGTTCGCAAAGTCCTTGTCAGCGAAGTCCTGAACCGGCCTCGTCTCGAGAAACTCCTTCGTGATTCCTACGGGAACTATGTGATCCAAACCATCCTGGATTATTGCGACATTAACCAGCGCATGGTGGTGAGTAGTCCGCGGTGCTCGAGTGATGATCTAGCTTATATTTTATTATAGCTTGTTGAGTGCATCCGGCCTATTCTTCCTTCCATCCGCAATACCCCTTATGGGAAACGTATCCAGTCCAAGCTCGCTCGCGAAGACGCTTCCTTCTCCACGTACGGCGGTGCGGGCGGTGGCGGAGGCGGATTTGGCGGCCGTGGTGCATACGGGGGAGGGAGCGGTTTGGGCAATGGCGGCGGAAATTTCCATCGCCATCTAGGTCGACCTCAACTTCAGCACATCAACGCTCTCACCGAGGTCTATGGCTCAGCTGGAGGTTACATCCCACAAGGTCCAGCAGGCTTCGGCATGCATGCACCCGCTCCGGCCTCCGTCGCCCCGACCCATACCGGTATGAGCTACCACGCTCCTGGACCTGATGGTCAGCCTTGGCTTCATCTCCGAGGCCCGGCTGGTACCCCTGCACCGAACTGGAGCGTTTCAGCCGATGGACAGGACGGCAACTCGGCCGCTACGCCTTCTCAGGACGGCCATCTGCCGGATCCTTCGGCAATGTGGCATGACCCACCTCACTTCATGCCGTTCCAGAATGGTCATACCACCAACCACCACAACCACGCTCATACCCACGTCGCGATGATGTGAAATGACGAATTTCACCAAGAACAATCATTGGATATCTGTGCATACGCTCTTTCATCTCAAACTCTCTTACTCTTTTAATCGAACAATCGTTTCGCCCCTTTTGTGTCGCATAGTTGTGATCGAACATCGAAGCCTTCCATTGTACACCCAGCATACTAAATGACTTAGAATAGAAAGCTATTGGAGGAGGATCTAGGAGGAAGGATGGAAAGGGAAACATCGCTTGTAGTATAAGCTGGAGTCAAACATGTATGCATCTGATTGAATCATTATGCGTCTAGGTGGGTCTTCTTTCAAAGTCAGGGGATGGGAAACCCGGTTTAGCGAGATCTTGCATGTGATGCGATGTGATGGAGACGAACCGCTAGAACAAGACCTTGGCATTCCCGTACATCCCCTCAAGAACGCTTATACCGTCTATCGTCTGCGTCGCTTGCATGACCTCTTTGCCGCCAAAAGTTCTAACAAACTCGGTCTGAGGGTAGATCTCAACATGTCTTCTCCGGAATCCTCGCACGGAGTGGGTGAAGAAGTCATGCAGGACCTCGTTCCCGTGTCTCGTAGGTGATGACGAGGGTGAGTTCATAATCACCGCGTAAATATCACGTAGTAGCTCGAAATCTATGGCTCAATCAGTTAGAGCCGCCAGAACAGCAACAAGAAGAAGAAGAAGAAGAAGAAGAAGAAGAAGAAGAAGAAAAAGACGTGTAAAGGACCCCGAAACTGACTTGTGGGGAAGAAAATGTCAAAGTATCCTTGCTTCACCAGGAATGTTTCACAGGGAACCATCGATCCACCGTATCTCGTCTGGACGACAGGTCCATTCCTCCCTTGTACAGCTTCAGGTAATTCCGCGAAATCTGCAACGAGCAATCGATGATTCGGTAATTGCTTTCTCAGCCTTTCGAGGAAAAGAACCGCTTTGGTGGGTATGAAATCCGGTTGAGAGAGGTTTGGAGCGAATGGCATGGAAGTGTAAGCTTTTCGAAGGGCTGAGCTGGACAAAAGAGCAGGTGAGATTGGAGGTCGAGTTGAAGTTGAAGGAGGGAGGAGGTTATAGTACCCTTGAATTCGGAGGAGGAGTGGGTCGGAAAGGGGTTCGTAGAGGAGTGTGAAGTCGCCTGTTGAGTCTATTGAAACGAGGGCTTGGAGTGGTTGGAGGTTGGTGAGGTCGTAGCGGACCATGTCGTGAGCGAAGTTGTCCTGCTCCGATCAGCTCAGACTACTATTTAGTCCGGGTATCGCGGGACTGACCAGGACCTCGAGAGCTACAACGTAACAAGGCTCCATCCCGCCACCCATCCACCGGAAGAAATCGCTTTCAATCACCTCTACTTTCTCTTCCACCCCCTCTTCTTTCGCTCTCTCCCTCTGCCGCTTGGCTAGAGCTTCGCTAATCTCGATGATCCGAAATGTTGTCCGCTCGTACACGTCCGGATGGTGATCCCGGATGTAAGCCAACGAATCAACCATGAATGAACCGTTTCCTGATCCTATCTCGTAGATGATCAAGGGTTGGTAGGGGAAGTGGTTGAGTTTGTAGCTCGAAACAATTGCTTGGGTTAAAGCTTGAGCATAGTAAGGCTAGTCTAATCAGCGGAGCCACAAGGGATATTACGGGATACAAGCAATGGCACGTAAGTAAACTCACCTTGAATAGCTCGGTAGGTGTATGCCAGACTTGTCGACCTAACCCGCCTTTGACGTCTCCGGATTGATCGTACTCCTGCTCGTACCGCTGGGCTACGGTTTCTTGAAACGCTCCTTGGTCGGAGAAGGTGGAGAAGTCGTACCCTTTCAAAGGGGGTGTGAAGATCGAAGCGTTCTTTGAGAAATAACCGTAGTGCGCCTGATATTCGCTTCAGCTCAAGCTCACAAGGAGACGAGGGTAGAGCGGAGAGATCGAAAGACTGACATTGTATAAGCTGTCATCGATGAAGTCACGGACTAGCATCTTCACTCGAGTTGGCGGTTCTCGGCGGGAGGTTAGCTCGGATGCTATGACTTGGCGGTAGTGGATATGCTAAGGCTGGATGTCAGGATGATGGTTCTGTAAAGAGAGATCAGGCGTACATCGGCATCAGGCTCTTCAGAGAAGCTGAGAGACGTGTTGAAATTGTACCGGACTTTTTCTCTCGGTGGGAGCTGGGTCGGCGGGGAGGTGGTGAAGCTTCGCTGCTGGGTATGTTGGGCGGATGAGCGAAATAGGCGAAGTTGAGGGGAGCTCGAACTAGCTTTGCTGCACGCCGGAAAAACGCGAGAAGAACGCTGGAAGCAGCGAGCGAAAGTCGTCACAGCTTGCCGAGCGGAAGAAGTTGCCATGGCTAACAAGTTACTGCAGTCTCCATTCATGGATTGTGAAAGCAACAAAAAGCTGGACTACCTCCACTTCCTAATGCATCATCAAGTACGGGTAATGAGCGATAAGCAACGGTTTTGCTTCCGTTATTAGCCAGAAACTAGTACGCGTCCGGATAATGATTTTACTTTTCTCGATCCTTGTTTTGCAGGACTCTCTCCTCACCATGTCGCATATCCCATGAAGATCGAGCCAGCGACATGGCGGGGCCGAAGAACAATCTCGAACATATGCTGGCGCAGATGAGGAATGGAGGAGGTGCAGGTGAAGTACAGCATTCGGCAAGCTCGAGAGCGCCAGCGGTGAGTCAAAGCTTGTCGACTATACTCGCTTCTGATGTCGTAGAGGCCTTTTCAGCTCATGCGGAGTGAATCACAAGGAGGTTCAGCTCGCGCATCAGCAGCCCGTCCATCGTCTTTACCCACTTTTCGCGGAGCTAAACAAGGGACAGGAACGTCTCCGTTTATCATATCGGTTCAGCATTGACACTCAAGCAGCTTTTCGACTCCCTTCGCCACCTCGGGCTCCCTCCCTAGGGCAGTCGCCGCTTCCTCCGACCTCGATTGAAGCTCGCCTTACTGCTGCTGGAACCACATTTGCATCTGCTGCACACTTACTTACTCCGCCCTCGGACATCGGCTCACCAGAACAAACATCGGTCGCCAGCTCAGGATCAGAGTCGCAGGCGGATGCCAGGGGTAGGAAGAGGACATCGGATGCTGGTGCTTCCAAGGTAACGGAGGCCGGAAGCTCAAAGAGGATGAGGGACGCTGCGGGCCCCGGATCATTCGCTAGTACAGGAAGGACTCCTGGACCTGCTTCGAAGCTGGATGAGGTGAGTCTCTTCGTCATCAACCCACTAAAATTGACAGCTAATCGATCTGCCCTAGATGCCAATCGAAAGGCTTTACGCCATTGTTGTCAAGAATCAGGGGGAGACAATCGCTTTGATGGAGCAGAGAAGGGTACTTGAAGAGGGAGGCGAGGACGATCTTGGTGATGATCCGGAAATGATCGATCAGAAACTGTCTGTCATGATCAAGCTTTTTGTTATTTAACGGCTCAATTCGTACAGTGCATTGTTATCCAAGCGTCTCAGCGACCTGAAAGCCGCACTTGCCCATCGATCAACTTCGACACCTGCTAGTGCGAACGCATTCTCGTCATCCCACTCGACGCTTCCTTCCAAGCCTGCCCGTCCCACGCCAGACACTGGCAATCTCCCAGAAGGTCACGGAAGCGACAAGACCACATTAGTCTGGAACGCCCGAAGACCTACAGGACCGTCTAGCGAGTACTCAGAGCTTTCACATCAGCATGTTCTTGGAGATGCGCATTCCATCCGCTCGGATGAGGAAAACATCCCTCCGCCCGAAGCACAGTCTTACCGGAAGCCTGCCAACTTAGCTCGCAACAAAGTACAGCATACGCCTCCACCGCCTCTCGACGATTTTGATATCAATATGGCGGAAGGAAATTTCGAGGACGAGGGCGACGAAATCGTACCTCCGTCTACACCCCCAAGGGAGATCACTCCGCCAGTCGCCCTTCGACGATCGACGCAGGCCAAGCCTATTTCCAAGAAGGCTGCTCTTGCTGAGCTTCAGGACGTACCCATCAACGCCTTCTTCTCGTCCCCGCAACATGCCACGCCGCATGGACCACCACGAGCAGAAGCGTCTTTCGCTAGATCTGATCCCGGCGGACCGGGTCCCTCCAGCTCTGCAGCGGCTCAACGGGTGCAAGCACAAAAGGCTGTCAAAGTCGATGTCCAGTATCCTTGGAGTAAGGAGGTCAGCCAGAAGCTTCGGCAAATCTTTAAGCTGCCTCGCTTTCGAACGCATCAGAAGGAGGCGATCGACGAGACTATGGCGGGAAAGGATGGTGGGTCCTACGCATCGTCAAGCCAGCTGCCGATCTGATCCCCTTCAGTATTTGTACTCATGCCGACAGGCGGTGGGAAGAGTTTGACCTGTGTGTATTGCTCCTGCTTCTCGGTCAAGCTGATTGGATCAGATCAACTCCCCGCCATCTGTACGGAAGGCGCCACTCGCGGTGTGACCTTTGTTGTTTCCCCTCTCATTTCCCTCATCAACGACCAAACCCGTCATCTCATCAAGCTCGACATACCCGTCATTGCATACACAGGAGACATGACTCAGACGGACAAGAACCTTGCGCACGAACTGCTTACCCGCCAGGAACCGTACACTCGAGTGGTATACATTACGCCGGAAATGTTAACAATGGGCAGTCACATCAAGTCGATCCTGAGGGGCTTGTCGCAGAGGAAGAGGTTGGCAAGGTTCGTCATAGACGAGGCTCATTGCGTTAGCCAGGTGGGTGGCACCATCGAATGAGGGCATCGGCTGACTGGAGCTTTATCTCGGTCATCATTATAGTGGGGACATGATGTGAGTGATTACCGACGTTGTTGGGACTGAGCTGACTTCTCTTCAGTTCCGCGCAGACTGTGAGCTACTTAGGACGTCTCGAACCCTCGCTGATTGGCAGACCTCCGTCTCGGGGAGCTACGCAAAGAGTACCCGGGTGTTCCGATCATGGCTCTGACCGCAACGGCTCAGAACAAGGTCGAAGACGACATTATCCGGTCTCTCGGTATCCGAGGCTGTTCCGTTCTTCGCCAATCATTCAATCGGCCAAACCTTCACTACGAAGTTCGGCCGAAGATGAAGAACTTCCTGAAAGACATGGTCGGCTTCATTAATGCTCAAGGAGCAGGCGCAAGCGGGATCATCTATTGCGCCTCGAGGAACAAGTGCGAAGATCTTGCGAAAGAGTTGAGGGAGACTCACGGGTTGAAGGCGAACCATTACCATGCGGGGATGAGTAAGGGAGACAGGAGGAACATCCAGGAGGGTTGGCAAGAGCAAAGGCTTGACATCATCGTGGCGACGGTGAGTTGCGTCCTGCCGCCTTGTCTTGCGCCTGACATCTCCTGTTGTTCTAGGTGGCCTTCGGAATGGGGTGAGTACGGGGAAGACGTGATGCCGATGCTGACCTTGCTTTAAAACGACAGCATTGACAAGCCGGATGTGCGATGTGAGTTTTGTTTTTGTTGCAGAGCGATCATGACTTACAGACACAACTAGATGTCATACATCATTCGTTGCCACGCTCGTTGGAAGGCTACTACCAAGAGACCGGTCGCGCTGGAAGGGACGGCTTGCAATCAATTTGCATATTGTGTAAACCCTTTCCTCAACCCCATCAATCGATAATCTTTCGCTGATGACTCCAACTTCCAGACTATTCTTTCGGAGGTCAGTCGCTAAAATCTCTTCCGCTAGCTACCCTTGACCCTACTTTAGACTCCACGTCAATAATCAGGCAAATCGATCAGGATGAGAACATGACCAAAGACCAAAAGGATCGCCAGAAAGCCAGTCTCGAGGAAGTCCTCCGCTTCTGCAGCAACAAGACCGATTGCCGTCGAGTGCAGGTCCTTGCCTTCTTCAACGAAGTTTACGATCCTGTTCATTGCAATCAAGGGTGTGACATTTGCCTCGATCGGGACAAGAACAGGTTTACCGCCGAGGATGTCACGGCAGATGCGATCAGGGTGATCCAAATGGTCCAAGCCTTTGACAAAGACGACCGAATCACGCTGAAGAACGCGGTTGAATGTTTCCGAGGTACCAACGGAAGCTCTGGGAAAGCTCTCAATCAAAACACTCATTTTGGTTGCGGAAAAGAGTGGGACAGGACTGAGGCGGAGAGGTTGCTACAGGCTCTGGTCATGGAAAAGGGTCTGGAGGAGTTCTACGTGCAGAATGCTGCGGGTTACAACAATTCTTACCTTAAGGTAAGCGGGTATCACCCTAAATACTGGCTGGCATTGATTCCGACTTAGCTCGGCAAAGCGGTTCGACAATTCCTCAACGGACAGAAGAAGCTCAACATGCAGTTCCGACAGGCTTCTCCTCGCAAGCCGAAAGCTCCGCCGGCCAAGAAACGGAAATCAGGTCAACCTCAGATCGATGCCCTCACCCGAGCTGTCAAAAATCCTCTAGCTCGGAAACGGTCGAACCAACAGATCATGGCAGAGGAGCAGGAGTTCGATGATTCACCTTGGGGCGATACGGACGAGGAGTATAAGCCGCAGCAAGACGAGGATCCGATCGAGCTGAGCGATGACGAAGTGTCTCTTGGAGTGGAGGCGAAGAAGAGGCGGACTCTAAAGGCTAAGTCGATTGAGCGACCCCCTTCGAGGACGAGTGAGATGATCGAGATTGATCGAGGAGGCACCACTAGTCCGGTGCAACAGTGTTTCAAGGCATTGCAACAGCTGAAGAAGAAGGTGTGTTACGAACCCGGGGCATCATGTCAGTCTGATCTTGCTAGATGGAGGTTAAAAACAAGAACGTACCGGTATTGGCGGAGGAGACGCTGGAAATGATTGCCGCGATAATGCCTGCGAGTACGTATCATTCGTTTGAAACCGTCTCAGCTGATCTATCAAGATATGAACGGGCTCAACGATATAGAAGGAATGACCTCTGCTCACATCAAGGTAGTTTTCGAGTTGATCATCCGGGCACTTCGTTGATTCGTTCGTTTCAGATGTACGGGACCAAAATACTGGACATCTGCATCAAAGCGAAGCCTGTGACTGCATTGAACGGAGTTGCGGCTCAACCTCGTCCGCAATCGCGTCAGACTTCTGCGTGAGTATTCTATCCGGGGCATCAGCTCTTCCTGATATGCTACAGGCCGTCGAGACCGCTAGCGGACAATATCCGGTCAATTCAATCCTACGCATATGACCCAAACCGTCCGACATCAAGCAAGACGATCAAGGTCAATGCGCCTCGACAAGAGATCTCCTCTATCAGTTATTCCGGCCCGGGTTCTCGGCCTGGAATCACGCTTGCTCGAGCAGGCGTACGTACTCTCCCGCAATTCTAAGCACGCATGCCATGTTTGTCACGGTTGAGATCGTCTTGGTACGCCCCAGTACTACGCAATCCTCTTGTGTTGTAAGGGCTAAGGGATACATACAATGGCTGCGACCGAGAGCATACGAGATTCTTTAGGTCTTTTCGAAAGGATCAGCAGCCGAGGACCTCGATTCAGGCCCGGGCTAACGGGATTTCGGGCCGTCCAAAACACCCTGAAAAGTCAGGGTTCCCCGATGAGATATTACGTCATATCGTTGCGGTCTCCCGTGTGGTCTCGTTCCCAAGAGTTCGGGATTCTCGTCCCCATCGGTATGGTATCGGAGAGATGAAGCGGGTTTTGACCTTCAACGTCTCGTCAAACCCCTACTCCACATTTCGCGAGTCATTCTCGTTAGCTCAATGATTGATTCGAAGAATGTGATCGCCCACTTGTGATTGGCGGTGGTCGGAATCGGCACCCGAGAACCATTTAGACTTCCCGGAGTGAGAGATTTTCCCTCCAACGTTCCGTTTCTCGGCTCGTACGAGTTCCTCTCGTCAAAATACACGCGGTAGGAGACACAAGGCCTTAACACACCCAACTTTTACATTTCGACACACATCTCTTCCTCGACTTGATCAGCATCGCATCGCCTCTGGTCAAGATGATGAACCCCATTGTCGAGGAGTCAGTACCATCGACCGACTCTCACTCTTACGAAGGGAGTATGCGCCTTGGTCCGCCTATCCTTCCCGACGAGAGAGATGTGCGGGATAAAGGAGCGAGATGTTCTCGTATGTCCTCGTCTCCCTTCGTTTTTACTACTCGCCAACCCTTTACATTCGGGTCGCGCTGACGAATCGTTATAGCTGCCTTTGCCTGGTCTGGCCAAAAATCACCGCGGTCATCCTTGGACGCCGAGCAAGGCGGACGGTCCCCTCCTTCCGAGTTGGGACGGAAACGATCAACGGAAACGATGGGAGAAGCCATACCCATCCCTATCCCTCCTTTCGCCAAACCAGAGAATACGGCTTCCTTCTTCCCCTCCCGCCTATCACGCCATCCCATTCTCCAGGTCCTTCGACCCCTTCTCGACGCACCCTTAACCAGTCACCTCCTGCATCACCTGCTTCGTCTCAGTCGACGCTCACCAGATGGCGCGCTGTTCGGTGTCAGGTCTCGATGGACGCCATACGAATGGCTTCACCCACCATTATTACCCCATCATCATCCTCGTTCTCGTCTCGCTCCCCTTTACCATCTTCACCATCTTACGAGCTTCCTAGCCCCATTCCCCGATCAGAGAGGCCACGATCTCTTCGTCCATACACTGTTGCCTCACTCTCCCCTCCGTCTGTATACCCCGAAGAAGAAAAGCCACCTCGACCCAGTTGATTCCGAATTGCGGTCAGCTCCGGGCGTGATCGGATTAGGCGAAGGTTGGGCTGGCGGACCACAGGGGAAGAGGAAGAGAAGGTGGTTCGGGCGACGTCGGATGGAAGGTTCAGTGGTCAATGCGGATCCTTTAGCTCTCTGGGCTATCGATGAAGGGAACGAGCCGGTCTTGCCCATGAAAGCGATGTGGAATAGATCGAAACAACGTTTGTTTGGAGCATCAACGAGCGCGATCAATGATATGGGGGAAAAGAGGAGATGGACGTTCAGCCGGAGTCGGATCAACCTGTCAGACGAAAAGAAGTCGAAACGACGAACCCTACCAAACTTCTTCACTCGTTATCAAGCAGATCTCGGCTCTTCGTCGATCAGACATCGCGGAATGTCTTCATCCCCTTCGCTCCCCAACTTGTTCCCGCCGGCTAAAGTAAGGACCTACGCCGGTATGTCGAAGGAAACATGTCCGCGATCGGACACCCATCTCGTGCCGCAACGATCCGCGTCACTTAGCAATGGACATCTCAACCCTCGGCCTAGCGCTCCCACTCCACATAGGCGTCCTCAATCACTCGTCATCGCTGGACATTCCCATCCTGCACCAGTACCGGAACTAGATGAGAGACAAGCGAGTATCTCGTCGACATCGCTCGAAACGCCGGTGACGGACGGTCCGAGCCAATCTCTCCCAAGAGGAGCGACACCAGGAGGCGTCAAGCTCACAAGGACGAGTGCTTTCGGCGCAGCTGATTTTACAACCCAGAAGCACATGGAAGAGCAGAACGGTGTGGTCGGTCTGGATACGCTGCGAAGCTGGGCGGAGGAAGGGCAAGGGAACAAGCAGGAACGTGAGGTGATGCCTATGGCCTCACCGGTATCATTGAGGAAGCAGTCGATACTTCTACGGCTCAAGACTGCTTTCTCGCCGATCTCGACCCCAACCTCCACACCTCAATCGAGTCGAGCACCGACCCCTTTGCCAATGAGGCTTTTCTCGCGGCATTCATCCGGTGCTGGACCGAGTTCTGCGCCTGCAGCGCCTCCCGACGAATCGAGCCCAGCCTCGAGGATCAAGGAAGAGGCAATTCATAACTCGCTGCAGGTACCGCCACCTCTTACCCGACCTGATTCTCTGCAGTCCCGTTGTCGCGGGTCTTGGATGGGCAATCTGTCGACCGAGGCATGGATCAAACGTCTCTCTCGCTTGTCCGAGGACGAGGGCGAAGATTCATCCGAGACAAGACGGAGTGGTAGCTTCTTTGAGCGGATATTACCTGCTCGATCGTCCTCCCTCCAGACTCTCGGTGTCAGCGCTCTCACTCATCAGGCTCGACCACGGATGACGGCGAGTATGTCCATGCCTGTTCTACACCTCCCGCTCGATTTCGGCGAGTATGGACTTGAGATCGATGATATACTCGATAATACACGTCGAAGAAGTATAATCGATACTTTCGACTCACCTCTTCTCCCCACTCAATCTGAGGCTCTAGCGACTTTCGCAGGGTGGAAAGGTCATTCACGAGGCGTCTCCGAGCCATTTGAAGGTACCGCTTCTGGAGCAGACAAGCATCGTCGAAATCAATCCGTACCTTACTCAGATATCCCTCTATTGGAACAACATATCTCCGGGTCGGAAGCGAGTACCACCAACCCCGTCACTCCCGTCTTACCGGGTTACTTTGCCCCAAGACCACCACTCACTCCTGGACAATCGACATCGACGTTCAGGACTGAAGCTTCGTATCATTCTGCTTTGGAGGAACCGTATAGTTCCGGATCATCTGAATCGACCAACGAGGAGTCTAGTGAGTCACCCAGATCGAAGAAATCGAAGGAAAGAAAGCTGATGGATAAGTAAAAGCGGTTGAACGAGCGTTCAAGGTGACCACTCCTGGTGGGACAAGTACGAAGGCGAGCTATATCTCGTTGACGGACTTGATGGGAGGACCTTCATCGCCTGCGATCAGCATCACCTCGCCATCTTATAGCCTGACGTAACAAAACTTTCCATGCATTGCCATTCGTGTTCGAAATACGCGAGGTGAGCCATCAATCCTGCCTGCCACTTGATCGGCTGGTATCAAGCCTCAAGAGGCATACATAGTGGGCTACGACCTGTGCGAATTCGACGAAAATGTGCTCGGGACATGATGATTTGCTACAAGACTCGCCCTCAATCCTCCATCACGCCTTTCTCACGCACTCCTCCACCATTCTCAGCAAGACCGTATCCCTATCTTCCTCAAAGTCCGCCTCAAGCGCGCCGGTCACGATGATATCGATGCCTTCCGAAGCTCTCAGAAGTCGGATAGCGCGGCACACTTCGCCGGACAGAACACCTATAAATAAATACCTTTTCAGCGCTGAATCTGGTAGCGGTTGTCCGGCTTACGCAGATCTTTCGGGGTGCAGCAACTTTCCACCATGACTATTCACCCTATTAGCACGATTCGGACCCACTATGAGGATACACTGACCGCTCTCTATGTCCTTACAGATATTTTTCAACAATGCTTCCCTGTTCCATCATGGTCAGCAACTCCGCTCAATGTAAGGTAGCGCAAATCACCTTGCACCGCCACATTCTGTTCTGCCCCAGTGAATCCACACTCGATCCGCCGCCTCGCCTTCTCGAAAAGACTTCTTCATGTTCTCGGTGACGGCGGTGAGTGCTGCCTTCCTATGGTCGGCCTGGAATCATGGTAGATGAACTACTTGACCGGACGAAATCAAGGCTTCTCACTGATGTAGTCCCCTTACGTGTCTTCTCGGGTGGTTTGAGGAAAGGCGTTTTGAACGACGACTTGGCTTGGGAGCGAAGCTGCGATGTGCGTGCCTGCTTTGCAGCAGATGACGGTCCGGACTCTGAGGGTCCCGCATCAGCAAGAGCTGTCATTGCTGAACGAAGACACCCCTCACCAGCATTCCCAAGATTGTAGTATCCATAGGGTCCTCCTGCTTTGATCGGTTGAACGCTCCGGAATGAATCCTCTTGCCGCTGACGTTTTCGAGGATCAAGAGGCAGAGGTGCCGGGACTGCAAAGCCGCTTTCTTCCGTGAAGTGGTCATGAGTTCTTGAGGGTCCAGCGCTTGCATTGCGCTGCTTTGCGGGAGATCGCGATCGTTTGGATGGTCCTGCAGCAGGTCTCGGCTCCACGCTGAGCTGCCTATCATGTTGATGCGGAGGGTGAGGGGGGCGCACTACCTTATCTTTGGGTTTACCAACACTCGCTTGGCTCTTGCGACTCCGTGTGTTACTACATGATGTACTGCCTTGAGAGAAAAGCGCCTTTCTGGTTGGCGTTTTGACGGATGAAGCCGACGAAGCGATGTCAGGAATCAAGCGAGACCGCTGGCGTTGAAGTGGTCCTTGCGGCGGGACCGCGGGATCTGGATCATCGCCGAAAACCGGCGCCTCTGACCCATGAAGCTGACGCAAAGAGTTGACCGTGATATTGTCGGACGAGGGAGCAGTATCCTGCGAGCGTAATCTCCGAGATGGTCTGGAAGGCTGCGACGCGATATCAACATTCTCAGACAAGTTGATTGCTCGTCGCCGGACTGCTGGCAAATTGCTGCATATCTGGCGGGGGTATCAGTATGAGTAGCTGCAGTATAAAGCCTCACATCACACATCCGCCCGCAGTATGCTTGTTGCACATCAACCTGAGTTTCGTCGATCTTCTCGCCGAAATATCGACAGATTGCGATATGCCGACAGGTGTCGGTGGCCTCGGCATAAAGCTGGAGCTACGCCATATCAGTCAAGCCTACTTGTCATGTAGAGCCCTACGTACCCATTTGAAGCTGTTGATGCATCGCCTTTTGGCTTGGACGGCTTCCGCATCATCTGCTGCTGCAGCGTGGTCCGCCTGCTTCTTGTCTCCCGCTCGGTCTGCTTCTGCCTGAATGAGGTGGCGCAGGCCTAGAGCATCTTCTCGAGCTTATAGGGGCCGAGTAAGCAGTATCCGAACATTTTAGACGCGACTGACAGTAGTAGAGTATACATCGTGACACCTAATGCCAAGCATCAGCATGGATATCATAGTCCAAATAGCGAGCTCACATGACCGTCTCTGCCCGCGCGGCCGGTCTCCTGGTAATACCCTGTCATGAGCTCCAATCGCAAACTAAAAACCCACCTTCGAAGCTCTTCGGCATGTCGAAATGCACGACATAGCGTACATGCGCTTGGTCAATACCCTACATACAACCCGATCAGCGTTTATTGCAGATATTCCGCTTTGCTCACCATGCCAAATGCTATAGTAGCTACTATGCATTCGATCTTGCCTGTCTTCCAATCATCCAGTAACCGATTCCGGACGACCTTCTTCAACATCGCATGGAACGGCTTCGAGTGGATACCACGGCGAGATAGCGCTTCGGCTACTTGCTCACACTAATGTCCGGGATTAGCGATGATTTGAGGGTAGATGATGCCACTGACTGCTCCTCGAGAGCGACAGTACACTAGACCGGAAACGCAATGCAACGATACATCGTTCTCCATGTTCCTCGCAGTCGCCTCAGGTCGATATCCAACTATGAAGTCGGCGATATCTTGCGCCTTATCTTTGTGTTCGATGGCATTTCCGCGATACTTGACCTGATAGATCATCAGCTGTCGGCATGATGAAGCAGACTCATGGTCATACCTCATAGAACAGGTTCTTCCTGTTGAACGGTTCGACCCATTGAGCGAGATGGTCTTTCTCGATTCCAAGAATGGCGGTGATATCGCTGCGTACCTCTTCCGTCGCCGATGCTGTCAAGGCCTGGTGTGTTATAAGTGAGGACATAAGATTGATGATGCAGTCCGTACAGTTATCGGTACCTTCGGGAAGTCTCGGCGGAAGTTGCCAAGCTCTCGGTATTTCTGCGGAGCATCAGCTAGATCAGGCTTGTATATAATACGATCCCACCGCTCGAAATGTCATGCCCCATTCCTACGGCCGATCAGCATGTTGTGCCGAATCAACTCGGGAATGCTCACATCGATGATATGCGCCTAGATCAGCGGTCAGTACTGAATGTTAGACAGTCCCTGCGCGAATGAGCTCACCTCATCGACGACTAACCTCCGCAATTGCTCCTGTTTATACGCCATCCACAACGCCTCCTTGTACTTTTTCGAGAACAATGACTCCGGCGTGAGGTATAGCAGCCGGATCTCAGGATGACCCATTTTGAGCTGCTTCTTGATCTGCTTGATGTCAGTAAAGTACTGGCTAATCGTACACGGGCTCATCTTCTCCACCTCGCTAACTTCGGTTTCATCGCACAACATTGCTGCCTTGACATCCTTCTTCTGAAGTCCGGATACTTGATCTTTCATGAGAGCTGCCAAGCCAGATTAGGCTATAGATCCAGTTGGAATGATTCCACTCACCTAAGAGTGGCGAGACTACAAGGGTCACTCCGTACTCGAGGGCGATGGCCGGTACCTGGAAGCATACCCTGGTGGTATCATCAGCATGCTCCAGTGAGATTGAATCTCGATGCTAGACTCACGATTTCCCAAGTCCAGTCGGGGCTACAACCAGAACATCACACCCCCTCATCACCGACATACAGATATCCAGCTGAGGGCCGCGGAATGACTTATGACCCCAGTCTGCAGAAGTGTGATCTGTGTCAGCTGTATGAAAACCTGAGAATGGGGTGTGTCGATCACTCACACTCTTTCAGTATTTTCCTCAACGCAAACTCGTTCTCCTGTGCCGATGGCACTCTGACGAAGTTTCGCTTCTTCTTCGGTTGGAAGTTGTTCTTCTCGTACTGAGATCCACACTTTCAACTGATACGTTCGATGGTGTATAGAGTAGGATGATGACGATTTGCTCACTTGGGTGGAATGGACGAGGTTAGGATAAGGTACAACTGCGGGTGTGGATGCCGGAAGAGCAAATCTATTCGGAAAGACTTCTTCAAGCATGTTAAGCCCAAGGTACCGCCATAATTATGTCCTTATTAGACATCGATCGGGAGATGTATCCGGTCGTGGGTGGAGCATGTCCAAGATGTGTTATTCGCCTGTTCATTCAATCGCGATTCGGAAGATCAGGCGCCAAGTTGACTAACCTTTCCTAGGCGTAATGCATCTATGCCTAATAGGTCGACCGACGCCTAATTACTTCGGGCAGATTCTTGATACATGTGGCTTTAGGACCGAGGGCTTGTTGAAGTGATTTCGTCATGCACCACTAGGTTGGAGCACAGTCACTGATAACGCTCTTTCACTCTCGATAATCTCCCTCTTCATTGCGCACCTATACCATTCACCTCGAGACGGACAGTTTTTGAAGGTTTAGCGAGCTGGTCGAGGAGTGTGTGACATTCGAGGCAAAGGTTCAACCCTCGATCGCGTCAACCCGACATGTCTTCGCAAGATAGCGAAGAGCCTGCATCCAACCCACCCTTCCCGCCTGCAGGTGTATCCCCTGACTCTCGAAGTCCACAGCATCCCGACGCAGAGGCATTCATCAACGCCGCTGCTCAACATATCGTTCCCGAACATCCTGCGCCTCGCGAGGGCGAAGGAGCAGATAAAGACGTCATGCGTGATGGAGTCGACGATTTGACCGACGAGGAAGGGGAGCGAGAGGAGGAACTTCTGATCGGTGATGCATCTCTGGAGGAGATGAAGGCCCCTATCCTCGAACGAGGCAGTTTCTTTGGAAGTGGTAGACCCACGCGAGGTCGGGGGAAGAGCCGAGATACCATCAAAAAGGGTGGTGTACCGCTTATCAAGGTCCCTACTGATGTTCCGGAGGATGAAGAGTTGGCGGAAGTGACTCGGGTCGGTACTGTTGGGACGGGCGAGATGGGAAGTGAGAGACCTGGGTTTGGAGTAGCGAGCAATTTGGGCTCGGTGAGTTTATACTTTTGATCGGAGGCTGTTTCTCTCGGCGTTGCGGCAGTCGATTATTCACGTCCAAGACCGTCATATCGGCCACTTTGAGACCGCTTTTCAACTTTGACCTCATCTCCTTTGACTCCTTTCAAATAAGTACATTTCGCTGAGGATAACTTGATGCGTCCTCTCACCACCTTCCCTCACTACACCCTCGACCAATATGTCACTCCTGCGTCGTCCTCACAAAAGGTTCGGATGGGGGCGTCGGCTCTATTCTCGGCGCTCAATGCTCTGCCTTGGGAGGGTGACGAGGAGGATGAGGAGAGTTTGAGCGATGAGGAGGATGAAAGACCACGAAGGAAGATGGGAGCGACCGTTGTGCCGCAGAGAGCACAGCGGCCTAAGGGTAGGTACTAGCGGTGTCAGGAATCGAAGCGTTGATCCATACTTCTAGTATCCCGTCTACATTCTTCCCTCCATACCATCCGACCGATGCACGAATCCATGAATCTCGATCCGAACGATATCGTCGTAGTCGCTGGTACTACTCCTCGAGATCCACACGCCAATGCCCAACTCCACTTCCCCTTCCGTGCATATACTATCGCCCGCAAAGCCCGCTCGCCGGGTCAAAGCGAGTTAAATTACCAATTCGCCGATGCTGTCCGTCAACGACAAGAGAGCGAGAGCAGCGAAGGCAGTCTAGGTGGAGTTCCGATGCCACGTGGGTTCGATTTGAAACCTCGGCGATCTGGTGCAGAGAGTGATGGAGGGTTCCCGGCGGAGACGCGAAAGCTGGTAGACGAGCAGATTCATCGTGAGGAGGATATCGGGGAGAAGGAGGAAGAAGGGGAGATCGAGCTTGCTGCCAGGCAGGACGGAGCAGTTACGGACGTACAGCTCGCTCCTCCGATTGGGGAGGACAAGCCAGACCAGCGAAATGTCGGGGCGGCGTTACGAGAAGATCCGGAGGATGATGTGGTGGAAGATCGCCTGGAGGAGAACAGGTCAGAGAGGAAGCGGGTTAGGAGGGAGAAGCTGTCCGAGCGATTGAAGCAGGTATTTGACCTTGAGGAGCAGGAAGAAGTACTCGAGGAGATGAGGTGCTGGTTGCTGCGCAGCGTTAGTGAGTGCATCATTCTCCGCGCTAAGGCTGCAGCTGATGGTCCGCAGTGCTCAAGGGATATATATACTTGACACGACGGCAAATATGCTTCTTCGCTCAAATGCCAGATCGGGAAGTGAGCTGTTCGCAGTCTATCGTCTTCAGAGTTGACGGAATCTCAGAACTTAATAGTCAAGACGGGCGCGCTGTACAAGAAGGCTTCCCGAACGAAGATGAACGCAAAGTATTGGGTGGTCTTAAAGAATGACGTGCTGAGCTGGTTCGAAAGCACAGCAGTGAGCTCCAAAACAACCGGTGTGACGATAGTGCTGACATCGTGCAGGACCCTTATTTCCCGAAGGGCAATGTTTCCCTACAATACGCCTCAAGCTGCGACGCTATCGACGAGGTCCGGTTTAAGTTACGGACAGCGGAACGGAACTATACCTTCACGGCGGAAAGCGAAGCGAGCCGGGATGAGTGGATCAAGGCGATTCAGAAGGTCATGTTCAAAACGCAACACGAAGGAGCGAGCGTTAAGGTGGGTGTGAGATCGAGGATGAAGGCTAACAAACAGCTCATCATCCCCCTCGAAGCGGTACTGGAGGTCGAGAAGAACCCAACGTTGGAATTTGCCGAAACTATTGAGGTGAGTCGCCAATATCAGTACTTCGACCTGATTTGAACAGATCAAATGCGTTGATCCGGAAGATCGAATGTCCGTGGACAGCTACTTCTTCGCGGCTTTCCAGGACGGCGATCGAGCCCTTGCTGCGATTCAGCAACGCCTAGACGAACGGCCAAACTCTGACCTACCTCGTTTAACTCCTTCAGACCTATCCTTGCAAATTATACCGACAAGCGAGTCCGACACCCACCTCACTTCGCATCGAGAGTCGTCGACCGGTCCTTTGGGTATCAAGAAGCTTGGATCGGTTCTGAAACCCCTCATATCAAAGAGCATCGAGAAAACTGACGACGCGGACTCATCGGATAGCAAGACTGGCTTTTCAATACCTTTCCGAATCAAGTCGCATAAAGCGTCGCACGATAGCCTCGAAACGCTTCGCACCGAGTCCATCGGGCCTCAGGACGAAGACAGTGATGGCTACCCGCCGAAACAGAGCGGTCCTCCGCCTCGAGGTATGCAACATGATAGCGGGAAGGGATGGACTGGCTGGGTGAAGAAGCCAGTGACAAAGATCTTTGGGTCTTCGCCGAACCAGTGCTCGTCGCACGTTCGATCATCTCCGGAACCTTCCCTGAACGCCGGGCTTACAGATACTCCAACAAAATCAGCCAAGACTTCAAGGGATAGAAATAAGCGTACATCTGTGACCGAGATCATTGTACCAGCTGTGCCAAACGGAACAGATGACGAGAGCAGCGGGGAAGAGAGGACACATCGGCCCAGGCAAAAATCAAATCGAAGACCGAGGGATTCATTTGCGTCGGAGGCATCGAGCGGTAGTCAGATGCCGCATAACCACTCAGAGTATTCGATGCTCGAAGAGTCAGAATCCGGTAACCGGGAAGATGCAGAGACGGCAAAGAAGTTCAGAAATGTGTTTTCGCTGAGTGAGAAAGAGGAGCTGCTCGAGCGTGCGTGCTTTGATAGCTACTTCCCCATACTGGAGCTAACAGAATTTACAGACTTCCCCGGATATCTGTACCGCGTCTTGCCTGTCTCCGGACGCTTCTTCATCTCGACAAACTACTTCTGCTTCCGGTCTTCACAGCTTCTCTACAAGACTAAGGTGAGCTGGTCCCAGTCACGGGACCAAGGCGTTGATCCGCGCAGATGATCATTCCCATCCGCGATCTTTACGGCCTCAAAGCGCAGAAAGCCTTCCGATTTGGTCACTCCGGCCTGATAGTTGTGATCAAAGGCCACGAAGAGCTTTTCCTCGAATTTTCCTCCGCAAACCGTCGGGGAGCGTGTATCGCACTTCTTGAACAGCGGATGGAGGAAGTCCGCTTACATGGAAAATCGGGCAACGATCAAGGTTTGGCGGATATACAGAAGATTGAGGCTCGGATCCTGGAGGATCTGAATGAATCGACCGCTGTGGAACCTCATTCAATCGGACCGCCCACCTCGCTGAGCCCGATGTTTGGATCGACAACGAGCACGTTCTTGGAATTCAAGCCTGAATCGATGAAGATAACTTGTTTGACTATTGGGAGTCGAGGGGATGTCCAGCCTTATATCGCGCTCTGTAAGGGGTTGCAGGCGGAGGGTCATACGACGCGGATCGCAACGCATGGGGAGTACAAGGACTGGGTCGAGGGCGTAAGTCATCATCCGCAAGTGCGTCCTGGATGAGACTGATCGCTACAGCACGGAATCGAGTTCGCTAGCGTGGGCGGTGATCCTGCAGAGCTCATGCAGATGTGTGTGGACAATGGCATGTTTACCGTGTCTTTCCTGAAAGAGGGTTTGCAAAAAGTAGGTGTACAGTCGTAAAGTGTAGCGAGTTGCTGATCATCGTAGTTCCGAGGGTGGCTAAACGATCTGCTAAACTCGTCATGGGAAGCATGTCAAGGGTCGGAGATGCTCATCGAGTCGCCGAGCGCGATGGGAGGGATCCACATTGCCGAAGCGTTGAGGATACCTTACTTCCGAGCCTTTACCGTAAGTTTCCCCATTTTGCCTTAATACCGACCCGCTGACGTGGAGCAGATGCCTTGGACTCGTACTCGCGCATATCCCGTGGGTTATCACTGTCTATATCGTCTCTCAGATTTAACGGGTAAGCAGCATGCCTTCGCGGTCCCCGAACACAAGCGAGGCGGGGCGTACAACTACATGACCTACACGATGTTCGACCAGGTCTTCTGGCGAGCTATCTCGGGTCAAGTGAACCGATGGAGGAAGCATGTCGTGGGGATCGATACCACCACCTTCGATCGATTAGAGCAGCATAAAGGTATGCCAACCTCACTTGAGCAGGTATGACTTCGGCTGACGTTGAGCAGTACCGTTCCTGTATAATTTCTCTCCCAGTGTGGTTCCCCCTCCGCTGGATTGGACCGAATGGATACACGTCACCGGTAAATCTCCTTGGACCCAGTTAGAGTATAGCTGATGTGCGATCAGGATATTGGTTCCTCGAAAATGCCGATGAGAGCGCTGCGAATAAGAAGTGGACCCCTCCCGAGGGCCTACTCGACTTCATCGACGGTGCTCATAAGAAGGGGAAGAAGGTGGTCTACATGTATGCCATCTGTCACTCGATGACAAACTCCGACTAATGAAACTGCAGCGGTTTCGGCTCTATCGTCGTCTCAGATCCCGAGGAGATGACCCGCTGTGTCGTTAATGCCGTAGTTGAGAGCGGTGTATGCGCCATCTTGTCGAAAGGATGGTCGGATCGGGGTAGCAAAGCTAAGGGAGAGACGAGCGGTGATTCTGAGGGTGCGGACGGCGTCAAGTACCCTGATGAAATCTTGTCAGTCCCCGCCCTTCCCTTGACATCGCTTTCCAAGCTGACAAGCGCTCAGCTCGATCGACTCGATCGATCACTCATGGCTCTTCCCACGAATCGATGCGGCTTGTCACCATGGAGGAGCAGGGACTAGCGGGGCGAGTTTCCGAGCGGGTATTGTGAGTCGCTGACTGGCAAATCTTGGTGCTTTGCTGAGCCGAGCACAGCCCACGATCATCAAACCCTTCTTCGGTGATCAAGCCTTCTGGTCCGAGCGCGTGGAGTCACTGAATGTGGGGTCTGCCGTCCGTAAACTCACCTCGGAATCGCTTGCGGAGGCTTTGAAGAAGGCGACAACGGATGAGAAGCAGATTGCGAAGGCTAAGATCGTTGGGGAGATGATCCAGAAGGTAAATTTTAGCGTTTCAGCCAAATTTGCGAAGCTGATGTCGAGCAGGAGAATGGAGTTGCTAAAGCTATCGAGGCGATCTATCGCGATCTGGCGAGTTTCTTGGACGTCTTCCTAGGTCAAATGCTAATCCTGCAACAGGAATATGCGAAGTCCTTGATCAAGCCTCCACAAGCGTCAGAGGGGACTCTCGACAAGGTTACCTCCGCCCTTCTCCACCCTCTCACCTCACATTCCGACATTTCAAACTTCACTCGCGCTCGATCTCGGTCTAACGCCTCACCATCCAGGAAGATACCCTTCAGAACCACTTCTCGAGAGCGGGAGAAGGAAAAGAACGTGGAGAAAGATAGGGAACTAGGGAGTGATGGGAGTTGGTCAGTGATCAGCGATTCTAATGGGGAGGGGTCAATGGGGTTAGAGAGTCTTTCCGTCCTAGGACGGAGGCCGCGCAAATCCATACAACTCTCATCGGGTAGAGTGATCTCCGCTTAGATTCATATACGTCTTTCGGGTAGAGGGGTCTGAGATTGTTGTACGAATTAGAAATACATGCATCGCTTGCATCTTTTCGTTCGTGACTCCGATGGTGCTTCATTCCTCTAACTTCTCGGCGGCTGCCTTCTTTTCCCGGGTGAGCTGTTGTGTTCGTCGGATGAAGCTGGAACGGGGGACGACGACGTTAGCGTAATTACTTACACAACGCGGTTTGCGAGATGAGGGGTTCCCTCTTACTCTTCATATTGGCACCTTAAGGGCAAAGATCGGGTGATCAGCGACACGAAATGAAAAGGAGGCGAGCCGAGAGACGACACGCGTGACCTACTTCTCGTAGCTATGCCGTTCATGCTCACATTTCCAAGGTAGGTAGAACTCCTTATGTCGGCATCTATTTAGTGGGATGAGGAGGCTAAAGCAATCATCACCGGTGACACACCGAACGAAAGGATGATCAAGGGATAGAGATTGAAAGGACTTACGCTGAGCATTGATCTCTCCATTGGATAGGGAGTCGAGCGGCGTTCATCTCTTCTTGAGATGCTGTGGTGGAGGATGCCATGGTGCTCGAGCCGTGAGGAAAGGGATTGGGTTTGAGCTGATGCGGTGATGAAATGAGCTGAAAGGATGTCAAAAGCTGTATCGAAGGCTGTCGCCACGTAAAACAGTCGAATCTCAGCAGGTTGGGTTGCAGTAATGCTTTCGGCTAGCCAAATTCGTCTGAAGAACCACACACATCACTCCGAGCCAAGACAATGGAGAAATCCGGAGATAAACGGGTGGCTGTGCCTGACATGCAAATACAGTACGAGTATCTGAGACAATAAGCAAAATCACCTTTCGGAATATCGGTCTTCGTCCTGCATTTTTGCTGTGCGACCAGTAATTGTCTCAACGCCTTTCTTTCCTGTTCGAATTACAATGCGTACAGCTTTATCGGTCAGCTGCACATATATCATGTTCTGGCCCACTGTAAGTTCGGCCTATACGCTCTTCCAAGACGCGCCCACGCGAGCTGTGATGCCTTTACGACTGATGGTACCTCTCCGGTTTCAGCTTTAGCGGTGTTGATTTTTGATGGCCCTGATGACCGTCAATCCAACCCGAACACAAGACTATTATTGCGATGCCAAGGAATGGGTTTGTCCATCGACACCGCAATCATTTACCCAACGTGTCTGACTTGTATATATTTACCGTTTCGTTTTCTGCTGCTCCTTTCTTCACTTTCCCGTGTCATATCATTCACAGTCCGAAGCTTCCATCTCCGCTTACTCTGATCACCTCCAATTTCTATCAACGTAACTCTCATACTACATCATGTTGTGCTCACAAATCACCACACTCTTCTCGGTGCTCGCTTCGCTCGCTACCCTGACCTATGCAGCCCCTCTCGCTCCAGAACCACTTCACAAGCTCCAGATCCGCAAAGCCCAGGGTATCCAGAATGGAGAGGTCAGTCATCGCATCTCATCTCTGTCTATTCCCTTGAGCTGACAGCCCCGCAGCACCCTGCCATGGCTTTGCAACGTAAACACAACACCGCTGTGAAGAGGTTACATCACTTCAGTAAGTCCTGCACTGATCGTCTTCTCGCAAGGAGCGCCTAACGGTTGACTCAGCGAGATCCA
>JAABUH010000722.1_pt1 | contig 43513 bp, 42 predicted proteins | sample 5559121 | NCBI WGS metagenome assembly JAABUH01 (sample SAMN10711871, study PRJNA513364) | rock metagenome | isolation source: Antarctica rocks | place: Antarctica: Victoria Land, Battleship Promontory nord | collected 2015-12-28
TTTGCAGTCAACAAAAATTGTCTACATCTAGACTGATCGCCGGGCCGGGTTTTCATACCTACTTTCTGACCCGCCCGAGTACTCGATACCAATGTCATGACCCGGCCCGAATACTCGATAGAATATCGGGTCAGGATCCGGGTTCCCGACCCGACCCGCCAAGCAATCGAAAATTCAGGGTCCAACTACTGATAGGAGTTTCCCGAGCAGGTTCAGGGCTCATGGCCCATGAAGATACTGGCTACTACTAATAGAGATTTCCCGAGCAGAATTCACGGTACTATTAATAATGCAACAGGGTAATGCAATTGATTAAAGCTTATGCTTGTAATTACTAGGCTCAGGAAATCCCTATCAGTAGTAGTCAGTATCCTCATAAGCCATGATCAATACTCGTGGGGAAACCTCTATCAATAGTAGTCAGTATTCTCATGAGTCATGATCAATACTGATGAGGAAACCTCTATTAATAGTAGTCAGTATTCTCATGAATCATGATCAATACTCGTGAGAAAATCTCTATCAATAGTAGTCAGTATTCTCATGAGTATGATAATAAATTGACATATAGAGATTAAATCAGAGACTAAAGTCAGAAGCTGAGTTGAAAATCAGATCTGAGTTAGCTCTGAGACTCTGTAACTTTGTCAAGACATCGTTTAAATCACATCATATCTGCAATATAATATATCATGAATTATGTCATGTTTAACTTAACAATGCTTAACAAACTCTTTATAATTGATTGATTTTCTTAAATTATCAAGAGCTTCTTAATAATTAACTTTATCATAATATATATTTATTTTATGTTTGCTTAAAATATCATATTGTCATATCATTCTTATAAATCTTATTTATTCATTTAATAATTTTAATAATTTAATTTAATTTAATTTAATTTGAATTCATACATTCTTATGACATTGATTTAAAATTAATTCATGAGAGAAACTATGTTATGTATATTGAATGAACAAAATTCTCTGAGAAAGAAAATCACTCATCAACTACATGATGATTTCACGTTATCAAAACAATAAAATTGACATTATGTTATCAGTAATGAATTTATAACTTCTATTCAGCGCATAATGCTTAAGTAAACTCTTGATGAGAGTGTTTGTGCTGTTTGATTATGATGTATCATCTTTGCTTTGCTCTTCATTGACAATATTTTATACAAATGATGTTTTAATTCAATTCTTGATTCAAAGATGAAAGATGTTTTCTTTGCATTCATGATGCTCATGATTATAATGTCAAAAACTGTGTTCTCTTACTTAATAATTATCATTCATTAAGCAGAGAAATATGTGATGAAATAAAGATGCATACAATAAAAAGATAAAGTGCAATTGTATTTAATAATTATATTTTGCTCTTGATTTGACTTATGTCACATAAACGTTGAATAAATTGTTAGTATAAATGTGCAATTACAATCATTTAATGCATGATTTTAATCAATAGTAGAGAATGCGTTCTGATTATTCTCATGAACTTTCAATTTTTCATGTAAACAGATATATAACTTGACATCAAGTAAAAAAGATGAACTCAAGTTCTTTCAATATATCAGCATGATCAACAAGTCACTACTTCTTCAAGCATTGTAATTATGACTTTCAAACTCATCATTTTATCTGATTATTTTATCTGATATTTTTTCATCAATTACTCAACAATATTGTTGATGTGATAAAGATGTTTTGATATCAACACAGTCAATGAGTTGCAAATTCTTTAATCACTTATAATCACAATTCACAGACTTTTCATTTGAGTTGTCTTTTTCACTAGTAGTATTTTCTCATCTTTTACTGACATCAATATATCATTAATCTTCTTCATAAATTAATTGTGACTGTTAAAAAAATGTTGTTGCATGAATGAAAACTCTGCATAATGACTTTTCTGATTATACTACATTTTAACATCATTCAAACTGCATTAAATTGAAATTTTTTAACTCTTTTAACTTTTATTTAAACACAGAATAAAATCAAAAGATTCATAGTCAGCATCATATATAAATGAATCTCATTGTCAATAATAATAATAAAAATAATAAATTCATACATTCTTGTGACATCGAGTAAATCGACTCATAAAGAACTTTATGCTATTTGTATTGAGTGAACAAAACTTTCTGAGATAGAAAATCACTCACAGTTTATACAACTGCTTCACGCAGTTGAAACAGTAAGTTTTGAGACTATGTATCAAATTTGTTCACGTTAATTGCATGTTAAAGAATGAGTGTTCTAGTCACTTTAAATTGCTTCAAGAGCTTCGTTTTCATTATCATCTTCGCTACTGCTCTGAGATTCTTTGTAATGATGATGATTATTTAATAGTTCAAGAAGTTAGCATCTTGTAACATTCTTGATTGCAGATGCAATCAGTTCAAGTAATGCATGAGTACATGCTTCGTTGTCTGATGACTTTATTTGCAGTCACATCATGAACTATTCATGTCTGAAACGTTTCTAAAGTGCAGCTATCGAAAATATGTTGTATACGTTGCATGCAACATACATAAAGCACAATCTCTATGCTGATTTTTCTCTTAAACTCAAGAAATTACTCAGAGAGTTTTCTTGCAACAGATTCACAGTTCAAGAGAAATGAAATCTCTCACTGCTCAGATTTCAACAGTTTACTTCTTAAGCATGAGTTGCAGATGTTTCATCTGCGATATGCATGCATATTGCAGTCAATTTCTTCTTTAATCACATTGACATGTGCTACTGTTCTTTCAAGCTATACAGATAATGTCTTCGACTAGAGATTGATTCTATCATCAAGACATTCAAGAGTCAGAACTCAGTGAAGAAGTGAGATTCTCAAGATCAACAGTCATCATCATTGTATATTACGTCTTGCAGACGCTCACTTCGCTTGTAAAGCATGCAATTCATTTGTTTTGTGTTATCTGTAAAGATTTTTCTCATGCAGATCAATCATGTTTTGCAGAAATATTCATATGCTACACTTTTAATCAGACAGTGTAGTTCAATCATTCTTTACTAACTCGCTTATGTCTCTTCTTTTAACAAAGTCTTCTTATCAACGTATCATTTATGTATAGAATGTCTGTGTCTGAACATCTGTTAAACAATATTAATGAGACTTTTGAGTTTGCTCATGTCAAACTTAATGAGACTCGTAAGTTGCTTATATCATAGTAACAGACATGCAGTCTTAACAAGATTTATACGTAGTTAGCATATAAATTTAAAGAATGTTCATGATTCAAGTTTTTTCTGTTAATCACTTTCAACAAATCAAACATAAGAATGTTCTGTCTCAGTTCTTGTCATCATGATGATAAGATGTTGAATTGAATGATTTTCATAAGTGATTTCTCTTGTAGTTCTGTGTTTTATTTGACTTTCTCATTTGCATGTAGATTGCTTTGTAACATGCGCATTAAGATTATCAAAGTTTGTGTAATTGCAAAAACTCTACATGCAATCAACGCACAACACTTCATCATCATGCAGCATCTTGATATCATTCAAACTTTTGATAATCTTTAGACTTTACTGTAGCTAAACAGTAAATTCATAGTCAGCATTGCATATAGATGAGTTTCATTACTGATCTTTCATTGTTAATCTAAATTTAATTATTACAGTTTTAATTATTTTAAACTTTTTAAAAAAAAATGATGATTCAATATTTAAGCATGATAACAGTAATATAGTTGTAACAAAGTTGTAATAATAATGTTTTAACATCATAAAACATTATATTAGAAAATAAATGTTATATAATAATAATAAATTTATACACTTTTATGACATTGATTAAATTAACTCATGAGAGATTCTATGCTATTTGTATTGAGTGAACAAAATTCTCTGAGATAGAAAATCACTTGCAGTCTATATGATTGCTTCATGCAGTTGAAACAATGAGTTTTGAAACTATGTATCAAATTTGTTCGCGTTGATTGCATGTTAAAGAATGAATGTTCTAGTCACTTTAAATTGCTTCAAGAGCTTTGTTTTCATCATCATCTTTGCTACTGCTTTGAAACTCTTCGTGATGATGATGATTATTTGATAGTTTAAAAAGTCAGCATCTTGTAGCATTCTTGATTGCAGATGCAATCAGTTCAAGCAATGCATGAGTACATGCTTTATTGTCTGATAACTTTATTTGCAGTTGCATTGCAAGCTATTCATGTCTGAAATGTTTCTAAAGTGCAGGTAAATGTTCAGATTTATGCGTTTGATTCTGATGTGCATTGCAAGAATGCTTTCTGCTTTCTGAAAATCATTACGCATCTTTATCATCTTATTGCTCAGATGCAATCTTTGTGCTGAGATTGTGTTGACATCTGCGATGCATTCTTTGTATTTTTCTCATTATTGATTTTATTGATCTTTGTGATACTGCATTATTGCAATGCTATCGCTTGTTAAAATCATTATGAAGAAGAAAGTGCATCATTTGCATCTTGACTGTATCTTTGCATCTTCTTGAATGAAGACATTCAAAAGTACTATTTTCTTTATGATGAGTGAGTAAGAAATGATGTGATTAACTTTTGTCAAACAAACATGTATTAGTTTGCATGCTTGTTTGATCTTTTGCATTCAATTGTTGACTCAACTGTGTAACATGATCTTGTTTTATAACATATTCAGATGAACATGTAGTGAACTTGTATATGTTTCTGTCTTTAAAGTTTCAATGTTTACTCTTTTGAATGCTTCTGCTACGTGACGCAGAATCTGATTTTGAAGTGTTTCTAGTCTGCGTTCTTTGTTCAACAGTTCATTTTTCTTGTCACGCTGCATTCACAGTTTGTAAAGTGAACTAAATTTTAGAGTTTAGTGAAAGAAACATTTGTCACTTAAAGCTGAATAAAATCAAAATTTAAGCTGAGCTCATCTGACTAAGTTCTGCTTTTGACGATAAAATCTGTATTCATTCATATGTTTCTGAACTGCATTTCAATATAATTTGCATTTGTTCATATGCATTGAAATGAATCTTGCTTTCGTTGCTTATGTCACATATGTTGATTCTTCTATCTACAGAGACTTATTTATAGACAGATTATAGTATAAAGCGTCGCTACAATGAATGTCATCGTTGTACTCACTCTGAATTTTCAATGATGACTCGTTCGTTCATTCTTTGACATTATATCAACAACAGCTCAAACTCTTCTTTTATTGATTTCATCATTTTCATCACTACTTTTGACTTCTTGCAGTCTTTACAAAGCTCGAATTATTCGCTATGAATGCATTGCAATGATTGATTAAACTCAACGTGTTAACATTCTTTGCAATATTTTGAATCAATTTCACATTATCTGATCTGATTTAAGTTGTTGCATTTTCAATGATTTTGTTCTCAGTCATAGTGTGTAAGATCTTGAGTAATCACATATTTATTGTCTGCAGCAGATTCAATAACTTATTTAGCTTTTTTGTTATTTCATCATTATTTTTGAAATCATGAATCTGAGATCAGTTGACTATATCAATGTAAGCGAAATCAATCATTTGCAAACGTGTCGTGAATGTCATCTGTTTGACTTATGTTTTTGCTTGATATGCAAGTAGATGATCTCACTCATTTGAGAACTGAGCTTTGCAGTAGTCTGACACAGCTGCTAGAAAGATTCTGTGAGCTGACATTTCATGATCTTCAATCTTGAGTTAAATCAACTGCGTGTGCTTGACTGATTTCAAAGCAGAAACATTGCTACTTTTTGAGCACATTGACAAAATGTCAAAGACTGATTCAATTAATTAGACTGTCATTATACTTGAATCACAAAGACACATTGAACGTAATTTTCGAAATTGAGAATCTTTGTTGATTTGTGAGATCGAAGATCAAGACACACTCAGTGTATATGAAGAGATTGTGAACATCGCATTTTGCAGTGAAGAAAATGAGTCATGTGCTTTATATGAAAAGCAGATAGAAAGATCTTGTTCTTGTGATCATATAATGTCATTGTCTTGCGAATTCTCTCTTTTTATTTGATGTAATCGCTGTTAAGAATTTAATATTATGATTTGCAAGTTCTTGAATAAATGCAGTGTATTCAGCGACAGAAAGTTTCTTTCATGTTCGTAAGTTGATGATGTTGAGCATGATGTCAAAGTTCATTGATCAGAATGACATGAACATTCAAGATCTTCAATCATATTGAGTATTTATTTGCTATCTTCAAAGAGACAAGAATATTCAGACTTTTTACAACTTACGACAAAAGTAACTTTAAAATCTTGCAAAAGATGATCTCTTTTGCAGACAGATACTTTGCAGCTTTGTTAGAATGCAATAACTCTGACTTGCATATATCATTTCATACAAAAAATATGAAGAAAACATTCTTGCAAGATTTAGACATGTGCAATTATGAAGATATCAAGAGATGCGATCAGAATGATCTCATTGAGTCAATTCATCACATTAGTGAACTTGATGCATGATTGATAATGAAGCGCAAAATTGATTGATAAGACTCTCTGTTAACAATGAGCAGAGCAAAACAACTACTCAGATACAAGTGATAATGTTTCATATGTCTTGATTCTAGCTATATATATAATAATAAACAAAGAAAGCATTTCATCTTCTGACGTGCAACTTTGATGATTGAGTTTGAATCATAACTTTGAATGAGATGAGATTTGAGAATCAATCTGTCATTTTCGTAAGTTTGACTGATATATGATTCATTGAATTGCAAGACAGATCAATTAAACTGCAAGATAAATTCATTGAACTGATGATGTCTGCTTTGATGTCATGAAATATGTAATCTTCAAGATGTATAAAAGTTATTGAATTTAGCATTCTCGATCATATTTAATATCTTAATGACAATCACTTGAAGATCATAAAACTTGACTATTGTGATCATGATGATGCAAAGTGCATCTGTATCTCATTCAATCAAGCAACTGCATCATCAATCTTGTTGATAATCAGCTGCAATGATTGTAATCAGTACATTCTTCAAGTCAGAATCTTCGTAAATGACTTTCATGAATTTAAATCTTGCAGATTGTAACTTTTGCATTCGCAATGATGAGTTTTTAATGAGTTGTCATCACAGAACGTGAGTTATCTGTGTTAATGCAAATTCACAAATGAGTGAGTTGATAATCAAGTTTTGAACATTAGAAGTCAAGTCAACATTTAAGTCAAAGAATAATATAAATGAAGTATCATGCATTCTTTGCATGCATCAATGATGTTTCTTCTCTTTTTTGAGAAAATATTCTTACATTCTTGTACTTCAGATCTTCATCGATTGCATTCACATTTACATCATTTGCAATGTGTGAACATCTGATAAGTATGAGAAGACTTTTCAAGTATCAATTTTCATGTAGATGACTTGAACTTCAACGCTCATGATTTTTAAGAAGAGTGCACTTTTCTTACTTGTAGTTTTTCGTTTATCTCTTTTCATGATTGATAGTAGTGATGTGATAGAAGCGAAATGAATGTTGCTTGCTCATTCAGAGCATCATGATTTCAAATTGTGAGATCGTTGATGTTTGACAGACACTTTCATTACATTGATGAATAAATTTTTCTATACTTTGCTGCGTTTCATAAATGCAGATTGATCGTAGCTGAGATCAATACTGATGAACATTGTTGTCAATTTATGAAATGATATTGCATTTGCTTCTTTGAATCTTTGTCAATCTGCACACATTCAGACACAATGTTAATTAGATAGTCATGATTTCTTTAATGAGCTATTTGATTGAATCTATTTGAAATATTGAAAATGAGAATTTGTGATTATGCTTAAGCAATGTTACATGTGTCGTTGAAGATTTGTTGCATCATCAAAGCAGTTTCTGCAACATCATTAAGAATCATAGAACTTAATATTGATTCTATAAATTTTCTCATGATCTCAATAAGTTTTAATGAATATATCAGTGAATGTCAAAAAAGAAAGAGTGAGTACAATTATTTATAATACAAACTGATAAACTAGTAACACACTGTGCATTCTTGATGCACATGTATGAGACTGTGTAATTTAGATGCAGTTATCATCTTTCATCTTGTTATTGACTTCAATGTTGTTCGTTTTGTCATCATCATCGTTCTCAACATCTTTGATTACATCATCATCTTCAAAGATTTTGAACTTCAATGTCAACTTCATTATATGCATTCAACGATTTTGTCTATCATATATCAGCATCTCGATTCTCAAATCTACGCAGCGCAAGTCATAAGTGATAGTTTTCTCATATTGTTCAAGATGATTAATTCTTTTCTTGATTTGTGCTGGATTTCTCTTCATTCATTCTGAGTCAATCTGAACTAGTCTTTTGATCTTGTGTAGATTGTAATCAACATCGATTAATTTGATAATGTCAATGATAAAGTATGATGACTTTTCATTTGAATACTTTTGCAGTTTTTTCAAGTTTTCTTGAAATAATTAAACTATGTTCATCATTCTAGATTTGATCAATTTTGAAGTTATTAAAGTCACAAAGACTTTAAGCACAAGTCAAAAGTACTACATAATTAAATGTTAGTAATCATGTTGAACATGTTTCTTCTCATTATGCATGTAATAACTTTCAAGAACAACATTAACAGAAAGTAAAAACTTTGTCACTTATTCAATAAAGAATAAGTGCATTCATAGAATTCATGATACAGAATACAATCTTCTCATTCTTGTCTCAGACATGATTGATGAGTTCGTTGATTGCTTTGATCTTGATACAATTCATTTCGAAGATAATCTTGAAAATGTGCTTCTCATAGAAAGACTTGACTCTCTTCAAGTCGTAAAGATGATTTGTTTCAAAGCAAACATATTTCTTATTTCAATCTTCTACTTCAGAGAACACAAGTGACTGTGTCTTTAAAAGTTGTTCAAGATGCAAGAATGTGCTAAGTATTCTGAATTAATGAATTTTCATCATTCAATTGTTAACGTTGAGTTGAGACTTAATTTCAATGCAATGATTGTTGATTCAGTCTTGCTTTTTCTTATTCATCTTCTTTTAAAGTTGATTAATGATTATCATCATTGAGAAATTGACAAATTTGTTGAATCTTGATGAAAGATTGCAATTGATATCTTGATGCTCATTTGATTTCACATCTGTAAGAAGAAAGTTGAAAAACATTGATTGATTAACATCACGTCATAATTATAGTGTGTTGCACACAGTCTTTAACTGTTTGATGTACTTCTGAATGACTTGAGAATTTGTCTCTTGAATCTCAACAATTTTCATATGTATTTTGTTCATGTTTTTCAAATTTTGATATGTACAGTATTTCAAATTGACTCGATGAGCTTTTTTTTCTTTTCATACTCATTCATGTTGATTCACTATCAAGTTTATCATCAGCATGTTCACTCATGTCATCATTTGAAAGAAAGATTATTTAAAGAGTGTATTTGTAACAAATCACTTACAAGATTTTTTATTCATGATCTTAAATAAATTGATGATTTTGAACATCTGAATCATCTTTCTATGCATTTCATTCATGATCAATCAATCTCATCTTATATCTCAGAACTTTCATATCAACTGTGATTGTCTTGTTCTAGAACTTGCTTTTTAAGAATAATGTAAACTTCTCATCAATTCTGCAACGCAAGTCTTGTATGTGTTTATCATGATCACACATATAAAACTAGAATTAGCTTACTCTTCTTCTGATAAAAGATATATATCTGTTTATTTCAATCTGATGATCAGCGCGTTCATTTTGACATCACAATATGCATGATGAATCTGTCAACATAATAGATTATTGTTCTTGTTGAGATGAATTTGAATTTTCTTTAGTCAGTTGATGATCAAGACTGATGAAATGATAATTAAATTGACAAATTTCAATGATATAAAATGTGCAAATGAGTTTATGTTCACACATGAACACTCAATTTTCAATCTGTTATCAGAAGAGCACTTTGCATCTTTAAACTGAGAAGTATTGAGAGTGTCTTCTTTCAGATGTTCATTAAACTTCTTCTCGTGATGAGCATCGTTGATCTCGTCATGTGCTATGTGCAATAGATGATTCAGACAAATCAATTCAAGCATCTTTATTGTCTTATTAATAAATTAGCATGCTTCATTCTTAATTTTGCTGACATTCATGTTTATCTTTTCAAAACTCATATCATTGACATTGTATTTTTCTTTCATGAACATTTTCATCTTAAACATCACAAAAATCTCAAAAGTCTGATATAAAAAGAGTGATGTGATCATTTTCTGCAAATGTATGCGTGACTGAGATTCAACATGATTAAAGTCATGCAGAAATAGTTGAATGTAATTTCATCATCTGTCTTCTTCATGAAAATGCTTTGTAACAATCAATGATATCTTCATCATGAGTTTATTCAATCTTGTTAGTCAAGAAACAAGATTGACTTCGATATCTCAATCATCTCATGTAATGCTTCTTCAAAGTCTTCTCACTATCTTCAACATTGTTGAGATTCACATGTGATCACACATGTTTTAATTTTCTTGCAATATCTTCTTTAAATGAAGTGTTGAAAATCATCATGTTCTGTTGAGATTTCATCTGCTGAGATGAAGATTGTACAGTTACTTCATGTTGTTCAATTCGACTCGTTGAATTTCAATGTGAATTGATGATATTGTTTTCATTCAATGAAGAACTATCATCCTTCAATTCAAAACTTGATACTATTATTGAGTTATCAAAAGTTGAAGTTGAAATGTAAGACTTATCTGAAGTTAATGTTAACATGTCATTCTTTTGAGTCTGCATCTTGTTGTTCAACTTTCGTCGCTTTGAATGCAATGATTCAAAACTTTCATCATTCTCTGTAAAAATCACTTGTCATTAGTCTGTCATTCATACACATACTTCAATGACTTACTATAATGCAATGTTTGATCAGTTAATATAATGCTTGTTGTATCTTTCTTTGAATGATTGAATCTTGATCGCTTTCAAAAAAAATATAAGAGCGTGTGAGTCTTGTTCATAAGATCTTCACTTTTGTCAGTTCGCTGTGAATGTACACTCTTCACAAATTTATCAGATTTCGCTGCATTGTTTGCTGAGTTAACATTATTCTTCGTTGTACTCAGAACAGCTGTGTCATTCACATCACTCTCTTTCATGTTAATAACTGCTGACTGCTTCTGAACATGAGTAAACATTGCATTGTCTACTGAGTCAACGTTATTCTTCGTTGTACTCAGAACAGCTGTGTTATTCACATCGTTCTTTTTCATGTTAACAACTGCTGACTGCTTCTGAACATGAATAGACGCTGCATTGTCAGTTGAGTCAACATTATTCTTCATTGTATTCAGAACAGCTGTGTCATTTGCATTACTCTCTTTCATGTTAACGACTGCTGACTGTTTCTGAACATAAGTAAAGTCTATTCAATTCTGCTTTATGAAATCTAAAGTTCTTGTCAGTCTTTAATTTTTTTTTTAATTCTTACTCGATTCAACACTCATTATGAGTCTATGCAAGATTCTATATACTGTAGCGAGCGCTGCGCTAGCGCAGCGCTCTTTTCACATCAAAAAATCGCTTCTTTCTGCGCTCTATACTATAACTGTTCTCAATGCAAGAACTTTATGAGTCTGTTTCTTCTCTATTTTCTCTCTCTATCATCTGACTCTTTGATGACATCACAGCTTGAAATTGATTCAGTATGCTTGTTGATAATATCATTCAAATGATCATCATCGCTGCGCTCACGATTTCTAAGAGCTTTCTCAAGTTCGTAATGTTCTTTTCTCATTGCATTGCTTTTCATTCTACTTTTCATCTGAAACATGTTAATAAAATGTGCTTGATCGACATTCAATCTTTGTCACACTTGCACGTCGTCATAGTGATATTGAATACTCGTCTCTCATGTAGAAATTGATTGAAGTCAATTTTTCTCATGCATAACTGCATCAGCAATGCGCTGTGAGACTTCGCATGATCTTTGTATAGATGCAGATGCTGATGAGTCATCTCTGATGTCAAATATCAAAAATGAGTTGCATTGAATCTTTTTCTTCAGACTATTCTTCATGTCTGTCTGATCTGTTTCTGTATGACATTCGTAATTGGTAAAGAGTGACAGTGACAGATTTTAGCGCTTTTAGTGATCAATATTTCAAATATTCATTTAATCTCATGTTTCAGATTTGCGTCACTTTTAGCTGAGACATATTCATAAAAGCGTCAATATTCATAAAAACATCAACATCTTTAAAACTTCTATGAGCGCAGTATGCGTCTTTATCGTTTGATTCAACAAACATGACTATTCTAACATTTGTAGCATTGATAGTTGCAACGTTGAATAATTAATAATTAATTTGACTATCTAAATAATAGCTATTTACACAGTTTAATATATGCGCTGAGAAAGTCAATGAGAAAGTCAATGAGAAAGTTAATGAGTAAACTAATGAGGTAGAAAGTCATGTAGAATGTTTGATAGAGAGTCATGTAAAATGTTCGATAGAAAGTCATGTAGAATGTTCGATAGAAAGTCATGTAGAATGTTCAATAGAAAGTCATTTAGAATGTTCAATAGAGAGTCATGTAGAATGTATGATAAAGTCATGTTTGATGCTTGATAGAGAACAAATTTGATTCTTGATTGCGAAGCAATTCAAAACTTGGTGAAAAGTCATGTAGAGAATCATGTAGAGAGTCATGTAGAAAGCATCGTTTGAAGCACTGTTTAACTTGTGTTATGCGCTCAATTGACGCGTATTTTGAAGCATGTAGAATGTTTGATAGAGCGTTTGATAGAAAGCTCAGTAGAAAACTCACTAGTAGAAAGATCAATAGAAAGCTCAATTGAAAGATCAGTAGAAAGCTCACTAGAAAGATCGATCGAAAGCTCAGTTGATAGCTCAGTAGATGACTCAATCAAAAGCTCACTAAATGACTCGATCAAAAGATTAGTAGAAAGCATTGTTTGAAGCACTGTTTGACTTGTGTTATGCGCTCAATCAACGCGTATTTTGAAGCATGTTTTGAAGCGAGTAGACTGACTAGTAGATGAACGAGTAAATAGCTGAGTTAATAGCTGAGCTGTAGCTGAGTTGATAGCTGAACATGTAAGTATTTTGATTGTTGTTGTTCTGAAAGATAGAAACTATAAAGAAAGAAAGAAGATGAAAACTTTGAACTCTCTAGCGTCAACTCTATAAAGCTTGAAGCGAAGATTATCGAGTAGATAAGATAGATAGCTGAGCATTTGAGATGACGAGTACTATAGATAGAAAGTCATGTAGAAAGCATTGTTTGACGTGTTTTATGCGCTCGATCAACGCGTTTAGTAGAGTACTTGATAGAACTTTTGATAGAAAGTTTGATAGAGTATTTGATAGAGCGTTTGATAGAGCTTTTGATAAAGCGTTTGATAGAAAGTTTGATAGAGTATTTGATAGAGCGTTTCATAGGAAATTCGATAGAAAATTCGATAAAGCGAGAAGATGAGCGAGTAAGTGAGCGAGTAAATGAGCGAGTAGAGTGCTGAGCATGTAAATCAGCGAGTAGATGAGCGAGTAAATGAGCGAGTAGAGTGCTGAGCATGTAGATGAGCGAGTAAATGAGCGAGTAAATGAGCGAGTAAATGAGCGAGTAGATGAGCGAGTAGAGTGCTGAGCATGTAGATGAGCGAGTAGATGAGCGAGTAGATGAGCGAGTAGATGAGCGAGTAGATGAGCGAGTAGATGAGCGAGTAGATGAGCAAGTAGATGAGTGAGTAAATGAGTGATTGTCAACATATGCAACATATGCATGAAAGCGAAATTCAGCTCAGCGCATATGAACAAACGCAGATTTTATCAACAAAAGCGAGATAGAGTTCAAAAACATATGAATAAACACAGATTTTATTGACAAAAGCAGATTGCAGTCTAACAAGATCAGCTTAAATTCGAATTTTATTTCGCTTTAAGCGATAAATGTCACTTTAGCTAAACTCTAAAATTTTGTTCACTTTACAAACTGTCGATGAAGCATCAGTTACATCATCATCTCAGTGCGCTGATGCTCAATCAGCAATAAAGACAACTCATGTGCATCATCAGTCATCTTGTTTGCTGCTTCATTTTCAAGCACTTCTGCATGTTTTGTCACTTAATGTAACTTCAGCGTGACTTCTTAAGATTAAATGTTCTCATGTGCAGTCTGAACTTGTCACAGACGTGTCTGATCTTTTGTTGATGTCATGACTTTCATTGCTTTCAGAAAGATTTAACTGTCACTGTATATCTTGTATATCTTTTCAAAACACTCTTGATTCGCTGTCACTACGTCTGTAAGATATTTCATTCTTGCGACTAATTCTTTCAGCTCATCATGATGAGTGATGACTAAAGTCAATTCTCTCAGTCTCTTATTTAACTCTCAGTTCATTCTCATCATGATCACTGTAACATCATCTTTGCTGTTGCTATTATTTGAGTAAACTCTTTGCTTTGATGTGAATGTGTTGAGATTGTGTTATCTTATTGACATTTTCTTGTTTGCAACTATAACTATCTTCAATGACTTTGATCAGAGAATCATTGTGTAGAGATGACTTCAATTTATCTTCGTCTGCTTGAGTGTTTCTTTCATTCACTTTCGCTTTAACTGTAAAGATATCTTACACAGCTTTGATTTTCAATCTTTTTTGAGTGTTAAGTCGTTGCGAATTCAACGCATTATCATCTCAATAACTTCGTCTGATTTTTGAAAGTTCATGTTTGTTATTGATCTTTGTATCAGCTTTCATAAGTGAATATCTATCGACATTATGTTTATTTTTATTTGTAAAATCTCTGTTGATGTCACATGATAAACATTGATGATTTGTCACAATGCTCTTTCTTGCATTGATCTCAGCTTGATGTTCAGACTCTTTCAATGATCTTTCACTCTTTGTGATGTATATCATATGATGACTTCGTGACTAAGCAGAGAATGCATCATCACGAAGTATATTTGCTTACTCATCGTTACTGATGAGTCTCAAGTAAACTCAATGATTGTCTGCATGATCTTTTGTTTAATCACTAGTTTTGTTTATCAAAAATATGTTGTATACGTTGCATGCAACATACATAGAGCACAACTTCTATGCTGATTTTCTTCTTAGACTCAAAAGATTACTCAGAGAGTTTTCTTGCAACAGATTCACAGTTCAAGATGAATGAGATCTTTCATTGCTTAAATTTCAACAGTTTACTTCTTAAGCATGAATCACAGATGTTTCATCTGCGATACACATGTGTATTGCAGTTGATTTCTTCTTTAATCACATTGACATGCGTTATTGTTCTCTTGAGCTATACAGATGATGTCTTTGACTAGAGATTTATTCTATCATTAAGACATTTGAAAGTCAAAGCTCAATGAAGAAATAAGATTCTTGAGATCAACAGTCATCATCATTGTATATCATGCTTCGCAGACACTTGCTTCGCTTGTAAAACGTGCAACTTATCTGTTTCGCGTTATCTGTAAAGATCTTTCTCATGCAGATCAATCATGTTTTGCAGAAATGTTTATATGCTACACTTTTAATCAGACATCATAGTTCAATCATTCTTTATTAACTCGCTTGTGTTTCTCTTCTTTTAATGAAGTCTTCTCATCAGTATATCATTTACATATAGAATGTCTGTGTCTGAACGTCTGTTAAATGATATTAACAAGATTCTTGAGTTTGCTCATGTTGAACTTAACGAGACTCGTGAGTTGCTCATGTCGTAGTAACAGACACGCAGTCTTAACAAGATTTATATGTAATTAACATGTAGATTTAAAGAATGTTCATGATTCAAGTTCTTTCTGCTAATCATTCTTAACAAATCAAACATAAGAGTGTTCTGTTTCAGTTCTTGTTATCACAACGACAAGATGCTGAATTGAATGATTTTTATAAGCAATTTCTCTCATAGTTCTGCGTTTTATTTAACTTTCTCATCTGCATGCAGATTGCTTTGTAACATGTGCATTAAGATTATCAAAGTTTGCGCGATCGCGAAAACTCTGCATGCAATCAATGCACAACACTTCATCATTATGCAGCATCTCAATGTCATTTAAACTTTTGATAATCTTTAGACTTTACTGTAGCTAAACAGTAGATTTGTAGTCAGCATCATGTACAAATGAGTTTCATCGCTGATTTGTCAGTCTTTATTAATATACATGATTTATCAAATTATCAATTGTCATTTCATGATCAATTAATAATGTGTTGATCTCATTTCTTTGAGTTGTCACTTTGTTAACTTCTTCGCTTTCGTTAACATTGTTATGAACATGCACTTCGAGTTAGTCTAACATAGATCATGTCAGACTATTTTAGACTAGTACAAAGCTGATGTTGACACGTTAGTGATCTAGCGTGCCTTCATGGGTACAAGATCTTCGACGTGTTACATCTTCTTTCTTCTTTAGCTTTGAACTTCTAGTTAGAATACACTCATATGATTCGCTTTATGCAGACTCATAACATTAGTTCAAAGCTCATTAATCTTGCTATTGACGTGTAGACGATATAAAAACAAGCTACACAACTCAAATCAGAAGTTGAACTCAGAAATCTCATCATCAGAAACCAGAAATTTCAGCAGTACTTGAACTTAGAAAATTTGATAGAGTAACATCAGAATCTCGACCAGCAATTTTCTATTCATACAATGACTAGAAGCACAGAATCAGAATCAGTGAGCATTTCTCGCTATGACTTTCAAAATGTTAGAAAAGAATCACTTCTATCACAGAATCAAGCAGCATCAGAAGAAGAAGACATGAATGCATCGTTGAATACAGAAGAAAAGAACATGAACACGTTGTTTTTTGATCATGAAATGATCAAGATCAGCATCAACACTGAATTGAATGCTTGAATAAGCACTCATGAAGCAGACAACATTGTTGTTTTTATCAAGTACATATGTCAACAGCACGACATTGAAATCGAGACTCACAATGACATAATTCAGATGTTAGAAGATGTCAACGAGATAAATATCACGTTGAAGATTACGCAGACGCGTCTGCAGAAAGAAGTTAAAAACAAGAACGTGATTATACATCATTTAAAAGCTGCATCAAGTCAACAAAGTACTTCAACTTCTGAAGATCGATTCTTGAAGTCAATCAAGTTACTCAACTCATTTCTGTTCAAAGATTCAACGAAGAATGTAAATAATTGACTGTCTTGAATGCGAAATAAGTTGAAGACAAATAAAAATCATTTTTCTATTGAAGAGTTGAAGATAGCTTACATCAAAAGTTGAGTCAGTGAAGCTGCAATCAAACACATAGCATCTTGAATGCAAGATATCTTCTTGAACTCATTTCTAGAAGTCGAAGAAGTACTATCGATGATTAATAAGATGTACGACGATTTCAATCATTATCACATGACTTAACGTCAGTACTTGAAGCTGTATCAGAACAAAATCTTCTTTCATGAATTTTGAATGAAATTTCAGAGATTTAGTGCAGAACTAGAATACAATAATGAGACTTTACTAGATGATATTCAGCATAAGATCAGCTCAGACCTTCAGCGAGCAACGCTCAATGAACGAATCACGAACATGAATGAGTTTATCAACATCTGCATGCAAATCAATGTTAAATTGATCGAATTAAACATTCGATCAGTCGTCAAAGCATCAGCTACTCAAGCTGCTTGCTCTGTCATCAGCACATCAACTCTTCGACTCACGTCATCAATCTCTTCGTGAAAGAAACTCAGAAGATTGAAGCTCAACTCTATTCGAAAAGAGTTGTTTAAGAAAGAACTTTGCTTCAAATGCAAGAAGTCAGAACATAGAGCATATGACTGCTTCAAGACAACTCAAGTGCATGAGATTGCTGCAAGTTCAAAAAACGATCTGCTTTCGTCAAAGTAGTGACTGAAAATGATATACTCATATTCTGTTTCATCAGCATGTCTGATGATTCATTTGATTTCAAGTTGTTTACTGTTGACGTCATTTTAAGTAGTCTAGAAAAGATATTCAGATCTCTTGCTCTGATAGATACTGAAGTCACTGACATGACTTTCATTGATGAATCTTTGATGTCAGAGCTATGTGAATGCTTTGATATTCAGTCAATATCGCTGTCAAAATCAAAGTCAATTCAATCATATGATGAAATCTCTGATTGAAAGTCGATTACACATGCTCTGTATACATTGATCATGATACAAGAACACAAGAATGAAATGATGTCTTTATTGATAACTCATCTAGATCAGCACAAGATAATCATTGAAAATCTTTGATTGAAAAGAAATAAAATTTTGATAGATTCTGCAAACGATCGATTAATATCATTGTTGAAGATTCAAACATCAAAATCTGTTGTTTCAAAAGTAAGCAGTCAATCAGCATTTCACAGATCTGAGTCAGGCGAGATCTGCAAAATGAAACGAAAGAACTTGAACTTGATGATTACATCGACAATCATCTTGAAGTGACTCACGAATCAGAAACTAGTGAATCAGTTCGTTGAATCTGTCTGATTCATTGAATCTGTACTCATATGAAAGCAAAGCATTCAAGTTGACTTCAATCAACTTTGCTTCTTTCAATCAACTGAGAAAAAGAGACTCGTCAATATTATCATGATCGAAGTCGCTGTATATTGAACTCTAGTCAAGAATAAGAAGATCAAGATCTTCTTCTTGATCATTAGTGAAATCAACAAAGCGCTTAGCTCAGTTGAAGATTTCGCGAAACTGAATGAAATGATTTCTGTCATGTCATTAAATGAACTGAAGAAGAAGCTTTTGATAGTTTATCACAACTTTCTAAATGTTTTTGATAGAAAAAAGACAACGCAGTTGTTTTTGCATTGATCATACGATCATAAGATTGAATTAGAAGATGAGAGTCAACTTTCTAGAAGTCAATTGTATTTCATGTTGAGCTACAAGTTGCAGAAGATCAAAGAGTATCTAGAAGAGAATTTGAAGAAGAAGTTCATCACACTCAGTAAAGCTTCTTTCGCTTCGTCAATACTATTTGTTGAAAAGAAAGATGATAGTCTTCGCTTTTGCGTGAATTATCAAAAACTGAATGCTCTGATCAAAAGAGATCATTATTCAATATTCTTGATAGACGAAGTACTCGCTCGAATTCAAGACAGTAAGTATCTGGCTCAATTTAACATTATCGTCACATTCAATAAGCTTTGCATGAGTACTGAAAGCGAGAATCTAATCACATTCATTACTTTCTTCAATGTTTACAAGTATAAAGTAATGCTTTTTAAATTAATCAATGAACTTGCGTTCTTTCAGCACTATATCAACGATGTGTTGTTCAACTGTTTACATAAATTCTGTCAGGCATATCTGAATGATATTCTCATCTACAGCAAAATCTTGAAAGAACATAGAACTCATGTGAAAGAAGTGCTAAACAAGCTTCGTGAAGTCGATCTGCAGATAAACATTGACAAGTGTGAATTCAAGATTCAGAAAATCTCGTTTCTTAAACTACTGATGTTCATCAATGATCTACAAATGAACTCTTGAAAAATAGATGTGATTCGAAACTGAAAAGTGTTATGATCATTGACTCATGTGCAGATCTTCATTGACTTCTGCAATTTCTATCGACGATTCATAAAGAACTTCTCAAAGATCGTTCAACTCATGATAAAGCTGACTCAAAAAAATCATCTTTTTGAATGAACAAAGATCTGTCAGATGATCTTTGAAGAACTAAAGCAACAGATGACAACAGTTTTCGTTCTGAAGCATTTTGACTCAATCAGAGAAGTTATTCTGAAAATGAACTTCTTGAACTATGTGAACAATGAAGTATTATCTCAATATGACGATGAAGACATCTTACATTCAATGATCTTCTATAGCAAGAACATGATTTTCGCAGAATGCAACTACGAGATCTATGATAAAGAACTGCTGATCATTATTTGCTGTTTGAAACATTGACGTCTTGAATTGAAATGTACGAATATTTCAATCAAGATCTTCATCGATCATCTGAATTTGAAGTACTTCATGATCATTAAAGAACTGATCAGACAACAAGCTAGATGAGCTGAGAAGTTATCTGAATATAACTTTAAGATCATATATTAATCAAGAAAACAGAATCTGAAAGTCGACGTGCTGATCAGAATGTCAGACGTCAAGTCAGTTGAAGCAAACGATAATTGAAAGCTATATCAGCATCAGATGCTATTGCTTGAAGGCAAATTTGAACTGCAGTCAATAGAAGCTGATCAAGAAGATGATCAGAAAGCTGATCAAGATCTGACTCAGATCTTACTCAGATCTGACTCAGAATCTGACTCAGATTCAAAACTTGAATTGAAAGCTAATCAAAATTCAATCGAAGAGATGATTTCTATTCAGAATCAGATTATAGTTGAAAATCAAACGAATCAACTGTGCTTTGATATTCAAATAATCATGAAACAGAACGGAAGAACTTATCAAGATATTGATCTAGACAATTGCAAAGTACTTGATGAAGTACTCTGAAAAGATGATAGACTATGAGTTCTTCAGTCAATGATCATTCTGACATGAATTGAACGTTGAACTTGCTGAGATGATCATATTGCTGATCGAAGATGAGAATGACAATCAAGCGCTACATTCAAAACTGTTACGTTTGTCGTAGGTCAAAAGCATCGAAAGATCAAATCAATGAACTGTTGAAGTCATTGCTCATACTTGAGTAGTGATGACAGAACTTATCATTAGACTTCATTATTAATCTATCAGAAAGTGATGAAAACAACGCGATTCTGACAGTCATAGATTGATTGTCTAAGAAACAACATTATATATCGTGTTGATCAGATGACGAAGAAATCTTCGCAGAACAAACAGTCAAGCTACTGTTGATATAAGTTTTCAGAACTCATGAGCTATCAAGATCAATAATATTCGATCGTGATTCACAGTTCATATCGATTGTCTGAAAGTCTTTATGTCTAAGACTTGATATCAAGATGAAACTATTCACAGACTATCATTCGCAAATTGATGATTAAACAGAAAAAGTGAATCAGAATGTGAAATGATATCTACGAAGCTATTGCTCATATATGCAAGATGATTGATTCGCCTGATTATCTATGACTGAATTCGTCAATAACAATGCTATTTCGTTGTCAATTGAACAGTCAGCGTTCTTTCTGAATAAGAGCTTTCACTCTCGTATGAGTTTCGATTTGAATTCAACTGAATATGAGATCATTCAAGCTAGAATCGAAGCGAGCAAAGCGAAGAATATATTCAAACACATGAAATGATCATTAGCATTGATCAAGCAAGCATTAGCAAGAGTCAGAATCACAATGAAGAAACAGATTGACAAGCATCGAAAAGAAATGATTTACAAGATAGATGACATGATGTTTCTGAACTCAAGAAACATCATGATCTCAAGATCATCAAAGAAACTAGATGATAAGATGCTAGAACTCTTCAAGATTCTGATCGAGATTGAACATGCATATTAACTGAAACTGTCGTCGACTATGAAGATTCATTCAAAGTTTGCGTCAAATCTGCTGCGATTAAATTCAAAAAACGCTTTAGAAGAACAATGAAATGAGTTGTCTCACTTTATAATGATTGAAGATGAAGATGAATAAAAAGTGAAGAACATATTGAACTTCAGGCACTACGAACGAGACAAATGACTATAATATCGTGTCAATTGAAAAGAATACGACGTCAATCTACATTGATACAACGTCGATGAAAGTGAATTCAAAGATTGTTTGAAAGTCATCAATGACTTTCATGAACGTTATTTGAACAAGTCAAGATAGAAATTGACTCAAGAAAGATCGACTGAACTGCAGCAATGAGAACATTGCTAGATAAAGAGAGAAGATAATGTTGCGAACATGCACTTCAAGTTAGTCTAACATAGATCATGTCAGACTATCTTAGACTAGTACAGAGCTGATGTTGACACGCTAGTGATTTAACGTGTCTTCGTAAGTACAAGATCTTCGACGTGTTACATCTTTTTTCTTCTTTAGCTTTGAACTTCTAGTTAGAATACATTCATATGATTCGCTCTATGCAAACTCATAATAAACATCAATGAATCTCATGTGCTTTTGATGAGAAGCTGAGATTGATGAAGCATTGTTTGTGAGTTCTGCACTGATCATTAATTCGCTGTTTACATACATGTATTTCTAATCTATCAGAATATGATGTAGTGCAAGTCACATTAAAGCGAGCAGCATAATTAAATTGATTTGAGACATTGTGTAAGACAGCTTGAAAAGTTCTGTCTGAATTTATTTTCAAGATCTCATCATCTGTGATGTAAATGATAATGTTCATCTCAGTGTAACTCATGTTATCTTTGAGAATGTTAATTCACATCTGAAATGAAACATTATAAAATCAATCTCTGTCATCATGTAAATCATGATCAAGTACATTTTTGATCGAAGTCAAGCTTATTTCTGAAGTCTCTTTCAAAGTGATCAGATTCAAGTGTGAACTCATCATTGCATGAAGTTCAACGTTTTCAAGTGTTTTGATGAATGACATGACTTCTTATGACTGTGAAAACTCAAATGCAAATGATGTTCATTGAATCTTTACAATCTTACGTGTGATGATAAGTGATTGATCATCTGAAAATGATGTAGAACTAGTTTGTGTATGAGTGAAAAATGTGTTGATTTTTTTGACATGTTTCTGTTTAGAACATCTCTTGTTGAAGAGCAATCATTGAACTATAGCAATCAAACTACTGATAATATGATTTGCTTCAAAGTTATTGAACATAAGCAAGTTGACGTTGTACAGAAATGATGTTAATTTCTTCTCAATGATAGTTGACTTTTTGTAAGATCTGATGTGCTTGAGTGTAAATGCATGCTTTTTAAGTCATTGCTCAGCTTGATTTGTTAGATTCTTCAGCTGATATTTATCAATGTCTAAAATTCTAAGAATCTTTGTCATGTTTCTGAAAGTTGAACATTCGTCATCAAGTTAAGAATTCTGATATCTGATAGTGATATTCTTTTTGAGACGTAAGCTAGTCATTATGATGAGTCGATAAAATCAGTTCGATAAGATAAATGATGATGATGAAATATGAATGCTGCTATCTAACTATGTGAGATGAGTTAACGTGATAAACTAGACGTGTACTCGACTGATGTTAAATATGCAGATTCAATCAATTGAGATTGAGTTCAATGAACATATTTCGATCTTGATGATAATGCTTATTAAAAAAGACATATGATTAGATCATGATCTTATGTGATTATGAGAGCAACTTGAAAGACTCACATCGAGTATGATGAGCAGATGAATGAAAGATTAAGTTGCGTTAAGTACATGCAATGAATGTGATATTGTAAAAGCTGAAACATAGTGAATTTACTTTAGCTTACGTTGAAGATTTGCGCTCACATGATGCGCATAACAGCTTAAAGAATAAGCTAGTTTATTGTTGATTGAAGTGTATTGTATTTGCAAGTTGTTATGTCTGTATTTCAATGTGTATTACATAATGATCAGTGTTTCAATCTTTTTGACAGACTTGAACTAGCAGCAGACAAAGAATTTAAACTTTGAAAAAGAATGTTATTTTCTATGAAACATGTTTATCAATCAATGAATACTGTCTCTTGATCAAATATATTTTCTTGCAATGCTTACTCTTCTGCAAGATTTGTTACTTGATCTTCACTCATATTCTGATGATGCTTTTGCTCTTTTAGAGAGTTTACTGCAGAAGCTTCGTTCATGTTCTGATGATGCTTTTGCTCTTCTGAAGAATTTATTACTTGATCTTCGCTCATGTTTTAATGATGCTCTGATGTTCAGCTAAATCTGCTTTCTGCATCATCTTCTCATCATCTGAAATGAGAATAGTGCAATTGTCATTCTCAAGCTTCATTGCTTGAGATGTGTGATACATGACGTTAGTCGCTGCATCTTTATCTGTCAATGTCGCTTTGAAATTCTCTTTGAACATCATGATGAAATGTTTATTAAAAGATGTAAAGTAATGATGTGAGATGACATTAAGCTGTTAAATGTGAAGAAGCAATAAGAAGCAGTGAGATTGTAAAATGTATGATGAATGAAATGAGATTGCAAAATGTTGAATTCTAAACTGATGTAAATTTAAACTAAATGATTAATCTTAACAATTGCAACTTGAATTGAGATTGTTATCTGATTGTGATGAAAGATAGAAAGTGAAATAATGTTGCAGAATGTAAAATTCTAGATTGATGTAAGTTGAAGTTGAAAGATTGATCTTGATGATTGCAGCTCAAATTAAGATTATTATCTGATCTTGATGATTGCAGCTCAAATTAAGATTATTATCTGATTGTGATGAAAGTTAGAAAGTGAGATAATGTTACAGAATGTAGAATTCAAGACTGATGTAAATTGAAGTTGAAAGATTGATCTTGATGATCGCAGCTCAAATAGAGAATGTTATCTGATTGTGATGAAAGATAAAAAGTCTCTAAGATGAAAATGATTCTGATTTAACTGTTATAATGTCTCGAAAGTTGAGTTTCTTAAAAAAGCATACACTTGAATAAAGTGAGCAAGATCTCGTTGATGAATTGTATTCTTCTATTAAATATAATTAAAATGATAGAAGTGTTGATCTTAATTTTGATACAATAATTATCTTTCATTCATAAAATAACAAAACTGTTATTCATCTTTTATTGAATCATGCTTATTTACACTGTATTCTTCATTATATTCAAGCTAATGATATAAAAGAAATGATACAGTGAATATTGTTTGCATTTTTATCGCTTATCATGTTTCACTCTGAGACATGAGCAAACAAGCTGCATCATAAACATTTCAGTCACATCTTCATTGATCTGCATATTCTTCATGTTAAATCTTTCTGCGATGATCATTTGTCAACTTTCGTGACTATACTGAGAACGTTCTTCAAGACGAATAAATCAATTCATAGTAAAAATATAATATGTATTTTCATAATTCAATCAGAGTCTGTCAAGATAGTCAGTCATTTATATTGAATTGAGATTTTCTTTGCTTAAAAAGCATAATTGATCATCTTTTAGCATCATGACATCTGTTAACAAAATCAGTATCACACTGCAAGTCATAATGCTTTTGAGCAAATCTATTTGTCACTCTCACTGTTGCGATTCATAAGAATATGATAGCAAGCGCTTTCATAAGAGTGTCGCGAATCACAGCAATTTATTTATTGTCAGTGAGCAAATCAATCATGTAGTTCAATCAAAACATGTTGCATTTATTCATTTAATGATTGCATAACTTTCACATTACTATCAATCACTTTCTGAATACAGTTGCAAAGATAAGCACTCTGTTTAAAGTCTTTCATGAGTAGTACAGCTTTAACATCTTGTTGTGAAGATTACATTTAAGCGTTTGATGATGCAAATCATAGTTCACATGATTGAAAAATGAGATGATGATCATCATAGAATCACTGAAATGTGATGTCGTTGTTGATTCAACAACAGAGAAAGTCAAGAAATTTTCTTCAAGTCAAGATGTTAAAGAATGACATTCTTAAATTAAAGCAGATTCAAAGAATCATTATTCAAGTTCATTGAATCTTACGCACTTCAATTTTTCAAACGTATTGCATAATTTCACTTTCTTCTCAATCGTTCTTTGCATTACTTGTGACTTAATAGACATTGAATAACACTATCATGAAGATAGTGTTGACTGAACGCATACAAAACATCACGACTAGTGCTAAACAAGCTTTCACTATTCAACATGTTAAAAGATGAAGAAATACTACTTTTGAACTTCATTCATCTTTTGAATCTGTCAAAAAAGCAGTCGTAAAGAGAATATTGAATGTTTCAAAGCAAATAAATAAAACAGAGTCGTGAAACAAACAGTTTAATTTGAAAGACATTAAGTATCTTTTTAAAGATACTGTTTTATTTACTGATCTGAACTCATGACTCAAACACGATACACAGCATTGATTCAAGCAGATCTTGAGTGTCAATGATAACAGTTGAAAGAACAGAATTGATTCTGAAATATATGATGAAGAGACAAATGAGAACATGATTGAGAAGTTTGTAGACTTTCACGACGATGATTTAGATGTATATGATTTGTCTTACGTTGTGAACTGAACAATTGTACTTGATGATAGAAAGATTTCACACGACTCAGATACAAAAGTATTCAATCATGCAAGTGAGTTTGACTTTGAACTTTGACGTAGTGATCAATCTCATTTGATCTTTGACTGATGTATCAACTGAAACTACATGCATTTTTCGCTTTGCAATCAGACTATTGTTCATTGCTTTGATCAATCAATCAAGATGATAAAAACATTAAAAAGATGTAATAATTAAAGAAATCTGAAGAATATACTGTTTCATTTGCAGAATAGTAACAAGAAAGAGTTCATCATTGAATTGATCAGTTCATGAATTTGCAAAAATCTCAGCAATTATATCACAAATGATGAAACTTCTTTCAAGCTCAAAATATCAAGAAAAGACAGAAAGATACAAGTGTCAAGAAATGAAATCTTAATTATCATTTTAAGTTACTTCTTCTGTGTATCAACTAACTGATTGTTTTCATTCAGATCAGTGATATTACTCATGCAAAGCATTTAAAGAACAAACGTAAGAAGCATTTGCAGAGAGATGAGTCATACATATTCAATCTTCTTACTCATTAATGATGTTGTCACGAGCAGTGTAAAAACTTCACTCGCATTTGTTATCATTGAGATATAAATCATTCTCATGAAGTGATAGAATTGAAGATAATACAATATTAAGCAACAGTAATTGCAAGAGATGATGAAGAAATTGACTGCAACAACTATTCATTCAGTCTAGTCATTGAATGACTTCATTCATTCTCAAGAAATGAAAATTCATTGATGAAATTGAAGTCTTCATCAAGCAGTCAGTTCATTGCAGACACTGTCTATAGTGCAACATTATCAAGTATGCTCTCATTAAAGTTGATGTATGCAGCAACATTTGATTCGTTAATATGTGCATTGTAATTGAACTCATGATTTAATCATTGACAGTAACAATAAATGAGTTCAATTGAGACGTGTTGTCAAATGCATCAAAATTCTTGACGTCACTCAAACAAGCAGTTAACATCACATGAAGAATCATCAGACGAAGAGCTCTTTGAAACAAAACTACATCATTTTCAATGTCATCTCATCATCAACAATTATCTTCACTCATTACTGTTACGTATTTGACTGATGAGTTCATCTCTACGTTTGTTGATCAGCTAATTTCTTCATTTAAGTTCAAGTCTTTAGTCTTTGATACTTGAATTCTCTCAGTCTTCATTGTACATCAGATAATGATGATTATAAAATCTAAGCAGTCTTGCACTTATGATAAGCTCAGAAGAAGCAACGATAAGTTTAAGCATAATTGACATGCTATCAGAAAGTTTCAAATGAAGATGAAGAAGATAAATGCATAGTCATATATCTTTCGAGTTACTCATCAAGTCATGACAAGAATGAGATAAATGACGACGACAAGATAAAGTTTGTAAACTTTGAAGATTGCTTCAACTTGAGATATATAACACTTTAGCAATCATTACTCTCATTTCATAAAAGATTTAGATGATCGCATCTTGAGCGACAATAGCTAGATCATGAGAATAGCGATAATATTTATTCAAGTGTGTCATGATGTCAGATCATCAACTCAATGTAGAACATAGATCATTGATATCTTAAATAATCTCGATTTATTAAACTAGTTCAATGAATCAAGTCATCAATCTAGTTATCATCATCTTAATCTAGTTTCAGCAATTCTGTTTTGATCATTTCAGTCGTGTGTGCAAACTTCTGCAATCTTAAGTCAATAAAACTACTGTCTAGTCTTGATTCTGCTCAATTCATGTATATAAAAGTTGAGTTCTCGTTCTTTTCTTTCATTCTTTGTCTTTCATCTTATACATTATTTGATGTATTGTCTTGTATTTAGATTCTATCAAAGTAATAATAATAATATTAGTCTTTTATATTAATAGTATCTCTAGTCTAGCTCAGTCTTTGACATTATGAAAGATTTACACTTTCTGCAACGTTTTCATACATTGAAATCTCGTCTAGTTATTCTTTCGCTCAAATGAAGTCATTTCATAATCTTTCGATTGACGATGAGCGTGTTGTTGAACAGTTCGCTCAAAGTGTAATCGAAAATTCAGTCGAGATCTTTCGCATAATGCGAGAGCTTCAAAATCAAGTTTGACAACATGATGTCATCATCTCATTCTCATTCATCATTCTCAGTTCTTCAATTTATATAGAATTGAATTCTCAGTCTCTTGCAATGATAGCTCAGATCATCACACAAATCTTGAATAATCAATCTTCTCTTGTCATTCACTTCTCTGCAAACTCTGTCGTTGTCTTCATCGCTTCTAGATTCAAGAAGCTTCTCAACATATTTGAATATGAAAGAAACAAAGATTGATTAAATGCATGAGAGCAGAGTCTGATACAGCGCATAAACATGAACGATGATCATTATCTCTTTCATCGAGTCAAGATCATTTATGTCGAGTCATGACTCATCATAGATAAGAAGATTCACAATCTAATGAGTCAATATCGAGTCAATGATCTTTGTATCATTTTCATCTTTGCAGATTGATGACATAAGTTACGTCATTACTGCAACAATTCTTTCAAGACAGAAGAGACTCATCTATATCTTCGCGAAACTTTGAAGCAAAGCATGAATAACTTTGTTGACTACTACAATTTCTTCTATCAAAAGAAAGAATGTTTTTTGATGAAAGATTTCTCATTAATTGACTGTTTGAAGCGCAATGTCAATTATTTCACTCAAGTCATCGTCTTCTTCTGATAAAATCTTGATGAAACTCAATCATTCATCTTTCATCAATGAATTCAAGCATTCTTTGACATTGACGAAAAGCTTCAGCAGCTTAAGCATCATCAATCTTGCTTCGTCTTCATCATTGTCTCATTCATCAAAGTCAAGAACATCTTTGCGTTGACTAGTAACTTTTTGAATTCAAAGATCATCATTTCTGTGACTGTTGTTTTGACAGTATCTTCGTCTCTTTCTTTCTCATTTCTCAATGAGTCAATGAATTTAAGCTTCATCATTATTATCATTCAAGATAAGATTCTGATCATTTCTGAGATCAAGAAAATCTGCAACAAGTGAAAGCTTTGTTACTATTGCAAGTTGCAACATTCAAGCAAAATTGCTAAAGAATGCTTAAATAAGAAGTTCTTCACTTTGCGTATCATGAACATCTACGACAGTGACATCATCAGTATAAATGAAGAAGTCTCGCTGTTCGCGAAAAAAGTTTAGTCTTTAAGCTAAGTCATGCTCAGAGATCTGTATACATATCATCTTGTTTACTAGTCTCAATCTTTTCACTCTCACTTCAATCATATAGAAAGTTTTTTGCTAAATTTGTTTTGAAACTCTTTGAATTCAATTTGACATTCAAAGATAGTCACATGATAATATTCTGTATTTTACGTCAAGCTCAATCTAAAGTTCTCGCTCTCGCTCTGATTGATAATGAAGTCTCTGCTTATGTCTTTATGAATAAATTCTTCACGCAACAACATCATCTTTTCTTGCATCAATTAATTCATTCTCACAGACTTTGAGAATTTGATGATCAAGTCGCTTTAATCAATGACATTACTTATGTTGTCGAAATCACAATGATTCTCGATGAACACATTGAAAGACTATTCTTTTATGTCACTGAATTAAGTCAATATTTCATCATCATAAGTCTATCATGACTTCATCATCACGTCATTGATGTCAATTTTGAGCACAATATTCTCATTTTGTCTTTCTTCTTCTGTCTTAATCATTATTGCTCATTCTTCGTCAAGATCTATGATCTTAATCAACAAGAAGAAAATTTCTCGTTTGAAGTTAACAAAGTAGCTTTCTCTCAGTCTTGCTCTCAATTCACTCACAAGAAGCAACTCAGTTCACGAATCATTCACAAGAAGCAATTCAGTCTACAGATTGCTCATAAAAAGCAATTCAGCACTCAGTTTGCTTGCAAGAAGCAATCTAGTTTCTCATTTGCTTAAAAGAAGCAACTCAGTTTTCAGTTTGCTTGCAAGAAGCAATCTAGTTTCTCATTCATTCAAAAGAAGCAACTTAGTTTTCAGTTCACTTACAAGAAGCAATTCAATTCTCAATTCACTTGCAAGAAGTAACTCAGTTTTTCATCTGTTCACAAGAAGTAATATAATTTCTCGTTCACTTACGAAAAGTTAACTAATATTCGCTTGTTCACAAGAAACAAATTTCGTTCAATCTTGTTTCTCATCTGAAACAAGAAGTTTCTAGTTGTATTCTTCAAGTTATTCAAAAAGAATACTCATCAAAAATCAAGTGTCAAAATTCTTCTTTCTTTAGAACTTCTGTTGTTTTTCAAGCAGATCAATTCAATCAATCTTTTATACAACTTAACATAATTGAGTTGAAAGCTCAAAGCTTTAATCATGCTGCTTGTGTCAAAAACATTGAAGTGTTTAGCATCACTTTAAAGAAAATTGATGTCTTCTTGAATCTTGAATCAATCTCATCTTCTAGTTTAAACTCTGATGAGTCAAAATCGCGTCACACGACTTTGACTATTCATTCAAAGAACAGTTCAACTCTTGCTCAGTTCTCATCTCATTCTCAAGACAGTATGTATGATAAGAATCATCGTCTGAATCTTCATTAAATGAAAAAGAAATTTCATTTGACTGCATTCACGACACAAGAAGATCTTGAAGTTTATTGATAAAGTAAGAACGTCAATTCAGTCACAATTCTATCGTTTAAATATTTCAAGTTTCTAGATGTCTTCTTCAAGAAGAACGTTGATATCTTGTCTTTGCATCAAGCTCATGATCATGTCATACATCTTAAAGAAGATGCTTAACTCTCAGTCTTTGCTTTGTATGACATGAGTTGTGACAAAATTCTAGAACTTCGTCGTTATCTGAATGAGAATCTGAGCAAAGATTTCATTCAAGTCAGTCGCTCTCAGATGATCATCTCTGTTCTCTTCATCAAGAAACTTGAAGAAGAACTTTGCTTCTGCATGAACTATCAAGATTTGAACGCTATTATAGTCAAGAATCAATATTCTCTGTCTTTGATCTCAGAAACGCTAAATCATCTGAATTGAGCTAAAATCTTTATCAAGCTGAATATCATCTTTGTGTTCAATCGACTTTGAATCAAAGAAGAAGATGAAGCTTTCATCGTCTTTTGCACTCGATTTGAATTATTTAAGTATCTAGTCATGCTTTTCAATTTATGTAATGAGTCTGTCTCGTTTCAAAAGTATATCAACAATACTCTTCATGAACATCTAAATAAGTTTTGTACAGCTTATCTGAATGACATCTTGATTTATTTCGACAATGAACTTGAGCATAAGATTCATGTCAAGCTCATTCTGTGAAAGCTGCGAAAAGCAGATCTTCAGATGAATATAATCAAATGCAAGTTTCACGTCACTTAAGTCTTGTATCTAGAATTGATAATCATCATTGAAGAAGTCAAGATGAACTCTTTTAAGAAAAACATCATTGTCAACTAATTCATCTTGATCAACATTAAAGACATTCAAAGTTTTCTAAATTTCGCGAACTTCTATAAAAGATTCATCTATGACTATAGTAGAATAGTTATCTCGCTCACTCGTTTCATCAGAAAAGATGTATTCTTTGTCTGATCTTAGAAATGTCAGATTGCATTCAACATTCTTAAAAAAGTTTTCACTTTCAAGATTATTCTTCATCACTATAATTCAGATCACAAGATTGTGATAGAAATCAATGCTTCAAACTATGTGTTCAAAGACATTCTTTTTCAATATGATGAAAACGAGATTCTTCATTCAGTCGCTTACTTTTCAAAGAAGCATAATTCAGTCGAGTGTAACTACGAGATCTACGATAAAGAACTCATGATCATTGTTTGCGCTTTCAAGAAATGATGATCAGAGCTTGAAGACTTTATCTATTCTGTTGAGATGATCACGAATCACAAAAATCTTGAGTATTTCATGTTAATTAAGCAGTTGAGTCGTCATCAAGCTCGTTGAAGTGAGTTTCTGTCTAAATTCAACTATCATATCGCTTATCATTTCGACAAGATCAATGATAAGTTGAATGCTTTGACACGTCGCTCAGAAGATCTTTTTAAAGAGAAAGATACATTCAATTCTTGACATCAATATCAACATCAGACAATTCTGAAAACTCATGTTTTAGATCTCAATATTGTTGAGAATCTCGTCTTCAACATCTTCAACATCAAAGTCATGAAGCTTCAGTCACAAATCATCATTCTAGATTCAGTTCAGTTACATTTGTTTTCAGTTATCTCAACATCTTTGCAAATTCTAACTTTCATGAATCTAGAATTTGAAGAATTTGATGTTGAAAACATCAAGTCTCAGCTAGATCAAGACATTTTGAATCTTGATGAAGATTCTGCTGACACTTTCACTCAAACATTGTAAAAGCAAGTCGAAATCAATGAAAAATTTGCACCTCAGATAATCAAAGTGCTTTGCAATGAAGCACGACATCACAACAAGATCTTTCTAGTTGAGTGTGAAGAACACGAGAATCATCTGTACTTTCAAGAAAGAAAGTACGTGCTCAACTCAGATAAACTACGTCTTCATATCATTCAGCTCGCTCATGATAATGTCGTTGATGATCATTCAGAAAGAGCAAAAAGCTATGAACTGATCAGTTGAGTCTACTGATGATCAAACATTTATAAGTATGTTCAATGCTTCATATGAAACTGTCACATGTGCACAAGTTTCAAGCTCTCTAGACAATGAACTTAAGAATGATTATGTTTTCTTTCAGTTCTCGAACGTTGTTGATGTGATGTTTTCATGAACTATGTAGATTCTTTATCGCTCAATATTTTCATGAATATCACATATAAATATGTTCTAATCTTCGTTGATCATTTTATCAAAATGAAACATTTAGTTCTCATCACTTCTATGAAAGTTGAAGAAGTTATCAACTGCTTCTATGCTCATGTTTGAAAACATCATGATTTATTCAAGTTCTTCATGTCTAATCAAGATACACAATTCATCTTGAATGTCTGAAAGCATATGTGTAAAATGCTGAAGATAAACGTTAAGTTATTAATGATGTATCACTTTGAAATCGATGATTAAATTGAGAAAGTCAATGCTGTCATGAAGCATTATCTTTGAGTCTTCATCAACTACATGCAAGATGACTGAGCTAAGTGACTTTCTGAAGTCGAATTCATCATCAATAACACATCATCATCAATCACTTTAGCATCATTCTTCTTGATCAATTCAAGTCAGAACTCATGTTTAGACTTCAAGTCTTTTGAGTCTTTGCTTGAGAATTTTACATTTCAAGCTTAAGACAAGTTAATCAATGTCAAAGAGTTCATTAAGAAGATGAAGAAACTAACTGAGCATCTACGTGATGAGATTCTTATAACTCAAATCATCTACGAATTCAATGTTAATCTCTTTCATCGTTCTTGTTCTAAATACTTCGTTGAAGATGAAGTCTGATTGAATGCTTGCAATCTCAGCATCGCTCGTCTTGCTGTCAAGTTAGATGATCATAACGTTGATTTCTTCAAGATCAAGCATGTCTTTAAAAACAATTCTCTGATCATTGAGTTAAATCTTTCAGCATTCATGAAGATTCATTTAATCTTTCATGTCATTCTTCTAAGTCATATCACAAGTGACTTTCTTTTGAGTCAACATCAGAAATCTTGAGAACTCATTATCATTGAGAATGACGAAAGATTCTGATATGTAAACAGTATATTAAACTTCAAGCGTAATAGATGCTATAATTCATCTCTGCTCAAGTATTACATCAATTGAGAAGATCACTTTTCTATTTGAAAGTCTTTTCATCTTCTGAATAATTGTAAGTAAGCACTCAATGAATATCATCTCGTCAACTCTGTCGTCAAAGAATCACATGTACTGTCATGTGTAATGTCTCAATGTCAATGTCAAGAACTTTAAGTTCAATCTTCATTGTTTCAACTCAGCTCAAGTCTGACTCAGATCTTGTTTAAATCTGTTTCAGATATCTTGTTTAAATCTAACTCAGATGTGATTCAGATGTATTCTAGTTTCGTTTATACATCATCACATTAAACTGCATTTCATCTCTCTTTTACTCAGATCTGACTCAGACATTTCGTTTAAATCTGACTCAAATGTGATTTAAATGTGTTTCAATTTCGCTGTGCATCATCACATTAAACTGTGTTTCGTTTCTTTCTTGCTCAGATTTGACTTAGATCTTGTCTAGATCTGATTCAGACATCTCATTTAAATTTGACTCAAATGTAACTTAAATGTGTTTCAATTTCTGTGCATCATCACGTTAAAATGCGTCTTATCTCGTCTTACTCTTCAAACATCTTGCTCAGATCTGACTCAAATGTGACTCAGATTTATTCTAGTTTTGTCTATGCTTCATCACATTAAAATGCGTTCACATTAATTCTCATCTCGTTTCAGTCTTCATTTTCAATTCTTTCTCATTTCATCTTGTTTCTTCTCATCATCTTGCAAAAGCTCAGTCTTGAAGAGAAAAGCTACTGTTATGATGTCAGATCATCAACTCAATTTAAAACATAAATTGTTGATATCTTAAATAATCTCGATTCATTGAACTAGTTCAATGAATCAAGTCATCAATCTAGTCATCGTCATTTTAATTTAGTCTCAGCAATTCTGTTTCAATCATTTCAATCATGTGCATAAGCTTTTGCAATCTTAAGTCAATAGAATTACTGCTTAGTCTTGATTCTGCTCAATTCATGTATATAGAAGTTGAGCTTTCGTTCTTTTCTTTCACTCTTTGTCTTTCATCTTATACATTATCTGATGTATTGTTTTGTATTTAGATTCTATCAAAGTAATAATAATAATATCAGTCTTTTATATTGATAGTATCTCTAGTCTAACTCAGTCTTTGACAAAGTGATTGATTTCATTTTCTTTATGATTTAGCTAAATATAGTTTATATGATTTACATATCTTAACTATTGAGCTCAAATTGAAGTTGATAACTTCTGAATAAACGTGATTCATTGACTTTGCGATTGACATTTTTCGATTCATTTCATTACTGACATTTCATGCACAGATAAACAGTTGAGCATAAAGAATCATTACAATTCATCATTGCTTCATACAAATTATATAAAAACACTAATCGAAGACTTACAAATAATGCAGCACGTATGCTCTTCATATGAAATGAAGATAAACAACATCAGCGAGCTTGAACATCATTTTCATCACTGTCATGTTCGCTTGCATGATCGATCGCAAAAGATTCTCTGACAAAAGTTATCATCATCATCAGAATCATCATCATGCAATTCAATGCAGCTCATCTGACGTGATCATGAGACTGCAGAATGAGATTCAAACTTGAATGATTCTCATGATGAAAGCATTCAGATGAACATCAAAAACGAAAATCAAGAATATATGTTAATAGATGATTTTGCAGAAGAGCACATGAACATTGAGATGAATAACGCTGATTTGAATCAGAATATGAAACATATATCATCAAGAATCGAAACGATACAACTTCAGACTGAACTTTTCTTTACATCATCAGCGCTGCGAGTTGAAATCTTCGTCAAGACAACTGATCGTGATGTCGAAACAACAGTCAACGTGTCAAAGAAAGTATCAAAGTCGTTGAGCTTAAATTCTCAAACGATCAAGAACATAAACAACAATCAATACTATTCATTTTAATGCAAAGCAAATTATGCGTTCACTCACTGACTTCATTAAACAAAGATTATCAAAGACAGTGTTAATCAATTTTTTCAAGACTTGCGCTTGCGAGTCTTACATCAACATGTTAACTTTCATGATGTAAACAAGTGATTGACACTTCTACATCAGATTTTGTATGATGTTAAAAATGATGAGTGACATTCTTGAACGTTCACAATTGAATTCAGTTACGAAGAAGTTCAAGAAGAGCAGCACTGCATTTTGTATCACGACATTATTGAGACACTTCGATTCTTGTTGAGTCATTCATCATTTCAAGATGAGCTGATTTATGCACTCATTTGACATTATAATGTTAACAACTTTCAAGTCTACGACAAGATGCATACTGCTGATTGATGATGAGAAACGCAGAAGAAGTTTTCTGATGATGTTATCATAATATCACTGTTAATTTTCATCGATAAGACAGTCTTGACTGAGCATTGAAGCAATCTATCTGCATGATTTATATATTTAACGATAGAAAATCTAAATCGATGCACAAGACATGCTCAAAAACGATCGAGATTGATTCTTCTGAAATTTCTTCTCATAGTTAATAATGATGATGACGATATCAAGTCAAAGATTTGACACATGATGTTATCAATCATACTCAAGCGTACATTAAACATGTATCATCATGCATTAATACATGATCTCACACGTAACAATCATTGAAGCTATGTTCAGAAATGACATTTCTGTTCTTTGCGTAAACAATAAAATAAGACAATGTTATTCAATAATCATCAAGTTCATGATGAACTACAAGAAACAAGTATTAATTACAGACATTAAGATGAATCAACAATGCTTTATTTATTAAGTATCATTTCATAAGCGCGAAAATTTAAACAAGACATGATCAATTCAATTGCATGTGTTCACTAAAAATTAACAAAGACAACAAAGAAAGAACAATATGATTGAGAATGACTTTGCTTGAATACATTCAGTGAAAAACTTTGCATGATCATATATGTTTATCAATATTCATGAGACAATAATGATAAACATGCTACATCAACTACTTAAGAGAATTATCTTGTATCTGATGTTATGACTCAGTCAAATCATCAACAAGAGTGTTTATACAAGTTGAAGAAGAAAAGAAATCAGATTAGCTTTAAACGATGCATCAGAAACAGCTTAGCTGAATCAAAGATTTCGCGTCATTTCATCATTTAAAAACATGAAGAGATTTGTCAAGTACAGTATAATTAAGCAATGAACTGATGTAGATCAAAAGTCGATTGTATATCAGCTTATATCAGTCATTGCATCACTTCTGATCACGAGAACATTTGCAGCAATTTACTTCGCTCAAGCAGTGATAAACTTCATGATACTTGCTCAATATCATTCACATGATGAAGAAACTCTTCAATATCTTGAACATGCGCTTTTTTGATTAAACAAGCTAAAGAATGTTTTTCATCATTTGCAATCTGAGCATTCAGATACAGACGTTGATCATTTCAACATTTCAAAACTACATGCAATGACACATTATGTAAGTCAGATTCAAAGATACAATAGTGCTGATAATTTCAATACAGAGCATAGTGAGATTGCACACAAGCATCTAATAAAAATCTTTTTCAATTGCATCAACAAATGAGAAATGTTTCAAAGACAGTTATTGCATCATAATACTCAACATCTGAATCTTCTTGCAATGAAAGATATTCTTCTTTACAGAGATACAAGACAAAGCAAGATCAACAAGCATGCATTGACTGTTATGATAACATGATTCAGTTGTATCTTTAGTCTTCATAAAATTCAAGATGTATTCATTCATGAACAATGCAATCAAATACAAGAGACAGAACTCAATTCAAAGTTATGATGTCATGCATTGATCTTAATTGAAATTCTGAACATAAAGAAGCTTCTTGACACGTTGACAGTCTTCGTGTGCAAGTATCACAACATAGTCAATGAGAAAGTTGTATCAGATAGAGAGTTAGATAAAAAGAAAAAAGATTCAATCTGAGTGAAATCATACTATGTAAGCATTCATGAGTCACTTCAATGCTGAAAACAAGATGAAAAAGATGTTGATGATTTAAAGAATCTTGTCAGTGATAGAGTATATTGCTCATTGAACTGACAGAGAAAGAAGAGAGTTTGAAGACGTGACTATGTTTTGATTCAAAAGAGATCGAAAGAAACGACTGAAGTCTCAACTCTGCTAAATGATCGACTGTCTGATCAGCTATGACTTATTCTTTTCATTATAAATTCATTGCATCAAGACAACAAGAATAATGAGCTACGACACAATGATGCTCTCATTGAACTACTCAAATCTTGCAATGAGAAAACTCAACATGCTATGCATGAAATGATTGAGATAAAGCACTGATCTAAAGATAACATCAAAAATTTCCGTTTTCTTGAAGTTAGTTGATTTTTTCATTTACATACAATTCTGAGAAGTGTGCATGTTGTATCAGCAAATAATATTTCTAGCGAGTCAAATAAAAACAAGTTCTTCTACATTAACAACTTCAGCGACTGAAATTCATACAATTCAATATATGAGAAGAATTTCTTGCATAAAGAAACAAAGATAGCAGAATACTACTTTAAATGCAAAAGCTGAAGATATTTAAAACTGACTCAATCTCATTGCAGATAAAAATCAAACAATGTATATGTATTAAATTTATGTTTCAGAACATATACAGAATCATTGAAGTCAACGATGCTACATGATTAAGTAACTAAGAAATATAATCATCTTTTGACTTTGCTCAATCAAATTCTTCTTGATGAACAGAAGTTTCAGCTATGAACTGATGAAAACTAAAGTCAAAGTTTAATCTTATAAGAACTTTGTTCTTATGAAATATATGTAGCAAACAAAGCTTTGCTTGTCACAAGAGTATCATCAGCTACAAATTTGATATCATGAAGTCAGTCAATCAAAGTTAACTGTGTTAATGAATTGATTTGAAAGAGAATTGACTTGATGATCGCAAGCGATTGTATTATAAAAGAGTGTGAATGACTCAGTAGTAAACTCTAGATAATTAATATGTATTTCATAAATTTAGTTGAGAACTTAAGCAGTAAGTAGATCATTGAAAGCTGATGTCAGTTATCATATGAACAAGATGCAACAAGTGTGACATCAATCAAATTCTGAAGTTATGAATCGCTGATGCTAAAGTTTTTTGTGATAAGCGCAGTCATTAGTCACAGACATGAAAATATTCAACAAACATCAAGTCTTCTCTTTAATATAATGAATGCATTGTCGAAGATATCATGTAAAGAGTATATACACTACAAATGATCAATAAACAAAGTGAAAGAAGAACTCAGTATTGATGAGTCTGAATACACGTAATTGAAGACGCGAATATGAAATCAGATGAGATTTTTTCAGTTTATAAAATGAAAGCTAAATATAAACAAGTCAAAAGAGATCATCAGATCGACATTTGAAGTCATATATTATGAGTTTCATATTATATTCAATGATGTCACAAGATCAAGAAGTGATTCTATGTTAATGTTCATGACACAGCGATCAAATTACAATGTAAGAAAATAACTCAAAGTCAGAGAGACATGATGAGACAATCTCAAGTACAATTCTTCATCATCTTTTCAATTGAAAACACACTCACATCTCTTGAGTTATGTCGTCTGCAATGAACGAGATCTCAAGAGATCTCAATCAATATCAGTCAGATCAGTCAAAATTCTCATAATACAGATCAGTTGCAATCTCAATCATAATACATGCTGCAGATTACAAGATCTTCTTAAACATGAATCAGTGAAAAACTCAATTTGCATCAATGACATGAAATACAACAGATTTATAAAGCTGATTAAGAATGAGCTGAATTACAACTGTGTCACAGATACAATGATATACAATTGAGTTGAATTCGCGAGAATATATATCAGCAACGAGCATGAATGAAAAACAGCATTGAAAGAAATGCATGCAGAAGAGTTTATTCACTTTCTTTTTACAATTCAGTCTGCTGCGAACAACGATTGTAAATTTCAAATCTCTTGTGATACTTGATTCAAGCAGTTAATTACTGAAGAAATTATGTAGAATGCTCATAAAGAACATGTTCATGCTCAAGACTTTCAGTATAAGATGACATAGCGAGATCATGTCATAATTGAAAAATCTCAAGAATTAATGACAAGACTTATAGTTCATTCAACATCAATAAAGATTCAATGAACTTTTATCAAGATTAAATGAATTATTCTTAATGTTCAAAGTAAGATAAATTCTCTTCTCATCATGAGAAAAAATCGTTCGCAATCTGACATTCTTTTCTATTCTTCTTCTTAATCATTTGTTGCATAGATTTTCTCGATGATCATACATTATCAAGTCACATCAAACAACTTTCGTCTTGAATGCAACATGAAGATACATTGATTTTTATGATGATGAGTTTATCAAGATACTAAGTGACATTACAGAAAAGATGTCATCACATGAGCAACTTCAAGACATCATCATCATTAAAGCGCAGTGCAGTTGAACATACAGAAACTCACAATGACAACGAGATTGCAACAGACTCAAGCGACAGCGATTCTGTGAGAGAAGTCTTCAACAAAGACAGACGTGTCACTCTTGAAGTAATAACTCACTTAAGAATTCAAAAGAATAAATGACTAATTTGAAAAAAGACAGAATCAAACGCTGTCAGAGCATTCAGTGAAAGTATCTTCGTGAAGTCGTCACGACATTTCAAAAACTTGACGTATGCAACATTGAACAGCTTGATTCTTTTCAATCAATCAATAACAGACATACTAGAATTGATTTTGATGATGATGATGTCAACGATGCAGACTGAGAATCAATAACATCATATTTATGAGAAAAAATATCACGTTGAACTAAATGCAACTTCATCATTGATCATGAGTTAATTGTTGAAGTTTGCACTTATTATCTACTTGCATGAATATTGAGCGATCATGTTAATAGCAATAGCAGTTCATGATCAGACTTCAAAAAGAAATGACTTAATGAGAAAATGAAAGAAGCATGAAAGAATATTGCAAATCATTTAAACAAAAAGTCAGATCACAAACGTTCTGAAGTAAAGAACATTTCAACGATGAAAGAAACTTGAAAGATAATATGCTCAGATTTTTCGTTGCAAATAAGACTCATAATAAATAAATGTATAACATCTTTGAAGCATGATGATTTAGTGTACTGAGTTGAGTATGAATCATAGTCAAAAGTGAATATGACTGACAGAAGTAATTCACAAGAAAAGAGTGAAAGAATTTGACAAAAAGTCTGCTAAATAATGATGACTTTGCATGTGAAAAGATATGTACTAATCAAAGATTGCAACATCGTTTAATGTGAAAAGACTTTCTGAGACAGATTCTGCGCAAGAATCATAGCAAATGTATTGACTCAGAAGATTTACTGCAAAGTCAGAAATAAGATAGCATATTAAGAATACTTGAAGATATTCTTTGATTCACTTTCTACTAATGTCGTTCTTATTGCAGTGACAATGATCACTCATTGTATACAAGAATATGAATCAAAAGAGCACAGATTAGACAAGTTTAAAAGATTGAATGTGAAGAGTAAGTAAACATTTGCATATATCAATGACTAAAGTGATTGAAGCGAAGCTGAACTTGATAACATGCAGCGACATAAATGCGCATCAATGCAACATGAAATCAACAAGCTTGCGAGCATCAACAATTAATATTGAAGATTTTGCTATGTTGTATTAAGCAACAGATCAATAATAATGATATTGAAGCAATTATGAACATTCAAGCTGTACTCAATGTATACGTTGATTGTCTCGATAATCTCTCATTATACAAGTTAGAAAATGACGTGCAACTTGATTCAAACACAAGTCATAAGAAAACATTTTCGTCTTTCAATCTTCAAGACTAACATCACTTGTCTTTGATGTAATGTTATCAAATGAAGCTGTAAATATCACAACTTGTAACTAAATCTTTAATCACTGATGCTGCGTAGAAGAGATTGATTGAATTGAACACAGAGAATGAATCGTTGACTGATGATGCTTGAGTCAGTAAGAAGTAAACTCTTAACAAGAGATTTCACTTTACATCACAAACTAAAGATCAATCACGTATTATATTGCAAAGCGATGAATATGAGCTTGTGACAGCACAACAGAATGATGTCGAGTCAACAATGATTAAGATCAGCTGAGAATGAAAGTTTGATGACTTGTAAAATGCTTTAGACATGAAGAAGAATGAACGTTTGTGATATAAAGCAGACAAGACAGACAAGATTTTAAGCGACGAGAAGAAATATGAAAGCTTCATGTGCAAGATGAGAAAGAAAAGCATTGTGAACATAACTTGCAAAAAGAAAGAAATTAGAGAAGAATAGAACTCAAGCACAGTAGTCACTATAATCAAATGATTCAAACAAAGTGAATATTTTGCTTCATACTGTGAAAGCACTTCTGTTGCATATGCTTACATAAGAAAACATGATATTGATAGTGATGCAAACGCACTGATTGAACACTTCGAACATCTTGCTTAAGAATGCACAAGCGCTTATGTTGCAGATGCTGTCATGAAAGAACATAGTGTTAGAAGTGATGCAAATGCACAATAAGAAAAGAGTGATAATATTGAGAAGAACAATCAAGATGTCTATGATGACATTAATTACTAAAGAACAAAAGATACACTGAACACTTTGAGCAGTCTGTGTGACATTAAAGCTATGTTTGCAATGTATGATAATCATGCAGTTGACAGCTTGATCGTTGATGATGATTCTAACAAAGAAAGATCATGCAGAGATAACAGTCAATTACATGCTTCAATGATATTATTCAACATTGTGACTTTAATTGCTATAAATGTCAAAATTGTATTTGTTGAATCAAATGATAAATAAACATACTGCGCTTTTAGAAGTTCTAGAGATGTTGATGCTTTTATGAATATACATCAGCTAAAAGTGATGCAAATCTGAGACATGAGATTAAATGAATATTTGAGATATTAATCGCTAAAAGCATTAAAATCTGTCTCTGTCACTCTTTACAAATTGCAAATGCAAAAGCATGCAATGAATGAGAAGAAGCTGTTGAATCATCAATGATTGAACAGAGTACATTCAAGCATGTGACAAGAAGAGCAAGATCATCAGAAAACAGAAACGCAGTGAATATCAAGAGATTATGCAGAATGTCAAACAATTCTTGAGAGAACTGTTCAAAACTGCAAAATGAGCAAGATTTTTTTTTCTTCATTAAGTGCATGCAGTCTATGACTATGACACTATCTAGACGCTGTGTGTATGCTAAATTACATGTAATCTAGTCATAATCACTGCTGTATATCTTCTCATTGAACAGTCACATTGATAAAGTGCACATACGAGTGCGTGAACTATTTATATAATCAAGTGATCACATAGACAACTCAAAATTGTGAAAGCTGATCACTTTGACGTGAGCTTTCAACTTGTCTGTATGATCATCAAGCTAAGCGAGCTAGATGAGCTTTGATCTACGTAGATGAAAGTA
>JAABUH010000723.1_pt1 | contig 43411 bp, 35 predicted proteins | sample 5559121 | NCBI WGS metagenome assembly JAABUH01 (sample SAMN10711871, study PRJNA513364) | rock metagenome | isolation source: Antarctica rocks | place: Antarctica: Victoria Land, Battleship Promontory nord | collected 2015-12-28
GGTCGTGGCGCTCTATGCCAATATTAAGGCTAGAAAGGAAAATGGCGAAACAGCATCATGCTCTTTTCCATCGGGAGACGCAGAAGACATATCGGGAGACGACGAAGAAATGGTGAGGGTCTTATTCGAGAAATATGCCGAAGAATTCTTCGAGGATGCGACCAAGTACGCTGTGCTACGAGTACCGGTTGAAGAGAGATGCTGATTGTTGCTACTAGGGAAGGCCACGCACAGACTGTGCGGCTATTGCTTGAAAACGGCGTGTACATCGACGGACATGTGACGATAGCTGCTCTTTATGGTCACACACCCATTGTGAAGCTTTTGCTTGAAGAAGGCGCCGACGTCAACCTCAAGCATTGTTTTTGCGGGACACCATTACGGGCTGCCGCTGGCGAAGGACATAGAGAGATTATGCAGCTCTTACTCGAAGCGGGAGCTGACATCAACCATGACGACCCGGTTTATTACGCTGTTTCCGGGGGCCGCAAAGAGGTCGTGGAGCTCTTACTCGAGAAAGGCGCAATTATCAACGCTTGGGGAGGAACGACGGCATCTGGAAAATCGACGATTGCCATCGCTACTTCAAAGGGACACAAAGAGATTGAAGAGCTCCTAATCGGACGTGGGGCCCATGCCTACACCTATGGATATTGCACGCAGGGGTGCTTGCTGGGGTTGGTGCGAGGCAATGATCTGGACGAGAATTGCCCCAACGTTTCATTACATCGCCAAGGCGGAGATGGTGTTGGGCACGCGATCGATGTTGGAACGTTCGCACGGCTGATCCAGACACAGCTCAAGGAAGCTCTTCACTTGGATCAAGATTGCGAGCCGCTGGGCATACAAGGAGCGAGAGGCGCTTTGTTCAAAGTCACATTGGCCGCGTACGGATACACGGTTGTGGGCAAAGGGACAGTGAAGGCATTTATGCCCGACTTGTTGCATGAGGGAAAAATATATCAGCGACTGACGAGGCTTCAAGGAACAGCGGTACCTGTGTATCTTGAAAATATCAACCTCATCGAGTGGTATTATCCCGATGTGAGGGTCCGGATATTGCACATGCTTTTAATGTCTTGGGGAAGCAACCTTGCTGAGGAAGACGAAAGCATAAAAGACTCATCAGAAGTTCAAAAAGAGATCAAGCGAACGATGACTGAGGTTCGACGGGCAGGAGTCGATCAGATGGATGTACGGTCATCAAATCTACTGTGGAATCGAGAAGCGCAGCGGGTGATGCTCATTGATTTTGAGCGGGCAGCAATGGCTAAGTGTGGACTTCAAGATAATGGCATGCATGAAGAAAGAGTGATGCAGGAAATGTCACCAAACAAGAAGCGCAAGCGGGCTGGGTCTCTAGAGCGAAAGCGGTAGTGCGGAGCCATAGGTGGTGCACTTTTCGGGTGCCTGCCACAAGCTTTTTGGGACGTTGGCATAGGCAGAAGCCTTCATAGCGGATTAGGAGAAGTGTGCTTCCGTCGTTAAAGCCAAAGTTAAAGAGGAGCTATCGGATGGCTGCCGACCGGCGAAAATGCAGGGGACGCCAGTTGGACTTTAGTTTGAAGACCGAGGGCGGCGGCGGTGAGGACTACGGCCAGCTTACAGAGGGCTTGAGCTCGATGAGAATCCCATAATTCTTGTATAACTATCGTATTTCTCTGAATAAAACAAGCCCGCCCGTCTTTAAGTTCTGCCTTGAACTTTGACCTCAGAGATGCTGATTCTGTTGATCATCCACCATATATTCGCCGTCCAAACTGGGGTTTCTAATCGTCTGTCCAGCTCATATTCTTGTCTTTTTTCTTCTTGGAACTTCTCAAGCCACCGTTGAGCCAGGAATCATCTGCTCGAATGCTTCCATCTTCACTGAAGGGTGACAAGTTCAAGGTCGGCTCTTGTGGCTCTGCCTTTCCGGCGCCTGTAGTTCTGACATCTTGAATGAGTGGAGCTTCTTCTTCCCGAAGGAGTTCTCCATTCATACCAGATTCCACTTCGTTTGCGGTCACTTGATGGTCTATTTCGAGGGGGCCGAAGGCTTCGTCAAGTCGGTCTGCTGGGATTGCATTAGCTCTTATGAAGGATTGACTCCTAAGTCTTATGACACAGAGCTTGTGTGAACTATGTCGACCAACCTGCGTGCTTGCTTCGGCTAAAGCGATTAAGGGTCTGTAAACCTGCCTCAAGGCTCTTTAACTTTTTGATTGCACGAGCCCTTTCAATCTGCGAATCTTCGGTCTCTGCGGCAATGTTCCTTGTTAAAGTGTCATCAAGTTTCATCACCGTGTCCGGCGACAACGTGTCGGGAAGTCCGTCCAAAAGGCAATGTTCAATCCCTAAGACACCGAAATTATCCACTATGACTTTCATTGCAACCTGTAAACGCATCAGACACTGTTCGCCTTATTACAGTCGGGTTTTTGAGGGTGCTCTTGACTTCTGTCCTGGTAACGAACGTCTTTGGAGGGTGACTGGCGACGGGTACCCACCTTGTAGTATGCCTCCATGCAGTCTACCGCTTCCGAACAGGCATAGCGGTCCATGTCCGCTTCAGTCCGCTGGTTTAAAGCCTCCAAGAGCTGCCCGGTATGGAAACCCCCATGTTGTACGTAAGATGAGCCCGTATCAGGCTTGATTTTGAAAAAGGCATTCAGCTGCCGAGCCTGGTCCTTTTTTGCGTGTTCTTGGCGGGCTTTTTGGATGGTCTCGGTGAAATAATGATTATACGTGATAGGATGACCTTGTTGGTGAGGCCGGATAATCTCTTTGACTTTTCTTTCGAGCTGTGCGGCATATTTTTCCATGGCTGGGTCGATGACCTCTCGTGATAGCCCGTCGCTCGTCGTTTCATCAGCCGTATGCAATAAGATTAGTTCCAGAGTGTTTTTGGTGGCATCCAGGATCTTTTCGCTGTAGCGCTCTAGGAGCCGCCGCCATGGCCTTGATTGCTGGTAGAATAAGTCTCCGACGATAAGAGGGTTGAAAGTCCCTGGTAGTTCACATCCTCTACTCCTTCTCATAAGCTCACGCACATGTTTTAGGAAGTCAGACCTCGAAATTTGTTCTGGTACGCTTGTTTTCTTTTGGGGGAAGTCGTCCTCAGTGATCTCCTGACTATGCCCTTCACAACGCATGTCCTCTGCAAACTTCAAAAGAATGTCCTGCACCACAGCTCGGAGTCGCTTCCTAAAGCCTGCAGGGGTCATCGCGACCCCGAAGAATTCGTGGACGTATACACCGTCGACGGCAGCCTTGACGAGAGAAGAGAACGATCGACTGACGTGCACCAAGTAGAGTCGTTGCTCTTGCAGTGTTCCTCTCGCTTCTCCCAGTCTGATCAACGTGCTTCGGGAATCGTCAATGCCCGCCCCGACGTCACGAAGGAGGTTCGGGAGCTCAGACACGATCTGGTCCTTCAGAACGGTACTCAGGCGAGGTTTCAAGGCCCCTATTCCTAAGATTTTCGGCGGCAGAGATATCCAGGAGCCTTGCGAAAAGAAATCTTTTTCTTTCTCGTCGCGTTCCTCAACAGAGCTGTCTCTGCTGTCATCATCTCTATTCCTGAGAACATGCCAACCGAGTCGAAAGACTACGTCCTTGTTTCCTGCTAGGTCCAGGAATGCTTTTTCGCTCTCCGATCCCACACGTAACGTATCCGGCTTGGTGATGATGCCAAGAGTCCGAACACCTTTTGGGTCGACGTCCCGTGCAAGTTTGGTCACGATTTGATTGGCGTAGTCGTTCTTTGCTGAGACGACCGCAAGTATGATGCTCCGGGTGTTTGCCATGTAGGATCGAACAAGGGAGGACACCAACTTCACATCTTTCTCGGATTGGTGCCTGCTCTCGGCATGAATCAGGCCAGGAAGATCGACGAGGGTCAGGTGAGGCTGCTCTGGCCCCGATATCTCCACCCTCAGGACGTCATCGCTGAATGCTCTGGCGCTAGACTCGAGACCCATGGCTTTTTTGGCGTCATCGATCAGAGACGGAAACTTATCGATAATTACAGTCGGCGCCTTGAAATCAAGAAGCTTCTCCTTCTCTTCATCTGATCTCTCCGCGCCAGGGATTATCGCGACTGTCGCGTTCGTCGTTGGATCCCTGCGAAGAATGAGCTCCGTAGCAAAGCGGGTGCAGAGATTTTCCTTCGTGGGGAACCGAACTCCCGAGACTGCTTCGAGTACAGAGCTCTTTCCGGACGATTGGTCGCCGCAAACAATGAGCTGGGGCAGTCGTACGTAATGACTGATGCCTTGGGATCGAAGAAGATCAATCACGTCTAGGAGTTGTCCATGGTCTTTTGATTGCAACGATAGAGGGAACATGTTCATGTCGGTGTGATCGCTCATTCTGGTGTCTTGTGGATGAAAAATGTCAGCTCGAGAAGACTCGTCGTGGATCAACGTACGCTTCCTGGACAGAAGTGGGACTCACGGCGTCTTCAGCAACAAACATATGTCAGAGAATTATAGTGGTCGGTATGAACCCTGAGGATCCTCATGGCGCAGAAGGATGTTGGATGCCCTTATATGCGTGGTCCAGCTAAGCAAGGTGAGCTGCATGGAGACACCTTTGCTGCAGGAAGTCTTGAACTGGTTGGTTGTCTGGCAGTGCCAGCGCACAGACGGCCCCACTTTCCACCATGCATCTTGCAGTATCTATGTGGTTGGACAACAGTCAACCAGATGATATCTCGCTCTGTCATAGAGCTGTGGAAAATCAAATCTTTGCTGAGTTTTGACTGAAAGGCGTGTCCTGTTAATCGATGACGCTCCGGATTATAGTTGTTGGTTTGGTCCCGCTTAATAATACCTACTAAAGCGGTGTGCGTACTCTGGTCTACAACTAACGACTACAATTGATATACTTTACCTGCACTTTTCCTTGCTCAATTCGTGTCTTAGGATAGCTCGAGATCGAGATATTGATACAATGGCCCAAGGCACTCAATTCGGGAGTTTGGAAAACCCGGGTCAGCTTCGTCTCCTGAAGGTTATTGATCAACTTCGTGAGCTTGGTGTCGGCGAAGATATCTCTCTCTCCCAGGTTCGTCCTTTGCCTGTTCTCCTCGAAGACGTAAATCTTATGACCTGATCATGTCGCTCGTGGATAGCTCGTAGTGGTGGGTTAGGGTTATGGTTGTCGAGTCCATAGGGACGCCTCACGTACTTTCGCCAGATTCTCCCACGATGCCGCTGAAATGAACATCACCATGAGGGATGGGAGCAAGCTCTTTTGCTCGTGAAGGGGAGGCTCACAGGCTTTCAGAAGCTTTGGATAGACGTTCACCCGAGGGTTGACGATGGCTCAGGATATTTCTCAATATGTTTGACTTTTCGCAAAGAGATACTGATTGGCGAAGGTATTACACTGGTATCGGATCATTCTACACTCAACGATGGAATTCTGCGAAAGAGACCACGCAAGTCCAGTGAAGTCATCGTCGTCGAAGACTATTCGGGATGGCACCTAAATTGGAATGCATGACTGGCAATGTGTTAAGATTAGAAACCCTGAGCACGGAGAATGTAGCAAAACTGAAGCAGAAGAGAGTCAATATTGAAGCAGATGAAATTGAGACTCGAGGAAGCAAGAACTGAAGCTCAACATGAAAGTCTCACAAATGAGTTCTCTTCATCGAAGGCTGCGCGGACAATACCTGGTGAAAAGGAAGCACTCAGAGCGCTGGTCTGAAGGTATTTCTCATCCAGTTCGCTTTTCATTCATTTTGCGATATCGACGACAATGACATCTTCGCTCGACAGTGCTGACACTGCGCTCTACGCCTCATCAGAAGCAGCACGACACGCTCAAGAGCTTTCGCTACGAAATTTTCTGGCGTCACTCATCACATCGACGATCGTATTTGTCATTGAAGTCTGTGTGTTTGTTTTTCTTAAGAATAGATTCAAACAAATCTAGTGAGTCTCAGTCATTCTTCAAGCGCAAAGATACTGAGTCGATATGCCAGTCAATCTCGAACTTATCTCGTATCTGAAGAACAACGCATCATTTCACGTTCTTCAGATACGATATTCTGAATTTCACGTATGTTTCAGCTTCTCGATAGAATCATCTTACAACACTCTGACTTAGACGCTTTCTTCTTCCTTCGATATATTCGCACTCTTCTCACTATCTTCATCAGCATATCGATCATCGTCATATCAAGCCTCGTTTCTTTAAACTTGCTCGATGACAATGATGCTGCAGATCGAATTCAAGGTCTCGATATATACAGCTGAGCGAATGTCGAGCTCGATCACACTGCATTCTACTGAGCTCATTTGATGATGATCTTGATTGTGATCGTGTTCATATATTATATCATTTATGTGAAACTGCTTTTTTACGTTCACGTTCGTAATTCTTACCTAGCGTCATCTGCGCATCGTCTCTTAAAGATCTCTAACACGATTCTGATGATCGATATTCTCGAGAAAGATCTTTCGATATTAGAGAATGTTTACGATATATTTCTCGATGAAATTCATTTCGTCTGAATCAATCGAGATCTCTCTACTCTGTCGAAGAAGATTCAAGAGCGAAAAAAGCTCGTCATCACATTGAAAGTCGCGAAGATCAGTCTTATCACATCGACAACGAAGTCTTTTCGTCAACACAATAGTCACGATTTTGTACAATCGAGTGAGAGAAATATCGAAAGGAAAGAATCGTTGTGAAAGCGCTATCTGAAGGAGAAGAATCGTGATCATATGTATATTTCACGAAAAGAATGCATCTGAATGTCAGCAATTTCTCTTATCGAAAGAAGAATTGATATCATTCATCACTGCTTAGACGAGCTAGCACGAATGAACAAGAAGATCAGTGCAGATCTAACGAAGCTGATCGAGTTCGAGTCGAATGAAAGAGAATCAAGCAAGTATTCACGACTGAAATTCGTCTTTATACGATTCAACACTCAATTCGTCGCGTACATGATCTGTCAGACTCTTCTGAACGTCGATTCTTTGCACTTATCGATTTGACACATCAGCGTTTTCGTGCAAGAATTAAGATGAAGCACTCTGTCTCAGCGATGATGAAATCGATATATACGCAATGAATTGATGTGAATCGTCATCGCTTCTCTTCTCATAACGTGAGCAATACTCGTTGCATTCACGAGCTTTCTGTCTCAAATTATCATTCTCGCAGACTTCGTATCGTGACTTCACTGAATAGCTGACGCTTCGACGTGACTGAGTGAGATTATTCAAGATGTGCTGTCGCAGTTGATGTTAGTAGCACTGATCGCATTGCTGTCACTGATTCTACGCATTGTTACGAATTGACAAGATCTATTCACGAAGACGACAGTGAAGCTGTCGCTGCAGAAATACTATTTCATCTTTCTCTTCATGCAAAACTTTCTCACAGTGTCGCTTTCATTCAGTATTACGATCATCGCTCAAGATCTTCTTCATGATCTGAACTCTGCATTCGCGTTGTTGATCAGAAACCTTCTCAAGGCGAGCAACTACTTTTTCTTCTATCTCACTTTACAAGATCTTTCGATGAGTGCAGATGTCTTTCTGCAAGTCGAAGATTTAATCAACTGACTTATTCTCGCTTCTTGAATGAATCGCACATCGAGACAGAAGTGAGAGAGACAGATGAGTTTATCGAAGATTTGATGAGACATCTTCTATTCTCTTTACACGAATCTCGCATGTATTGATAAGACGCTCGCATGTTCGTCGACGTCTCTGCTGATAACTTAGGCCTGACGTACTCAATCATCGCTTTTCTTATACTTTCGTTCAGCGTCGTCATCTTCAGCTTATTTTGATTCATATTTCGCTACAATCTGCTCTACGTGTCGACTTTTCCGTACGATACTGAAGATCAACTTTATTCGACTGCTCTGAAGCAACTCTTTACAGAGATCTACATGATGAAGCTATGTCTGATAGATCTTTTTCTGTCTATTCGTAATGATCGAGATGTTCTTATCGATATTGATCAGGTCGTGATTATGATGATCGTCACAACATTGATGATCATTTATCAACTGTTTCTGAGAAACATCTTCTCTTCAATTCTCAAATATCTGTCAGTCTTCACGAAAGACAGAGAGAATGATGAAGAAGAATTGAATTGAAATCACTTCTCAGCATCTGCGCTCGATCATTTACGACATCTAGCGCACATCTGCTATGACTGAATGAGATCTTTCAAGAAAGTTCTTCGAGATCTTCAAGAAAGTATTGACGAGCTCGCATGAAACGAACTCGACGTAACAGATCAACATGAGTACAAGCATGAGACTGCTGATCATCGCAGCTCTGTCATCTGAATTTCGAAGAACGATCTTGAAATCAGCGAAGATGAGATCATCTACGTCAGAAACTGCGTTTCAGATATCAGAATCAGCAATGAGTTTGCAGATCTTGATATCAAGAAACGCTTGAAGATTTCGCAGAATGTCTCTAACACTGATATCGTTCAATAGATAACGTCTGAAGCTGTTTTACTTTTCTTAGTCAGTGTTTACGACTGATCTACAGAGCATCTTGAAAGCTACGTCTATGATTGAATGTCTGAATAGCATGAGTATGAACGATTGAATTAGATGTGATGTATTTCGCAGACTTGCTTACATCTGCTTTACTTTGAAAATAGCAAATCTTTGTCATCTCTGACATTCTGCTTGTATTTAACTTTCTGCCTCTGTATTGAGCAATCGATTAACCTGATTACTCTTTCTCGTTGATCGTTCATGTAGTTCGAAGCGCTTCGTCTTCTTCACTTTTCTCTTGGTTTCTTGCTGCAGAATGAATGAATCGATAGTGTCTAACTTGCGCTAAAGACGAGTACAGTACAGAGTTTCACTTTTGAATGCTGCTGTTCGAAACAGACTTCTTTTATGAATGCTAATGTCTGAAGTCGATTGTGAATGCTATCGCAAATTTAGATCATAAATCGACAAGACACAGACTCTTGATCTATCGAAAACGTTTGAAGACTTTCGAATTCTCTCAAAAAATGATCATTTACAGACATCTCAACGTCTACAATGAATGCTCGAATTCTTAAGATAAGACTGTTTGACATATTTTTCGAAAGACTGCTGAGCTTCTTTCAAGTTTGAACACTCTCTCAAGAGTTTGCTGAAGAAATCAAATTCTGAAGAGAACAATGACATAAATCGCAAGATTATTGACGTTCTTCATATCGAGATTCGACGACTTTCTGAAAAAGGTCGAGAAATCGATCAGAACTTTCACTCTGTGACGACTCATTCGTAGTCAAACACTACGCTCAATACGATTTCGCGAAATCTCAAAGCAGAGCTGATCTTCACTTGAATTGCGAATTCGCAAAATAAAATCGACACTATCACGACTCTCGATGATCAAGCAAATACAGATGAAAGCAATTTCTCGACGACAGATTCTACAGCATTCATTCAAGAGAATTCTCAAGATGTCTCATCACATATGTCAATGAACAAAATCGAGACAGGCTGCAATGAATCATCTCTAGTGATAAATTCGTCAGATATTTCTCATCAGATCATTCGCTTCGACGATATCTCACTAACATCGAGAGACGTCACAAATGATGTTGAGCAGAAGCTACAAAAGATCGTCAGTGTTATAAGCGAGACTTGTCGAATCATCGTGTTCATGAGCGTCGAAATTAGTATCAATTGCGATATATCTGTGAGTACTGATCTATACTTTTGATCATCTTTAGATAACAATTATTCAGGACTTTCGATCTGAGATCGATCTTCACAAGATGAACAGAGAACTATTCGAGATAGAAGTGCTCAATGACGAAGAAAGAAGAAAAGAATTGTATAAATGCTTGATGAAGATAAGAAACAAAGCAAAATTCGAAGATCTGATTCAAATGAATATGCATCGATTTCTTCAAGTTCTTCGAAGATTCGAGAAGCTTCAAAGATGTTATACTCAGAATCTCGATGAACTGAAGGCAAGAACTGATTTGAATGCTGATATCGAATTCAAAGACTGCGACGTGATTCAGTTGCATGACAATCTTGACTTCTTCAGATGCTCTTATTGCAGACATCTCACGAATTGAAATAGCGTGCGCGAGATGACTCTTGCTTTCGAAGAGATTGTGTCATGCTCTGAATGCGCGTCGAGAGTAGAAGAACGGCGAAGAAGAGAAGAAAGAACAAACATTCATGTGAAACATTTACGATTCAACATTGTTCTCTTTCAAGATATTGACGATTCTTTGAGCGAGACAAAAGCGAGAATTATCGACAAAGACGCGAACTCAAAGTCTGATGTTCTTCTGATTGTCGATACATCATTGATCATCGACGATTCGAGATACGAGCTCAAGAACAAGCTGATTTCGACGATACATCGAAATGATGAAAAGATCATATACATTAACAACAATTCTCTTTCGAGAACATTTTTCAAGCTCGTGATCGATCACATATTCGAGATGAACTGCGATCTCTGAGTGCGAGATCTTGTCGCACGCGAACCTTTCTTGCGCAAAAATGAGGCGAGACAGACTTCTCAGCGTCTCTCTTGCGGCTTCGACTTTCAGTCAAAAGCGAAGACTGTCGATGAAGTGATCAAAGAGACTGAGCTTAAACTGATCTTCATTGATGATTATTTCGATGTTCAGTTCAGAATCAGAACGAAGAAAGAAGTCAGAAAAGACTTGAGTCTCTTTCTTTTACAGAGATGACTTTCGACGTCTTCTCTTATGTGCGTCTTATCGCTTTTCAAATGAGATGAATTCATCAAAGTTCTACACAGTAAGCTTACGAAATTCGATGCGAATGACGTTGAAAAGAGAAAGAAGATGCTGAACGAGTCTGTGTGATTAATCGAGCGAAAACATACTCGCATAATCATTTCACACAATCTCAACGATCACTGAATTCTGATCGTAGTGAATATATCGATTCGAACTATAAGCTACTACAGCTCACTGCCTGAGTATCATCTGAGTGATTGTTGTGAATTTATGAAGGCGCAAATGAAGTGAGTCGATGAGAAACTCGATCAAGACTATTTCACGTGAAATTCTCTCATTGAAGACGTAAGTACACTTTCTCATTCACAAGTTCAGTTGACTGATGAGTTTATAGAGTTCACATCAACAGACTAATGACTTGAACTGCGAAATATATCTTCTGAAGAATGCGAGACGTCTCAGTCAAGACGAGATCATCAAGAGAGCGTCAATCGATGCAGATAGCTTAAGGGTTTTTTATGTCGAGCTACTTCTGACCAGATCTCTTTACGAGACTAGCGAACAGATCATGCTGAAGAGCATTCTCTATTCAGAATTCTCGAGATCATGACAGATTGATGCTGCGTCTCGCTTCTACATCTTCGAGCTCGACTTCACAAGAGCGAAACGAAGAAAATTGCAAATTGAAGAATTGAATGCTCAAAACGCTATTTCTGATGAAGATGACTCGAACTGAGATGAAGATGATACTCAATCGTTGAATCTCGCGACTATAAAAGCTAGAGTCTCAACTCTCTTTGCGTCGTCTCTATCATGCTCTTGAACGACGTACTTGAGGCGCTTTGCCAATTGTCGCATTCAAAGAAGCAACAAGTCAATGAGATTTGCTCGAGCTTTTCGTCTGCTTCAGATAGTGGCAGCTTTCGGCTGTTCTGAGCACTTCATGATATTAAAGAATGTCGTCGCTCATTATCGCGTGCTAGCGTCAGAAGAGCTCATAAAAGCATCGCTCGACTTATCTAGTCATTTGTACACAGTAGAACTTTGAACAGAGCGTCTTGAATTAATCAATATGATTCTTCAACGATTCGTACGCGCTCATTTTACCTCACTAATCGATGAAGAGACGAACCTTTTTCAAGACAGATCTGAGCAGATGATACTACACAGTCAATGCGCAATCATCAGATTCATTAAGACTACGATGATCAAGATATATTCAAGAATGAAAGAATGAAACTCTTTCTCTAATCACGTCGAAAGATTCGCATTTCTGAATGTTCAGCGCAATCTCAGAAGATGAAGACGAGAAGACGCTATCTGATTTATCATTCAAAATCGATTCTCTTCTCTTGCTCTTCTCGCTCTAGTGTTCTATCATGTTCGAATGCTGTTCAATTCTCAGAGTATTTCAGAATCTTCGTAGATATTAATGAGTTTTAGTCAGCATCTGCTGATCTGCAGCAGCTTTCAAATCGAGATTTCTCAAAATGCTCGAGTTTTCTTCGTCGATGCTCTTGTCGAGCTTCGTTCGAGCCTTTGAAGTTACGTATCTAAACTGGCGCATCTCTTCGATGTTCTTTCTAGTTTCGACAAGCTAAAAATTCGCAAGTTCAAAATAGAGCTTGTCATCGACGATGAAATTCGAAACGCCTCTTCGGACTCGATACTGCTGATAGATGCTTTCGACTACGCAAATGACAGCAATAGCGATCTGCTTCGCGAGTCGAAAAATTGTTGAATTCTCGATTGATGCTGTTTCACTCTCGTCGCAGTCGATTTCATTAAACTTAAAATAGAAAGATCACAGTGATCGAGTCAATGCTCTCTTCTCAGATTGTATATTATTAAAAGGCGTACATGCGCTTTATGCAAGTTCACGACAGCGTTGATATCTTCACAGTACGTGCAACAGATTTGTGAGACTCAAACTCGATAGTTCTGCAGAAGACAACTTCTGCAGCTGAGAGCTCAGTTTTTCAAGAGTAAGTGTCTTTCAAGTCACTCGAGATTGAGAGCTCTGTCGAATGAAGAGAATTTGCTCTAAATCTGACTTCGCCTTCAGATATGACTTCTGACTCGAATTCTAAAGGCGACTTTTCTTCCGTCAATTTCATTTCTCTACTGAAATTGATTAATCTATTCAAATATCACTTTTCAAGATCTCTAATCAGCATCTAGTTGACGAATCTATTCGAGAGAAAACACGTGCCTTGACTATGAAGTTGTTCATGTTCAGAAGAGTGTTTCAAGACATCTCTGAGTGCAGAGCGACGCTCATACGCTGTCTCGCAGGCGACAACTTAATTGCATTGAGAAAGATCATCGAGTTCTGACTATCGAATAAGGAAAAGAGAGCACACTTGAGCTTGCTATGAGACGTATTCGAGCACATGAAATGAATCGAGAACGCAGACAGAGTAATCATGATAAGGCGAGATCTTGACTTTCATCGAGCTGAAGCACTAGTTCGAGACTCTGTTCTTATGCGCTGGCCAAAGATGATCTTGTTTATAATCATGATTCGAGCTCTCGTCGATTATGAGAATCTAATTTCATGAATCACGCGAACCTTGTCGAGTATAAGAAGTTCTACTAAGATGAATGTCACTGAAGTGACTTCACGTGAGAATAGATGAGATACGAAGTTCATCGCCATTCTCGAAGAGCTCGCAGCTGAGTTTGACATGTTTATTTCAATCATGATTTTAACACAGAGAACGTCTCAAGATCAGCTTGAAATCGCAACGATAGACTGAACTGCTGCTATGTTCATCTTTCAGCCTGCGATCAGAAACGTGAATCGAATTGCAATTGCAAAAACGAAGTTGAGCAATTTTGAATATGAGACGACGACTGTCGTTATCTACAAAACTGTCGATACGTTCTGTCTAGTCATTAGTGATTCTTCATTTATGATCAACGTCTCACTTATACTTAAATCATCTTCAGAAGATTCGAGGTGCGATTGGTCTGACAATCCTCAGATATTCATGCGCGTGATCAGCAATGAGCATTTAGTGTCTGATACAGAGCACGAAGCCATAAAAAAACGAACTGCACGTCTGAGATGATAGACTACTCTTCTGATAGCGCGTCGTTTAGAAGAAGAGTGTGCTGTAAGAGATGTTTGTAATTTCCTTGTGAAGAAATGAGATGACATCACTCAGGTTGAATAGTTCTAGAGATAGTCACATAAGCGTGCTTTATGAACACATGTATTTTTATGCAAGGTTCAACCTCTTTCCTTGCACACATTAATATGACATTCGTTTATTAGTTGACAGTCTCTCTCTCTGATTCAGTTCTGCTGCTTCACTTCTTGCAACTCTTCATGCTGCTTCAATTCTGACATTTCTTCAATTTTGACACCTCGATTTGACATGACGCATTGAAGCTATTTTCGCCTCTTCTAGAGAGTTTGTTCTAGAAGAATTCTTCTGAGACTAAGAGGCAGCTAGAATGAGCTGATACTGAGTCAATGACGATCAAGTCGTGTTAATAGTTTCTGAAAGAATCGACTTCGAACAGATCTTCTGAAACATATGACGATTCAATTCTGGCATCTCGCATCAATCCTGACATTCTGATTCGTATTCTCTACTTCAATTCTGACGCTTTGCTTCAATTCTGGCTTGAATGAGTCAATATTGAATCAGTTTGACTTAAGATATTTAAAGCTTCTAGAAGTATGAACTCAGAAGATCTCTCTTAGGGAAACATGATGACAGTCAGCGAATTCTTATTCCTCACATCAGAAGGAAACATTCAGAAGTCTTACAGTTCATTTCACTCTGATTCCTGATCACATCAATTTATTTCAGCATGAAACAGACTCAAGGTTTAGAAGAAGAGTCAAAGCTCGAAAACGAAAAAGTAATTAAGTACATGAGAACAGCTCGCATCAAACTTGAGTGATTGCATTTTCAGAAGGAAAAGCTCGACTTCAAACATATTCAGAAATTGAAATCTTGTTTTCATAAAGACTGTCGAAGACTCGATGTACGCAATCATGTTCTCGTCATTATTGATCAACAGCATCTTGATGCTGCGTTACGACTCTTCGAAATCTCAGAGGTCGAATTGTCTAAAAGCTCACGATATGAATTTCCCGAATTGAGCTTTTGAAACGACTATCGACTTATATGCTTACACGGACAACAAAGAATTGAGGCAGCAAAGCTGACTCTATCGTCATCATCGAATAAGTGATGATCGATGAATCTCTATCTTGCAGATACGACTTCTTCTGTTTGACAATCAACAATTTTCTAACTGTACATTCAGACATTAGTCACGAATTAAGAACGGTCCTGACTGAAGAATACGCGAACGAAGACAAACTCTCTGACGGTCAGATCTATCGAAAAATACGCAACTATCAGTTTCAAAAGCAGTTCAGCTTGAAAATGCGATGGTGAACTCGACTCTCTTCACATGGGGTCAGAAATTTAAAACAACTACTTCAGCACAGAGAACTTACTCTTGCCTTTGATGCTTTTTTGAAGATATCTGCGCTCTTAATAAAGATGAGAATTAGCACTCTACATAAGATGTTCGCGATAAGATGCGATGAGATATACATTCTGTCGTCGATTGCATGAATCTGCTCATTGATTGCTAGAAAATCGTACATTATCTTTGTTACATCAAGCAATTCTGGTCTGATCTGCTTCAGCAAGACAAGATCGCGATGATCAAGATAGATCAAGTCATCGTGGAAGCGTTACAGCTCATCGCGTCATGAACATCAACACTAGATGTCAAGATTCTACGTGGTAAAGTGCTGAGCGGGAAAATCTTTTGTCGTTTTAGTCAACAAGAACGTGAAGAAATCTGAATTAGATTACAGTTCTTCAAGAGTCTGATTTCTTCTCTGTTCGAGTTCTTTGAGAATGTTAAATGTCTTGAGGCATGAATCGACTGCCTAAAATGGCTGGTATGTCTAGGTTCCCGAGAAACACTCTTCACGGCAATGAATAAAATCTATACTGATATAAATCACAGCGTAGACTCGGCTCTGATGCAGGAAAACGAGATCACGTTCAAGTCTGTGCCAGCAAGTTTCGCTCGTCGAATAGACCTGAGATATCGACAATTACACGCCTTCGCCATGCGATATCACTGTGAAATGTCGAGAAAGCTCAGCGGGAAGAATCTTCTGGCAAAGCCAAGGGCCATGTTAGACACAACGAGATTGCGCGAGATGACTGATCTTGTCAATCGTTTGAAATTTGAGTCGCTCGAGATCATCGCCTTAAAGCAGTTTTCAAAGTCAGCAGATTCAACGATAGTAGAAGAAAACGAAAGATCTGCGCTCGTCACGAATGATTCAGAGGAAATTAGAAAAGACAGATGCGAAATGTCACATGTTCAAAATTACGAAGAGAATCATAAGTTTTTGTTTATCACTCATTTATATGACGATAGGAATGAACAATTCGAGGGGATCACGTTCTACTTCAGGCTAAGATTCACGTACTTGAAATTTTATGACATGTCGGACGACTCTAATTCACAACAGCATCTCACTACAGTGACAGAAGAATCACTATCCTCGACTTTTTCTCTAACTCGATCGATTTATTCGTCAAGAGAAGATCAGACACGAGGAACTGAGCACAGAGAGATTGACGAGAAACATACAGAAGACACAATGATGCAGGAGAAAGAGAAAGAGAAACAGAGATCTTCGTTTCAAGCAGAAGATGCTCTTGCACAAGAAGTAACGATGCAACGACAAAAGCTCTTGTCTGACGCAGACGTGCTTGAAAAAAAAGAGCATGAACAAGAACAATATCGGCAGAAGCTTGCGAAGAACGCAAATGCAATCGTGAAAGAGAAGCAAAGACTAGAACAAAAACGACAAAAGCTCTTGTTCGACGCAAGCACACTTGAAAAACAAGAGCAAGAGCAAGAAATTTATCGACAGAAACTTGTATGAGACGCAGATGCAATCAGAAAACAAGAGCAGAAGCAAGAACAGCGACAACAAAAGCACTTGTCTCATGTAAACATAATTGAAAAGCAAGAACAAGAACAAGAACAGTATCGACAGATGCTTATAAGAAATGCAAGCGTATTCAAACAACAAGATCAAGAATCAGAACAGCAACGACAGAAGCTTTTGTCTGACGTTAGCACACTTGAAAAGCAAGAGCAAGAGTATTGACAGAAGCTTATAGAAGACGCAGACACGCTCAGAGAACAAGAGCAAGAACAAGAACAACAACGACAAAAGCTCTTGTTCATTGTAAGCGCACTCAAAGAACAAGAGCAAGAACAAGAGCGACGAAAACAAAAGCTTATCTTCAACGCAAGCGCGCTAAAAGAGCGAGAGCAAGAGCAGAAACAGATGTATCAAAAGCTTACGAGAAATGTCAATACTCTTAGAGAACAAGAATAAGAACAAGAGAAACAACGTCAAACTCTTGCGAGAGAAGAAAACGAGCTACGTAATCGAAAACAAAAGCAGAAGAAACAACGACAATCACTTGCGATGATCGCGAGCGAGCTCGTGAATCAAGAACAAAGGCAAGAAGAAAAGTGACAAAAGCTTACGAAGTACGCAAACAATCTCAAGAATCAAGAACTGAGACAAAACGAACGACGACAAAAGCTTATGATGAACATAAGCGAGCTGAACAAACAAGAGAAACGTCATAAGAAGTTGAAGAGAGATAAATTGAAGCAGAAACGAGAGCAAAAGAGCGTGAAGCAAAAAGTACTGAGGAGTAAGCAAGACGAGTTAGAGACAATTCAGAAGCGAGACGAGCGAGATATGAGAAAGCTACAAAGACAAAGTCAAGAAGAACTGATGAATCTTGAATTGTCATCTCTCTTAGAGCTCGAGCATGAAGAAATATATGTCGATCAAATTACATCTGAAGTACAAGCGAAAAACTATTCAATGAACGCAGTTCAGAAAGATGAAACTCAAGTAGATGTTTCAGCATTCGAAGATGAAGATATTTCGACACAAGAGCACGAACTACAACAGAATAGAACGCAGACGAAGAATCAAGAGAAGAGATAAACGAAGAAAACTCAAGGTGATAGATTACATGAGTCTGAGACTCAAGAGATGAATCAAGAGCATGAAGTGCAAGAGAGAGAGCATGAGCATCAAACGCAAGAGGACGAGCAAGAAGATAGAGTTCACGAGAATGAAGCACATGAGAATGAAGTAGATGAGAATGAAGCATATAAGAATGCAGCACATAATGATAAGGTTCAAGGCGATAGGCAAGCTGAAGAAGCTCAAGAGATTGTGCAGAAGAATAAAGCACATAAGAAAGAGCAAGATAGTGATGCACATGAGAATGACATACGAGAGTATCGAGCACGGAAGCGCCGAGTGATGACTAATGAGAGTGACGATGATGTCGCACTTCGGGCACAACAGTTACGAAAAGGGCGAAAACCTGTGAAAAAGAGCAAGTATCAACGACTTAACAGATTTGAACTATCAAGTCATGATACGAATCGAGAAGATGACACGTCAATGAATGACACTGAAGAGAAAGATACCACTTTCATGTCAAGAAAAAAGTCACAGACGTCGCGTCGACAACAAAGATAGAATCTGCAGACACAGCAAAGAACTACAAACGCAACGACAGCAGTGATGACGAAAATCACAAACGATTCAATCGAGTTGACTTCTGATTTTACTTATGAAGCGTCATCTCGAGCTACATAATTCGCAATGTCAAATGAATGCGAACACATATTATCAAGTCTTATAATATGTATAGCGCAAATGCCTCACGATCACGCTTTCGATCACTGTCTATTCGCAGCTGTGAATGAAGTAAGCTGCAATGCTCGATCAATTCATCAGCTACGTTGTCATCTCTTCTAGTCTGTGTTCTATCGTAAAGAATACATGAGCATCAGATAGTCAAGCAGTCTAGTGTTGTTTATATTAGAGTACTATTTTTGTAATAATCTTAGAGACTCACATGTGTCGATAGAATTGAAGCAGTCAAATATCTTATGATTTTATGATCTCGACATTGCTAATGCTTCGATAGATATTGCGTTAGAATTCACGAAAAACAATTTAAATGTTTAGAAGAGAATACAAAAAGTAAGGTACAGTTAAACAAGAGAGCGCGCACATATAGATTCAGTATATATAGATGTCTTAAATTTTAAAGAATGACTGCGTCTAGCTCACGATCAAAGCTTCATTTCTAGTGAAGAGCGAAATTCAATTATGATTCACATTGTAGACACTGTCTTGTTGATTGATTAGTCAATTGATGATATTGCTTTGAAATTGAATGCGTCTTCTGATTCATTCACTTGAAGCTTTCTCATTTCATTTTTGACTCCTCGCTTCAGTTCTGACTTCTTCGCTTCAGAAGTGACTTCTCTGCTTCAGAATCGACTTCTCGACGTCAAAAATGACTCTTTGCTTTAGATTTAACGCCTCACACATAGCAATATACTGATTCAGAGAGATCGCAATGCATCTAGACGAAGAAGCTCAATTTAGATCTCTGATATTTCGAATTATTTTCTGACTGTATCTATCTAATGAGCATTACAAATATAGAGCTGAATTTGTGAGAAGTATTATGTGAAGAATTTAGAAAAAGATAAGCATCATTTACAAAGCTTGATCTCAGACGAGTCTAGCGCATGTCGCGTCGAGCAGCGTAGTAGAGAAGTCTGACGTGCTGATTTCTGTTGTGAAATGCAAATCTTTATTCTTCATGAAACATCAACGATTGATCTTCTGATTTATCAAGTTCTTTCAATTGCAGCTTAAGTCGTTCTGATAGTCTGATAATCTTATTCATCGATGTATTCTGAAGAAGAATCGTAGATCATGTGCTCTACAGCAAAGAAGTAAGTCATAGCAATTCAGTAGTAAACTGTGAATCGAAGCCATTTTAAAAAGATAGTTGCGTTGAGTCGATGAAGATGATTGTCGTGATCATATATCATGAAAGGAATGTCTAGAGACATGATGTCGATCAACTCGACGATATTTTTAATGATCTCGGCACGACAATGTTCGCGGCGTGAAATCAGCTCAAGCTGCGTAGCCCTTCGAAGACAATCCTTTCGCGAATGAGAATTCGAATGAGAAGGCGCTCTGACAAGAGATGAAGTGATCTCTAACATAAGTTCGGTTTGTCGCTCTATATACGCAGCGCGGCTGTTACTCATTCAGGTGAAGTCAGAGATCGTGATATAGTAGAGAACGAAGATCTCGAGAACGGTGCGAATATAGAAAAACAAACTTTTGTCGTTTTCAGCGAGGCATATTTCCGTAGTAAGAAAGATGACGACGAAGGCGAAAGTTTCGCGATCGAAAGCAGAGAACTTCTGTAGTATGTTTTGTAGTTCATCGACATTTTTGTCTTCTTGACGCAGCAATGTCGTTGATGATTCATCAGTCAGAATGAAATGTCAGTCGACTGTACTTTGATCTTGATGCAGAAGCGAGCGCAAACTTCGTCAGAATACAGACATGATGATACTTTTTCTTTGTCATATGATTGCAAGAAGAATCTCTAATTTAAGAATTGATCATCGTAAACGTTATTTCATCAGACTTTACATAAAAAGATTTTGCTTCGTCTCTCTAGCGTATGTATAATCTGACCTTCAATCAAAAAGATTCTCGAGGTTCGAAAGCTATCGTTTCTGAAGTCATGTCTCGAGAAGTTCACTGAATTAATGATCACTGTCTGATGTGAATGTCATCATTTCTGAATGTCGTCAGTTGTGAATGTCGTCATTTCTGAATGTCGTCAGTTGTGAATGCTGTCGATTGTGAATGTCATCATCTGACTCGCCTTCTAACAATGCAGTCAGTTTCGAAGTGCTTGACAATCGTTCTTGATTATTCTCTATCAAACCATTCTAGAGACATTGCACGAGACTATCAGCTTTCTCATCAGAAAGCGCAACAGTATCAAGTCAACATGACGATAGTGAAAAGTGAACGACTTCTTCGAGAAAAGCTTCGCAAGCGAAGAACAAATCTATTCAAGAAAGCGAACGAGTTGACGCGAATGATCAACTCGAAAATATACATAGTTGTTCAACATGACGACAAGTTTCATACATATAAATCAACAGAAGAATCGAACTGACCTTCTTCTGAAAGAGAAATTGTGAGTACGCCTGATCTACGATCAGATCACTACTGAAGATGACAGAGAATACACGATCATCAGTGTCACAGACGTTCTGCAGATTTTCACAGTTTCAAACCAAGAAAAACTCAGATGATGCAAAAATTCAATCAGTCTGATAAAGATCAAGTCGACTTCAGATTTCTCAGAAAGACGAAACATAATGAAGATCGCGTTCTTGCTGATCGACGTATCTTGACTGCAGCTCAGAACAAGTCAGTACTGCGAGAAGGGTTGAAAGACATGAAATTTTCAATGATGATGTGACTAGACTATATGATAGACTCGCAACGAGTAGATTGAAAGAAGTCTGAGCGCGAATGATAGATATTCAATATTTACTAGTCTCGTGTAAAGACTTGAGATCGCGAATAATTCTGACCTCGTTTTTATTACAGATTCGTTGACAGACTCTCTTGAATAAATCATCGTTGAAGAGAGAATCTTGAGACACTGTCTGATCTGCATTGAGTAGAGTCTGGCATAAAGTCTTGCATTCTTTCGTACTGATCATCTTGTCGTCATCATTCATATAGATGTCAGCAGATATAAGTAACTGCTCGTAACGTCGACTCTTGACGACAGAATTCTTTCTCTCTCTCAGAGAAACATCACTTATATTCAATTCATGTTTGCTGAGAAACGAAGTTGACCTCTTTCGAGTAAGTGAATTAGTCATGCTGCTGTCTTGCATGAAATTTTCTTCAAATCAGCTTTCTTCTTCGATTCGAAGCTGAATGAGATTGACGTCGCTGTTCTTGATGTCGCTACGAAGATCTGTACGTGTTACGCCTTCAACAGCACGATTTGCAGATGAGACTCGTTGACATTTTCGAGTAGAACTTTCCCCGGCTTGAGAAGGTGTATAGGCAGCTTCTTTGATCTCAGATGTGTAATTCTGTTTAAGCTCTTCATCTCGTTTCGCTTTCGATCTAGATTGAAAGAATTGACTGACTTCTGTGAATGCTTTGACCTGAGTTAGTGATTGCAGTTGTACGTCAAGGAATCGTAGAATGTATCTCTTTGTCAGACGTGATACTGATTGAGAAAGAAAGTTGAAATAGTTGCTCTTGAATCTTCGATTGTTGATAAAGGCGTTTTCTCCTTTGTAGACGTGCGCTCTTACAAACAGGCGTAACTGGGTTTTTTCGTTTGATATCGCGTGATTGTGCTGCTACAGATTGTCAGCTGAAAGAAAGGTTTGAAATGTATGATGACTGTTTTACCTTGATTTTTCAATGAGTTCAGCGAAGATTGTTGCTCATATCTCTTAACATCTGACTTTGCTCGTGATGAGAACATGATGATTGAGAATGAGAGAATGAAAGATCACGTCTTTATTGTCGCTGATGCGCTGTAGAATAGTGTTACGAACATGTCAACAGAAGATGTGATGATTGACAGGCAGCGAAGCCTTGGCGACGACACAATTTTGAGGCTGCGACAGTAATCTAATTGGTTCATGAGTCATCGGAATCATTCGCAGCTCGCCTGAAACACATCGTTCTACTTTTAGATTGACAATCACTACTCACTACAACATCGACTCGCTTTGTCTAACTGAGCAACGCTGACTCTGCTTTGACGAGGATAAAGTAATTTCGTCTCGTCTTCTCAGTCTCAACAGCATCGATCAGATCGCAAGAAAAACTTCTCATACGTTTCTTGACTTGCGTGAGAGATGAGAACTCATTAACATTACACTTCACACTCTCGCGTCTCTTTCTCGCCCTCGACGCTGTAATGTCATGTTTAGAATCGTTTCTGAATTCATCGCTTATCTCGACTATTGTGAGCTGCCTTTCGTGCATTTCAGTTACATATCTCTTAAATGACGCTCACACTCGATCGACTTTTGAGTTGAATGAAAATGAAGAAAGATTCTATCGAAATACAGAACATCATCTCTAGTTTTATCGAAGAAGATGAGCATTCTTTGAACTTTCACAGGCGAATGATTCATGACTTTTCGCTTAAGACAATGATTAAGTGAGCAGAAGAGCGTGAGTGCAAATGCTCACTACGCGAAGTCTGCATATGCAAGATCGAATTACTCGATCAATGAAGTCTTAAAGAGCTATCATGATTATAAAAAGCTCGAATTCATAATACAAGATAAGGTAATAGTGCGATCGATAGCTAACAAGAAACTTCTAACTAGTGAGTCAAGTCTCTCTTTTATATAGAGAAGTGAGTCTGCAACTGCGATTTCCAAAATCGCTCACTAATCATTGATTTCAAACCTCATTTCTCGGCTTCTTCAACATCTGCGTCGCGTCAGTAAAATGTTCAAAAAAAGAGCTCAATCGTCAATTTCTTCGAACTTGTCTGCAGTGTCTTTCGATTCAAGAAAGAAAGAATACTATCTCGTCGAAAATACAGTGTATTATTGTCGACAGAGCAGTAAGAATTCACTGATGAATCTCTTTCGATCAATTCGCAACTAAGTTTTCACAAGATGATGTATGACGAACAGAGACAGTGAATAATGAAATCTTCAGTACTCAACTTCATATTGTATGTCATCTGTGAAATTTTTAACTTTTACGTCAAGAATCTAAAGTCAATCACATTCTAGATTCGAAACGACGCTTCTGAAGAGAAGCTAAATATCAACGCAGAATATATATGAGAAAGAATCTAGTCTTCATAGAAGATGCAACTCAGAGATATCGACTTACTTTTGAGGTTACAAATCTTATTTTTTGTCGATTTTCAAGTGCTTTTTGACAACTTTATAGCTCAGATATCTACGATCTGATTCGCTCAAGAAACATATCAATAGCTCAACGTCAGACTTAGAACTCGCTCGTTCAAAAGTGAAGAAATGATGAACGTTATTAAAGTTTTAGACAGTTGTCAATTCACGTTCACAATTTCTTATTCGCAACGAAGATATTGTCATTGTCTCTGATCTTGTGAGTCAATGATCTATGATATCGCAGAGATCACTGAGAGACCAAAGTCAACTTTCTTGCAATCGTCAATCTTCATATATCGTCACGAAAGTATTCTCTCTTCAGTCTAGTCACTTGTTCTGTTGTCTGATCGTCTTCTTTTAACTCGTTACGTAGTGATATATATTGCTGCGACGACTGTCTTGAGCGAAAGAACTCTGAGATGTCTTGATCATGATTTTCAATAGAATTTCAGAGAGCTTTGAAGAGATGATAATCTGTAGTTGAATCAAAGTTCAAAATACGAGAGAGTAGTCACATCGAACGACTACAGCTCAACGTTCGACACAATGTCATCTCAGTTTCGATATTTTCACGTTGTGTATTCTCTTGAAGTGCGTATCGAAATTCATTTTCAAACGCAGACAAGAGTGACACATCAACTTCATATCGTGATTGTGATAGATCAGGAGCGATGAGGAGCATAGACAAAGGCACAGAGAAACAGAATGCTCAGTCAATTATGCATGTGATATTGAAATCTTCGTCAACGAAGATATTATCGACGCTGAAGTCAGAGTGATGAATGAAGAATCGATGTTTGTGATCGTTCAAAAGAAATTTTGATACATCGTTCGTTCGTCTTGTAATCATTTCTGAAAGCATCTCTTCAGCAATGATATAATCGATTCTATTATCTGAATCATCAATCTTGAACTGCACAGTAACGAAGTCACTTCATCAATCTGACGATTTCCGAAATTCAGCATAGTCATCGTACTCATTTCGCGCGAGAATAGACGCAAAGAAGCAGTGATGATCTAGTTGAAGATATTTCACGTGTTTCAAGAATGTCGAGACATGAGTCTCGTAATAGTTCTTCTCAGATTTGAAAGACTCATGATTGAAATCTTCAAGTGAATGTCGTTCATTCAGTAGCAGATCACGAAATAGACAGATCTTGATTTGAAATTTCCCATCTTTCTCAAAGAGTGATTCAGTCTGATCGAAACAAAGTCGAGATAGTTGTCATGTAATGACTTCGAGCTGGAAAATAATCTTTGTCTTTTGTTCGTGAGACATATTGGGCCTATTTTTCTCTGAGTCCTTTCATGTGCGCTGCAGAGGCGAGCCGTGAGCTTTACTCATGAGAATATAAGAGATATCAACATCGTTGTCTCTAGAACAGCTACTTGATCGTTAGTTCGTTTCAAAACTGAATGAGAATGACTTATCTGTATGCAAAGACTTCGAGAACGAGAATTGTACTGTTGATTCTGATGTAGATAAGAGTAGCGACTTCACTAGCCAACAGCAAGAGATTCGTTTCATTCGACTTAATTGCATCGTCGTCTCGTGAGAAACGAAGCATTCACTTCATCTCGTCACGAAACGAAATTAGAATTGTTCAGTTGAAGCTATCACATGCTGATATCTGAGAAGTGTCGCAAAAGCAACGTTGCTCTTCGCGCAGCTTGCTTATCAAACGACAAAGAGCAGATGCATTGAAATCAGCATATTGAAAGATGCTTGCGCGTTCACGCTTTGATGACATGACGCGTGAAGAAGACTATGTGCTCGGGGAATGTTTGAAATTTGATGACAATGAGAATATGAAGGCAATGCATCGCCAGAAGTTGCCAGCGGACTGAGATTGTGTTCGAAGAGTTGATCGCGCGAGAGAGTTGATCTTAAGTAAGCATGTCAAGAATTTTAGCAGCTTCATGATCACTCGTCTTCTTTCGACCCAACAATAGAAACGTCTATCATGCTCATTTTAGCAATAAACGATATGAGTGATCGCGAGGCTAGCGAAGAGTTCACGTGACAGAGGCTAACGATAGTATTAAAGATTGTTCTCTCTGAACGAGACTGAGATCATTGAAGTCAAGAATGAATTCAATAGTCTTCTCACATTCAACTCGATGCATCTCATTGCGAAGATTACAAATTCGTCAGTCGATTGAAAGAGCAATTTTTCTCGACAAAGAGTCGAAGCTTCTAATGATGAGCATCAGCGCCAGAATTTTTCGCGTTGATCGTACGATCAGAAAGATTTTGAGAATTGACGAGAAGACTATCACTGCACAGAACATTGAGGCCACTTGTAATGAAGTCAGCATTAATATCTTCTAGAAGACTATTCACATGTTGCAAAATGTCTATGTATTCGATTCTGAGAAGAGCTACATAGAGCTTGAGTATTACATCAACGACACTCTTAAGAGATACGTTGATTAGCGTCGAGCAAGCATCACGGACGTATTTCTGAAGCGCTGATTCCGTCAAATGATCGAGAGTGTCGTATTTATTCACGCTATGAAGTTCAGACACTCAGATATCAGACTCGATCAATGACTGTTGAATGCAGACTTAAACGCTAGACTCAGTGATTTCAACGAGTCAGAATATGATGATCAAGCTGCGCTTGGTTTAAATGAAAGCAAGACTCTGAAAAACGAAAGTTCGAGTCATTACATGTCAAGAAATTCTGCGACGAACAGCACATTCGGATTCAAGCAACGAGAGCTAATCGATTTCTGCAAACGAGAAGTAATCATTTTCGTCGTGGCGAACAACGAGAGCTAATCAAGTTTTGAGAGTTCTATATCAGACGATAAATCTGTCAATCTCTTGATGTGATTGCATGAGCATGAATTGTCTTGGCGAATTAGGTTTCCCCACGTGAATAAGATAAGTAGCGTCTTCTCACTTAGAATGTGACATTCTTCGATATTTCATTGAGCTTAATCTCACGAGGTTCTCTTTTAAGAAACGCAGCTTTCATGAGATGTCATTGATGCATGCATAGACAGTTATTCTAGAATCTTGTCTGACTAATATCAGTGACATTATTCAGTCGCGACTAGAGGTAATAAAATGTATTCTTGATCTGTTTGACGTCATGCTTGCATATTTCTCAATCTTCGAACATGCCAGCTTTGACACACTTCTAGTGACATTCAACTCCTAGATCTCGCTATGCAAGCAAAGAACTGCAAGATTGACTATTTCGTAACGCTCAGCATCACGAGACCTCATACTACTTATACAACTGTCAATCAGTTAGAATTCTCAACGAACTGTGCAACAATCACAACAACTGAACAACAAGTCATTATAACTACAACTCAGACTTCAGCGTCTTTCAACAGTCAGATCGCAGTCTCTAGTAACGATGGTAACATCTCGATTACGACGATCGAAATTATTGTGAAATGTATCATTTTGAAAGTTCTATTGCTGCTTGCTCTTTGCTGCATTCTAAGACAGCATGAAAAGCGCTTTGATCGTTCATCACAATTAATAGCGAGATCTTCGAAATCGAAAGAATCGTCTGAATCACGAGAAGCATCAGATATTCAAGAACAATCAGATTCACAGAAAGCTCAAAACTATTCTGAATCATCAGAGACAGCTGAATCAGCGAGCATGTCAGAAGCAGCTGATTCAGCTGAACTAGCGAAAGCACATGATAATTCTGAACCATTCAACTCTCTAGAAGATCAGAAATATCGAGAATCATCTAAATCGTCTGAATCGTCAGAATCAACAGAATCACAAGAATCATGCGGAACTTCTGAAACAGATGAATCGCGAGAATCACATGATTCGTCAGATTCACATGATTTGAAAGAAGTGCAAGGACTGCAAGATGTACAGAGCGTGCAAGATGTGCAGAGCGTGCAGAGCGTACAGAGCATGCAGAAACGGTCAAAAGCTCAGAGTTCGCGATGACGACGAGAATTTCTCTCGACCTGCTTTCTTTAGTGATAGAAGTCACGCTATACATTTCACTTTGCTGACATCAGATTCACGAAGCGTGTAGACTTACTACATCTATTAGGAAAGTAAAGAATCGTACGAATAGATAAGTCTGTGATACGCTCAGTCATCTCGAGTCAGACGCTGAGACACTGCAATCGATCTTAATGAGCTCGCAATTGCTCATCTCTCTTCAGTACGTCACTGTACATTTGACGTGTCTCGCTTGATAGAAGATGTCTGAGTGATAAGCAAGCTATTCTTCGAGATGGTTTTGAAAGAGTCAGTGTCAGCGAACGCGAAGTTCTGAGATGAAGATTCTTCTGATCTTCGAAATCGTCATCGTAAGCATGGTTCATCGATCTGAAGTCTCTGCAGTAGACTGTCAATAGAACTAATGCATATGTATGAAATACTGAAGTCTGAGCGTTGTAGAAAGAGTGAATAATCACAAGAAGAAGAAACAAGATTTCGCTAAACTTCAAGCTATGATGTAGCATTCGTATACACACGCTGACAGCTCAAAATTCTGAAAGCATCAAAGTCGTATCGACTGTAGCATATCAGTCATGACATGTTCTTCATCAGCTCAGCTCAGCTCTCACAGATTTGCCTGTTACTTCTAATCAGCGACAACGAGCTCATCAGTGATCTTCTATGTCTCGTCGCTCTAAATTCCTTCACGCATTCTCAAAGTCTCGTCTCATATACACGAGTGAAGAAATCTGTTCTTATCACTATATGAAAATTTCAGACACTTTATCGTCCGAATTCAACCTTATCTCAGAACATTCACATCAAAGATCATGCGTCATTCTTTAGAATTATACTCTGCTTCATTCTTCGATTTCATTCTACCTGCCGCTTTTAGAGCGATTCATCTTCTGATCGAGTTCGATTACGATCTCGTCTAAGCTGGTCTGAAAAGAGTAAAGAATAGCTGTAATCAGGGAAACAATACAGTAGATCTAAGAACTGATGGAATGAGAGATGTCACAGCAGAGTCAGAACATTCAACGTTGATCTTTCTCAAGAGAAGTATTTCTCTCAGTTCTACGAATTATATTCTTGAAATTATATCTTCGAATTCGAAATTTTATCAGTAACGAATAAGATTGAATTCCCTCTAGTCATACAGAAGGAAGTAAACGAGCAGAAAGAATCTCGAGGTTCGAAAACGTTTGCGACATGCTTGACGATAAATCTCGAGACTGAGGTTGTGTCGAAGAATTCAAAGGATTATGAAGAGGATGTTATAGTGACGAGAAAAGGGAGAGGCGCGCTGGACGTGTACACGTTGGAAGGGATGATGAAATATGTTTTCCTGATAATGGACGCGCTCCAAGAAGAAGACTTAGAGTATGCGGAAACCTGCTGCAATCATAATAAAGGGATTCGTAGCCCTCAATCTGCGGTGATAGGTCTGACTTGAGATAAATGTGATACTGTGGCTGAGTCTGAGCAGTTGAAGGCTTAGCTAGGCAACAGCGTTGACAAATGTTATTAAAAACAACGTGAGCAGCTATAGCCGGGTACGATGCAGTCAATTCAGGCTCCTTTGTGCTGCGCCCCTTCTAGTACGGGGAGCCAGAACAGCCTCCTCCATGCATGCTCCCTTGCTGCTCCCCCTTGCTCCCTCGCTGCTCCCTCTAAAGCGGCCCTGCTCCCTTTCTCGACCCAAAACGGCAATCCCCAATCCTAAGTTCGGGGTGTATATAATATATATATAGTAACATTTAAGCTGAAACCAGCATGTGACTAACGGCTATCTACGGCATCGCAACTTTGCTCCCGCGCTAACGCCCGTTTCGTCAATCTGCTCCCTCTATGCTCCCTCGTGCTCCCTCGCTGCTCTCCTGTACTCCCCCTCAGCCACTTCCTACTTTCTCACTGTTCGCTCTGGCCAAGGGATACGATGGGCGTGCGTCTTCTGTCTGTCGGAGCGTTTGGCACACAGCCTTGCGCAGCTCTTATTTATGCATTCTGCTACAAAGCCAAGAGAGGATCTGTTAATGTATAGGTACTGCTAGACTTGATATGCTCACCACTTTCCCGATTCTCTTGGTGCAGCTGACGGTCCATGGCGGCCATGTTTAGGATTGAATACCACCACAGACAACCGGCTTCTCAATTTGCGAGAATACTGACATCCGGCGACGTTCTCAAACAATGTGGATTGTTTCTTCGCGCACCCTTTCACGGGGAAAAAATTCAACATCTGTCTCCATAACATGGCTATCTTGCATCAGCAGCCCCACCCGCTCATATGTCTGTGTCGAAGGATCCGTACACCTTAGAACAACAGAATATAGTCTTTTGTCTGACTTGCCAAGCTTCAGCAAAAACACGGATTCCTTTGGCTGAATTCTCGCGTATCCTTCTTCGTACCAAGGATAATCTGGATCGACACGGTTGGTTCCTTTTGATCTTAGTGCAACTAGGAAACCGAATTCGGATTCGCCAGCGTTGCGACTTTGCTCAGTTCTCACTCTCCTCCTACTACTATGATCTACTTGAGAGACCATCCCAGAGACAGTCAGATGGCCTGCAGAGACTTGGCCAAAGCTATCCGGGCTAAGAGTCGAGCAGCAACATTCGAGTATCTCACATAGGGGCACTGCAAGTCTCGCATCCCACATGTATACGACTGGTCCATCGACAGATGCCCAAGACCAGGTGGGAGCTGGCGGCCTCTTTATCCGATGATGATACGGCGGCGCCTTCCACCAAAGCAAATCTCCGAGTAATGACTTCCCCCAAAGGCCGGCTAGGTATTCGCATTTCATAAAACCTTCCATTTGTTTCGCAACCCCGCCAACTGCTGGCAGGCGGTCCGAGCTGAAGCTAAGATCCAGTGATGAGTAGCGTTCTACAAGTTCGTGCCACCGATCAGCCAGCTTGCTGATAGATTGAGCTGAAAGACCCAGAGGGATGTCATCCACATCCTTTGATGAGCAAATAGTGGAACCTTCGCCTGCAATTCCAGCCTCACATTTCCACTCGATCTCGGAGGCTCCGAAATGCAACTGGCGAGACGATAGCAGGCGTTCTTGATAGACCCAGGCACGAGAAAAAAGTGGAAACGCTTTTGGATAATATAGAAACTTTTGAATATTTTTCAGGTCAGGAGCGACATTTATCTCCCATTGACAGCCATCTGTGATACCATCCATGACCTTATGGCTAAGATCGAAAGGTGATGGCTTGCGAAACAGACCTCCTTGGCTGTCTGTCGAATCCGTTGCAAATATAGTGAGTGCGCCACCCGAATAGACGGAGCACATCTCACTGGACTCCCTGCGCCAATCGTCTTTGTCGTCTTGAATGATGCAAAGTGAGTCAATCCAAAGATAGTGTACGCCTAGTCTTAGCGTAACGAGAACCGCCTCTTGAAAGGTCTTGGGCAACACCATCCATGAAATGCCTCCCTGGTACTCCTTGAGCGTGGACTGCATGGTCTTCGCCTTGTTTGGCATTAATCCCCAGCAATGGCTCAGACAAATATATGGAGCGATTTCTCCCTGGGTCACGTACAACTTAACCTTTGGAACTTCCTCTCCCGAGTCTACTAGGCCTACTTCCAAGACCCTTGTAGGTAGCGGCACATCTGATTCAGAACACTCATAATGATCTTTGCGACAAGCTTGAAATCTCTCTACAGCCCAGCAGAGCGCTTTGTTGGATCCTGTATCACCAGAAATGGATGGTTTCTCCTTTATGCTTTGCCATGGAGACTGCTGGCCTACGGGAGTGTTAGGAATACGAGAATCATAATTTCTAACCTTCTGAGTCAAATAAGACGATTTTGGGCCAAGTATGCATCAATGAAGACATTAAACCAGAATGAGTACCTTGCAAGACGTGGAAAAACATGCGTCTTTGGGAAGTAGAATTCCCACGCCATGATCCCGCAGGCCAGAGGGACAGTGACAGTGTGCCCTGGTCTTTACTTATAAAGACATCTTCGATGAAAATTTTGTCTTCTTCCCGGATTCTGATAGCATCAAAAAGCAATCGACAGGACTGGCAGGACCCTTCTCGGGCGGACTCTTCTAACTTAGAAAATGGGATTTTCAAGCTGGAATCTGGAGGCTGGAGGTCTCCACAAGTATTACACCGTGTCATGATAAGAAAATTGTGCGAATGGAATGCAGAAGTAAAGAAACAAGTGATATAGTCCAACACGGCAGCACTCAAGATTAAAGGGTGTTACTAATGGGGTCCGATCGAGGCCCCAATTGGGTCAGCGCTCACTCAGCCCCACCCGACTCCGGCATCAATTGTGCGCGCTTAGGGCGGCCTCACCTTAGGCAGATTTTACAACTCTTGGCGAAGAGCATCCTGACATCATCATAGCTATGAACAATTTAGGCAACACCCTCTGCGACCCAGGCTCACCAAGCGATCTACGGTACAACGTTATGTTCGACGATGGCTAACTTTCAAATGCAACTGTGGGTGGCTGCTGGTCTTGGACAATATCGATCAAGATCACCAGGCAGACGTGGAAGATCCGCAGGCATATGCTACCGAGTCCTTCCCAACTGCCGACCAAGGCTCCATGCTGATCAGCACATGCCTTCCCCACCTGGGAGCATGCGCGACGGCGACAAAGGTGACGAGGGTTGGCCGGAAAAAATTCTCCGAACCCTCATGGACAACTCACTCCAGCCTCAGTCTACTCCTAGTAATCCTATATTTCGATAACGGTCTTCCAGACATTGAATTTGAACTCATCGATGTACGGACATAGAAAGTCTTCTGGAAATGTTAGAGGGCTTCCGTTAGCCCTCGTTTGGGCCGGTCGTAAATGCATGAGACGGAGACAAGGTATTCACGGTACCTACAGCCCTACAATACCTCCTGCTCGGAGCTTCTAGCAGACCGAGGAGTGACGGTCGGGCCGGGATATCTTTTACCTACTACTTGGTCGAAGGCTTAAGGTAGAGAGCAATGAACATTCGGAGCCTGAATTGATATTTGTGGGTGAAACACACCTATATAGTCTCGCGTGATGAAGTGTAAGTAAGCTAAAAGCATTGATCTATCCCAAACATATGCCTGGCGTGCATTTTGTACGGCGAGGACTTGGAATGAACGGTTTTATTTATGTACTGAGTATTGCTGAAAGAGAGCTCAACCTTATAGTGTATAGAGTGGCTTTACAGCAGTTGGTATTGGTCCATATACCTACTAAGATAACGTGCGAGGTTCCAATCTAGTATGGTGGTTTTCCGCTCAACATATACTCTACACTAGATGAAGTCTCTAAAGTATGGTAAGATTAATGGAGATGAACGAGGGGACGTTGCGGCTACGAATTTCCACTGTTCCTCTCAGCAATATATGCCAGCAACTCCATTGTGCGCAAAGTGTCAGGATGGTCCTCTCCTAGCTTGCTCTTCTGGAATCGCACCACCTGCTCCGTCAATTGCAAAGCATCACGTGTCGAACCTTTCTCCTCAAGAATCAAAGTCGTTACAGACCATTCCTGCATTGGGTAATCATCAAATCCTTGATTGATGCGATCGTAGACTCGAAAACGTGCATACACGCGAGAAACCAATGATAGGCGGAAGGCGTAATCCTCGGTATCAAACTTCCGCATGACAGAACTAGCCAGTAAGGAGACTGCTTGTCGACAGCCTAACTATTGCTCGACTTCAGACTTTCTGTCTTGACATCAATCGTGGACCACGGGATGCAAAGATAGCGATGTATCTATATCTCTAGTGATTAAGGAAAATGATACGAGCAGTGTGACTGACGTTTGTATTGATCGTCGATAGTTCAAGAAGTCCGATGTCGCTTCAGACTATATTGAAGAGCTGGGCGCCATCTGATCCTTCTTCGAATTGTGCCGTATGTTGTAGAAGATCGTCATCGAGATCTGATCGTGGTGATAGAAATAGGGAAGCTTCAATGACTCTGACACGTAATTCAAGATCGCGTCTTGTATGATTCGATCATATTTAGCGACACTTGCCATATTGTGTAGACCGTGTGACGATAGTCCGTGCCCGTGTGTTTCGAAAGATACTCTAGCACCTCTTTCTGACGTCTTTGATAAAGTTCGAGATACTCTTTCAGCATGCATAATGTCTCACGAATGTAGACGCTGTCTGTGACTATCAACGCGAGACGATCAAGAGTCTCGACAACTTTTCGGCTCTCTTTCTTGAGTTTGTCATCAGGAACTGTGTCGCTATATGCAGTTTTGAAAAGCAGTGTCTCGAAATCATCATATGATATTCGTTCGACTTTCTGAGATTCGACAGTATTGTACTAGCGACATTCTAAATTGCGACTAGTGATGATAATATGATCTCGATCATCGACTAGAAAATATGAGGCTAAGGGCAAGCTCGGATCATTAGTATTGTCGAGTATGAGCAGCCATGATTGCGATGCGTTGGCAAGCGCTCGTTTGATGCTGTCGATGTTCTGATCCTTCTGTAGAGTAAGAGCGATTTGTGTCAAGCAATGTTGAATACTGTCGATAGTGCTTGCATCGATTCAGGAAACGCCCTAGTATCTAGATAATAATATCTCGAAATGTGGTCTCAGTTGATTATACTCAACATCGCACGTACCTCTCGCAATGAATATGCACATAATTCAAGCAGATCTGAGTTTTGCCCGAGTCTTCTCAACCGTAAAGCGCAAATCGTCATTGAACTTGTCGATGAGACAGCTTGACAAGTACGAGGGACGAATCAAGGTACGTACAGACTTCTTCGTGTTCAGTATAGACTGAACTGGCGAGGTGCGATAATTCAATTGCTTGTTGTATAAACCTAGCACATTGCTGGATCGAATTGACCTTTCTCAGCAGTGAGAAATCTCACGACGACGTACCCGCTTGGCTAATCGCGCTGGGCCGCTAAAAGCCGCGGACTGGGGCGGCGGGCTGTGGTCTTCGCAACATTCGTCAGAACTTTGCCATAGACCGTCTTATCGCTCTCACGGTGCGGTGTGCCAAAGAAGACGAATCACAGGGTGACATCGCGGATAGATTGATATCGAGGCTCGAGGCGCGCTTGGAATAATGTCGGGGGGACAGGTTAGTCGCTGATTTCTCCTATGACGCTCTCTGAGATCATCTCACTTGTTTCACCACGATCCCACCGAGAGAATGCAATAAATATAAGAAGCCGATCTTTTCCCTACCATCTCGTTAGTTCTTCGAGCGTAGTATGTAGACTTTGACGGATATATAAATCTCAGACTATTCTCTTTTTTTCCACTAGACTGCTAAGCAGGCCCTTCGCTTAATTGATTGCGTCCGACGTCGATTGTCCGAAGGCTGCGGCGGCGTTATAGCGGAAGGTCATGATGCGAGTACCGGGAATCTCTCAACCAGAACGCGTTCAAATTCCGGTGGGTCCAGGTCTCGATAGAACCGCGTCCGAGTGCATGCCCGGCTACGATGCTAGAACAAGACCGAGATGAGTGAGATGGTGCCAGCTGGTGTGGATTGCGAGAAGCGGGTCTTAAGGAGTAGCCTACTCAATGGTAGATGCCGTTGTAGATCCCTCTGGGATGCACAATTGACAATGCCATTTCCAAGCAGATGAGCAGCTCAGGGTGCCAATGAGCTTTACAGTCCCGGAATATACGGCATGTCGCTTACCGCAATAAGCGTGATCGCATAATTGTCATGTAGGTAGATTCAAGGACGACGTCGTAAGGCTGAAATGAACACGATGTACTGTACTTCAAACGTATCAAGCAAGTCAGCCGCACGACACTAGGCAAAATGAAGTAGTTGGCAGACCGGGACAGGTTTATCCGTCACCAAAACCTCCCCTGGGGGAATTCTGCACTCCCCCATTCTCGCATTCGTTTACAAAGTAGACAGCAGCCTGGGCCGCAGCCACGTGGAAAAATCACAGCCTCTCCTTATCAGTTGTATCGCAAGGAATACTGCTGACTCTGCCCCGTCATTGCAACCAAAACCGCAGGCCTGTGAAAGCATTCTGAAGAATAGGTAGGTAGTATTTATTACGCCCGGAGGCACTAAGCCTAAAGGGCCCAAGTCTATACTACGTAATGCCACTTCCTTCCGTGCAGTCTTGGTCTCCTCAAAGCCCCTAATCTACAACCATTCTTCTGTGCTTCTCTGGTCAATTTTTTCTGAAGAATACTCTTAGCAATGTATAGCTATTTAAAAAAAAGAGAAAAAAAATTATTTCTCCAGAAATCTGCGCCCAGCTCAATCGGGAGTTGCCCAAGGCTGCCGCTTTACCTGCCACCTTGTGGCGTACAGCACCTTCGGTTGCCTAAATGACATCCGTCTTTTATTGTCCAGGTCATTGGTACCCATGAAAGAGCTCGGCATGTCTTGATATCTGAGTACTACATTAGAAGCCACATAACCAGCATGGCTCTTTGCAAGCATTGCAAAAATATCGACCTTATAAATCTTTGGGTCTCCAAATCACCTCAAAATCACCAACCGAGTTTTTTAGCGCTCACCCTTTCCGCTGAGGATTGCCCAGGCTGCGATATTATTCTTAGTTGTCTGCCCAGCTCCCTGGTTGGAAGTCATCTATTCCCAATATCGCTTGATCAAGCCGCCGCAATTCCACAGTTGAACCTAGTGACTATCAATGGATACAAATATGCTACTACTGTTTCTGATTGTCCTATAAAAATTGACTCTTTGCTATTCTACTTCGATGAGCAGAAACAGATACCAGTGAAAATTGATATTCAGGATGGATGCACGCACAAGGCAGATCCAAAATACTTTAGCATGTGGCTCGATGCATTTGCAGACAGCGGTGAGCAATAAGATGATCTCGTAACGATCGCTGTTCCACGATACTAATCTTGATAGATAGCTCTGCCGCTGTGAGTGGCGTTGTTGGGAGGCCTTTGCAACCAATGCTGGATTTCAAAATCCCCCTAGAATGGATCGGTGAATGTGCTAAGAGTCATCCTGAATGCTCTAATTATTCGAACTCTAGCACCGCCCATACGCCTATTTTTCCTACGCGTTTAATCAACGTTTGTCCCCCCGACGGAAATATTAGATTAGTTCCGTCCAAAACTAAGGCCATAGGTGAGGAATATTTAACGCTCAGTCACCGGTGGACAAGCGGCATGTACACAACCACTCAGCGATCTCTGAAGTCACATCTGAACCGCTTGCCATTCGAAAAGCTCAGCGTATGCTTCAAAGACGCTATCAAAATAACACGGCAGCTTGGCTTTCAATACCTTTGGATTGATGCACTCTGTATTATCCAGGATTCTCCTTCTGAGATGCAGGATGAGTGTTTGCATATGAAGGATATATACCGAAATCGTGCGGTCATGTTGGCAGCCGATCGTGTCGAGAACTCAAAGGACGGCCTTTATCCAGCCCGACTGGAATCTCAGAGTACACCAATGCCTTTTCGTGACACGAATGGACAGCAAGCTTCACAATGGATATTGAGCAATCGTCAACCCGCTGCTTTTGGGTCCGATGTAATCCATGGTACGCTTAATTCACGTGGTTGGACATTGCAAGAGCGAATCCTTGCCCCGAGAATACTTCATTTTGGCAAATCTCAGCTGCACTGGGAGTGTCGAACTTCTATATGGTGGGAAAAAACAGACTTCAAGTGCGAGTTCTACACCCCCATTGTTCTAGACGAAGCACGGGAAATGATGACAGCCATGACTCGGAAGAAGCTACGAACCGTCTCCACACGCGATATCGCAGGAATTAGTAATGGCTGCACTCATTATACCACTTGGTATGACCTTGTGTCTGCCTACAGCTGCCGCCAGCTCACTTTTCTTGGCGACAGGCTTATAGCCATCCTAGGTCTAGCCGACTTCTGCGCGGAGATCGTTCAAGACCGATTTGTCTGGGGTTTATGGCGCCAGGACTTGCCTGCAGGGCTTCTTTGGGCTGTTCAAGCAACGGGTCCTTTGACGAGACTTGCAGCGCCGTCATGGTCGTGGGCGTCGATAGATGGAGAGCTTACATTTTATATCCCCAGTACCAAATGGGGGCGCCCGCTTCATGGGACCTTGCAGAAGACATGCGAAGACATCGTTATTGAAAATTCTGTGATCGCTCATCGTACGTACGCCAATGGAAAGATTTCGTGCCTCTGTCCCCTTACCTTGGTGCTTCTTTCCGTTTTCGCCGACAGCAATGAGAATGAAAAAGATTCTTTCGATCATCTTAGAAAGCAGCCAAATGCAACGGTTCGCGAGGAATCCTCTAGGCGAGTAATTGGAGACGCGACCCTTGATGACGACTCTCTGCTACCGAAGCAGAATTTCTTACAACCATTGCCGCTTCATACTATGATGCTTTATCGTCAAGATGCAGTCCCAGGTGATTGCCAACTGAAGCTTAGCAAGAAGCAAATTCAAATGTCTTATTGTTTGTTGCTGAAACTAGGTGTCAAAGATGGACTCTTCCGGCGGTGTGGGTATGCAGAAATTGACCCTAAAGCCTTTTCAAATGCTGAGGTGAGGAGAATAGCGATCGTTTGAGGTGTGGTTGTTTTTACGACTATGCATCTAGCACGATTTTTACCTTCCGCCTCCGATACGGCCTAGCGTGTGTTCCCATCTCTTTCATAAGTCAAGCATGGCACATGACCCTTTCGAATCTAGGCAGCAAGCATAAAATATCCAAAGGGCAGCTCAAGCCGACGCCAATGGAGCCATTTTAGGCTCCCCACCTGCTGTGCCCCTGCACTGCCCTACAATGGTTCCTTTGCTCCCTCGGTGCTCCCTCGGTGCTCTCCCCTACTCCCTCGCTGCTCCCTTTTGCTCCCTGGGTGCTCCCCCCCTGCTCCCTCATTGCTCCCTCTAAAGCGGCCTTGCTCCCTTTCCCGATCAAATGCGGTAATCACCAATCCTAAGTTTGGGGTGTATATAATATATATATAGTAATCTTCAAAGTGAGTAACACGTGACTCTCTATTAACTAAGGGTATCGTCACTTTACTCGCGCGCTAACGCCCATATGCTCCCTCACTGCTCGCCTATGCTCCTCTTCTGCTCTCCCTTGCTCCCTTTTGCTCCCTCGATGCTCCCCCGTGCTCTCTTAAGCTCCCTTAGCGCTCTTTCGATGCTCACTTCAAAACGGCTTTGCTCCCTTTCTCAGCCGGAAGCGGCAATCTTTAATCCTAACTTCAGGGTATACATAATATATATATATCAACCTTATATATACCCTGAACTTAGGATTAAAGATTGCCGTTTTCGTTCGGAAAAGGAAGCAGAGCCGTTTTAAAGAAGATAACGAGGGAGTAAGAGAAAGCGCTGAGAGAGCACTGGGGGAGATGGGAGAGCACCGAGGGAGCAAAGAGTGAATCATGTATAGAGGAGCCTGTTCTGGCTCCACGTAATAACAGGGGCGCAGCACTGAATTGGCTATCTCGTACCCGGCTGCACTCTATAACATCCACTGTTGCCGGGCTTGACTTCCTACTATCTAGACTCGCTCATTTGCCAGATACTTGCGGCTAATTCCCTTCTACTTGCCTGGCTAGGAAATTATAAGCTATAAGCGCGATTTGGCATCGGATTTCGCTCGCTTTAAACGTCAGGCCTCAGCGAGTCGCTCAGATCCGTATGCGTATTTATTCAGCCCAACAACATCACGGTAACGGGTCAGGCTCATCCCCAGGCCACAAGATCACATGACTGAACTTCTATCATTCTCAAGGCTAGAATTTAGGGCCGCTGTGGTAGCCGCGAAGGCTCAGCTCATAACATAGCTCGAAGATGTGGACTAAAAGGCCAGCTTCTTCCCATGAAGACTGACCCCGTTCAGCATATAATTAGCGAAATGTAGGCAGTCTGTCAAGTGACGAAACCTGATGAATAATTCCGACTCAATAACATACCCTCACACGCAGCAACGAAGGCGGAAATGAAGAAAGCATCTGGCAGTAGCCATTATATTTAAACCATCGCAACTTTCTTGGAACTCTCTTATCGACGAGCTATCAATACCTTAATGCGGCTAAATACTGAGCTGAAAAAGCCATCAGTGTCGTCGTCACGGAAGTGTATTAACCTCTTTCCCCTTGTCGCCTCAATGGACATGATATCTTTTTTGAGGAACATGGCTGTTTAGCTCTGCTACAGTAGCAAGCCTGAAAACGATCAGCATCAAGGGTAAAGGAAGATGAAGGATGTCAGGGGCATCGCTCATCTCATGGCACCACGCATAGGCCTACTACTTTCTCATATGCAGGGAGGTCACTAACTTAGGTATGAGTCATGCGTAAGCATGTCAAGAATTCATACGGGGTGCTTACGGTTTTTCATGTGATTGGAAGAGTCTTAATCTTTCCTGGGCTCTTTGCTTATCACTTTTCTCTCATCATTATCAATATATGTACGGAGCACCTACACGTCACGTACAAAAGTTCGTTGCTACTACTTTAAAACTCTAGATTGCTTCAAGCCGTACAAGTCCTAAAGATAGGGACTGCTACCGCTTACAAGGGATTTCTGAGTAACGGCACCCTTGAAACAGCCATTAGATAATCGAGATTATGTACTGGTCATTGCGACTCAGAGCTTCGTATTCAAGCCAAGCTTCGTTCTTGGGTCTTCGAAAGGCTGTCCAATGTTCCATCCCAAATGCCCCTGCAAAAAACCGCAAAGTTCCAAATCTCCTAAATTGACCTTTCACATCTCCTGTAGCGCCGAGCAGCAGACAAGCAACATTCCATTGAGGAAATTGATGAATGTCAACGAGAAGAGGTAAACAATGGAGCGCGAAGGTCGAAAGTTTACAGTCAAGTGCAATATGGACAGCCGGCTGCTTCCACCATGTCCCATTAAAGAAAATAGACCATTCATTTTGAGAATCTGGGCAAAGTCTCATCGATGCTAGCCAGCCAGACAGCCTTAAAGTTCCTCCCTTAACCGCGCTGGTGGTGTCATCGGTAGGGCTCTCAATTTCGCATTCGGTAATATTGATCAATATCTCTATCTCAGTAAAGGAACTTTCGTCGTATAAGGAAGGCCAAATGGTGCCATCTAAGCTGGCCCATGACCACGATGGCGCGCGGTAAGGCTTAGGCCGTAGATGTAGTCGTTGTTCATCAGAGACGCTGTGCCAAAGGAGCTGAGTAACAAGGTTCTTTTTCCATAGCCCAGCGCAATATTGATCATCGAGTTTTCGCTGTATAAGCTTTGCAATACCAGAGAGAGCAACCAACTTATCACTCGTGTACGTCAACTTGTTTGTTGTGTAGTTTTTAACAATGTTATTCCAAAGTTGTGCCAGGTCGGCTTTTGGGGTTGCCTCTGAGCCTCTTTCTACGGCGCCGGAAGGGAATTCAGTAGTGTTAAGAATGCGGTGCAAAGCTCTTCGTGAAATCTGTAGTGGTTTCACGTTCGGTGGTATACCGCCTGGATAAGTCTCGCACGCGGCCAATTCGGCGCATTCCCAGAACAATTGCGTGCCGCCTAAATAAAGTATCCTTGGGGCCAGCAGTAGTTCCTGAACTACCCATGCCCGCTTCATCAGAGGCATACCCTCGAAAGCGTACTGCCAGAAACTGTCATGATAGAGATGATAGCTATCATTTAAACAATCAACCCACGCTGATTGCACGGTATACTGTTTGATCGTGGCATTTTTTCTCTCAGGAAAACAGCCAGCCTTGTTATCGGCTGCGGCACTTGCAGCGATGTTGAGTATTGCATATCTGTAGACCTTGATCATAAGAGGTGCTTCCCGTTGCCAATCCTCTCTAAAATCCTGGAATATACACAGGGAATCTATCCAGATGAACTGGATTCCCAGTAACTGAGCCGTAAATATGGCGTCTTGAAATGTCAGGCCCAGCTCTGAGATAGTGATACCTTCTTGCAGACATCGTAATGATGTTGACGTTAATTGAAAGACATGTGAGGTACCCCAACAGTGACTAAGTGTCGCATATTGAATTTCAATCCCTGCTCGCTTCGGATTAAGTAGTAAACGGATCTTCTCTGTACTTGGTTGGCCGATCTGAAGGAGACGTGTTGGGACATTTTCAGTCAATCCGGACCTTTGAGCAGATTGACACCCGTTGTGACTTTCCAAGCAAGTTTGTAGCCACTTCCTTGCAAAAATGATGCTCAAGGTCCAATCTCTGTAATTAGATGGCTCTTCGGTTCCAAGGAGGCTGTCGGCTTGCGATGTAAGGTCAATGCCACTCAGTGGCGTGGTCTCACTTCTCCTAGGCTGCAGGCAAAACGTAATTTCCTTACCGCCATGGTCAATACCGTTCTTATTGACGGTGAAGCTCAGTTCTGAGATGTTGTAGATGTTGTCTCTCCATCGAGTCGGTTTGTGCCTAATATTGTATTGCGAAATTGCTTTGTTAACAACCGTTTCCTGCATACCAGAGGCTTCTAAAGCTATCTCAGCAGTAGATGGGGCCCGGTCAGAGATCGCATGCCATAGTACTCGGCATATGCGACACGCTTCGAAAGCCGCTTGTTCGAGTTGATGAACATAAAGATGATGGTTGGAATTCTTATGAGGGTAAGAGTCTCGAAAAATATTCTGACAAGTTTGGCACAACATTTTTTGTGATCAGCCCTCATATGGCCTTCATTGCATCGTAAGCACGCATGTTCTGTCTTTATTCCACCTCGTACATGCTGAGGAACCCAAAATGGTCGCTTTCCTCATGCGCTAGCTGCCTTGATCACCACGACGATCCCGACGTCTGCCTTTTGCTTGATTTACTTCCCCGCCTATTCAGTCTACGTCTCTCAGACTGTCATTACACCATCCTATGCACCAAAGTGTTATACTCTCTAATCATTTCCCGTTTAATAGATCTGTCGTTTATGGCTATCTCCTCGTGCTTAGGTCATCGAAAAGTCCCGAGGGCAGCTGGAAGCGAAGGCTGAGGGACTTCATTTTAGGATCCTACCGGCTGTGCTCTTATACTGCCCCATTGTGGTCCCTCCTGCTGCCTTATGCTCCCTCGATGCTCCCCCTGCTCCCTTGGTGCTCCCCTGCTACTCCCTCGCTGTTCCCTCTAAAGAGGCTTTGCTCCCTCAGTGCTCCCTTGCTGCGCCCCCCTACTCCCCCGATGCTCCCTCTAAAGCGGCCCTGCTCCCTTTCCCGGTCGAAAACGGCAATCGCCAATCCTAAGTTCGGGGTGTATATAATATATATATCTGTTACTCGTCAAAGTTTTCATCAACGCCTCTACGTTTTCTCCGTCATCTCAACATTCATCTCACCCCCATATCTCTCACCCTCTCACCCTCTCACCCTCTCAAGCCTTCCTCCACCCACAAAAACAAAAACAAAAACACAACCGACCACGCCCCTCACCTTACATACCCCACAATCTATCTTCCTCTCTTGCACTCGAGCTCATGCGAGGAGAGAATTTGCGAATAAATCAAGATAGCAAAGCCGGGAAGAAGAAGCGAACGAGGAAAAGGTCGAAGAAACAAAAAAGAAAAGAGACGAGATGCGAAGACAAGGATGGAGGTGGTTCCTGAGGGTATACACCCAACGACAACCCCCCAACCCACACATATGAACCCTCATCAATCTCAGCCAGTCACCCGTCCCCCGCCCACTATCCCTTACCCTCCTCTCCCTTCCCTTACCCAACTATTGACCCAGCATCCACGCCCCCCCCTACCATCTCAAACCTTCCAAGCCTTTCAACGCCACATCCCGAGGCCAAATCCCCACACACCAAAGATCCACCAGTCTCCGCCATGCCCTCGTATCTTCTGTCGCTTCGGGGGTATCTTTGTGAAATGGTGAGGTATTATCGACGGAACGGTGGGATTGGTAAACTGGGAAGGGCGGAGGGGGATGGGAGGGGAGGGATGCGAGCGAAGTAAGGGGGGAGGAGGCATGTCTGTTGGGAGGAGGGAGTGGAAGGA
>JAABUH010000726.1_pt1 | contig 43362 bp, 30 predicted proteins | sample 5559121 | NCBI WGS metagenome assembly JAABUH01 (sample SAMN10711871, study PRJNA513364) | rock metagenome | isolation source: Antarctica rocks | place: Antarctica: Victoria Land, Battleship Promontory nord | collected 2015-12-28
AAAATCAATGTCAATCTTTCTGTTTTGATTGATATCGACGTCATCGATTATGCATTTATTGATGACTCTTTCGCGCAAAGACACTCTCTGCTCTGTTTTTCTTTGTCTGAAATCTGTATTCTTCAGAGATTTGACGATCAACCAGTCGTATTCGATTCAATCACTCATTACGCTCTTGTCAAACTTCGAGTCCCAAGCGAGAAGCTCGAAGAAATTCCCTTCTATGTCACTCAACTTTCGCAATTCTCAGTTGTTCTAGGTCTGTCTTGATTAAAAAGTCATAAAGCAATTATAGATCTGCGTCATAATCAGCTCATCTTTGAATCTCAAGTCAACTCAGAACCCGTACCCGAAACTCTCTCGAGCATCTCGATTTCGACTGTGTCAGTATCAGCTTTCTCGACGTCTTCGCTCTCGAAACATCTGAAGATCTACGCTATAGATAATGCTTCGTTCCTGCGACTCGCTAGGAAAAAGAATCATGATCTGTTTGCCATATTCATGAGAGATATCGACAAAGCTCTGAAAATCACGTCTTTCGTTGATTCTGCCACGCTATTGCTTCTCGAATATCACGACTTTCTAGATGTTTTCTCTCGCGAATTGACGAACACTCTATCTGAACGACGTTTCTATGATCATAAAATTCAGCTGCAGAAGAGCAAAACTTCTATCTTCGAGCCTTTATATGACATGTCTCAAGATGAGCTTCGAGTACTAAAGAAATATCTGAAGAATAATTTGGTCAAAGACTTTATTCAAGCCAGCTCTTTCTTCGCGATCTCTTCGATACTCTTTGTTAAAAAACCAAGCGAAGAACTCAGGTTTTGCGTGAATTATCGAGGTCTGAACGCCATGACAGTTAAGAATCGATACTCGTTACTTCTCATTCGAGAAACTCTAGATCGACTGACTAAGGTCAAGTACTACACCAAGTTAGATATCATTGCAGTCTTTAATAAACTGCGAATGACTTATGAAGACGAGTGAAAGATCGCTTTCCGGACACGTTATGACTTATACGAGTACAACGTTTTGCTCTTCGAACTCACAAACGAATCGTCATCATTTCAGAACTTCATTAATGACACTCTGCATGACTTCTTGAACGTTTTCTGCATCGCGTACATGAATGATATCTTGATCTATAGCAACAGCAAAAAGAAGCATACTCAGCATGTTCGTCAGATACTGAAGCGACTTAGAGTCGTCGAACTACAGATAGATATCGAGAAATGCGAATTTTCAGTTATCGAGATCAAGTATTTGAATCTAATAATCATCACTCACGAAATCAAAATGAATTCTGAGAAGATCAATGCCGTCATGAATTGAGCTGCATCTCGAGACGTCAAAGATGTTCAGAGCTTTCTGAGCTTCGTCAACTTCTATAGGCGATTTATTAAGGAGTTTTTCAAGCTGATCGGCTCGTTGACTGCCTTAATCAGAAAAGATCAGTCATTTAATTGAACTCAGAAGTGTCAATTCGTCTTCGATCGACTTAAGCAGACGTTCATCACTGCCCCTATCTTAATGCACTATAACTCGGACCTACTCGTGACTGTGAAAATCGATGCCTTCGACTATGTTGTGGTCAAAGTCATGTCTCAGCGAGATGATAACGAGCAGTTAAGATCTGTGATCTATTTCTCTTTCAAAATGCTATTCGCAGAATGCAACTACGAGATCTATGACAAGAAACTTCTAGCTATAATCAGAGCTTTTGAGGAATGAAGGCTCGAACTGAAAGGCACGTTAGATCTCGTTGAGGTCATTTTCGATCACAAGAACCTAGAATATTTCATGTCAATCAAGCTGCTTAGTCAAAGACAAGTCAGATGGTCAGAATTTCTCTCTCGATTTAACTTCAAAATCGTGTATCGTTCGAATGAATTGAACACTCGAGCCGATGCACTCACGCGTCGATCAGAAGATCTTCTCTTGAACGGAAGAGATAGTCGTCGAGAACATCAGTGACAGATCGTGCTAAAATCAAAAAACCTGGAAATTCAAGTCTTAATCAATGTTCTCGACGATAGTGACTCTGAAGCACTCGAATCAAGTGACTCGAAGAGCGAATCAGTGATCTCTGAGCAGTCTGAATCATCAGAGGAAATGTCTATGAATGAGCTAGAAGAACAACTCTCCGCAGCCTATTTCAATGATGAATGAGTACAGATCGTGGTAACTGCGTTAAGAGACGGTCAACGAAAGCTTAAAGAATTTTCGTTAGCGAAATGTACGCTGCGAAGTGATCGAGTCTACTATAGAGATAGGCTATTGATATCCGAAGATGAGAAACTGCGACTACGTCTGCTTCAGTTAAGTCATGACACGCCTATTGCGGATCATTCAGAAAGAGCCAAGATCTACGAAATACTCAGTCGTCATTATTACTGGCCCGGAATGATCAAGACAGTAGCTCGCTTCGTACGCAATTGTCATCTATGCTCTCGAGTGAAGATCTCTAGAGAAAAATATCAGGGAGCTTTGAAGTCTCTTGATGTACTCAATCGTCGCTGAAAAGACATAGTCATGAATTTCATCGTGACAGTACCTGAAAGTAAGAATCTGAACGAAAATTCGACAATCAATATTCTGATAGTCGTGAACAGACTATCTAAACAAGTGCATTACGAGCCTATGAGTGAAATTACAGTTCTAGATACAGCTCGAGTTTTTTATCGTGCAATATGAAAACATCATGGATTATCTGATTCAATCGTCTCGAATCGTGAAACTCAGTTTGTCAGTCACTTTTGAGACGAACTTTGTACTCGATTGAAGATTCAAGTTCGATTGTCAACTGCGTTTCACTCAGAAACGAATGATCAAATCGAGAACGTCAACGACGTTTTGGAACAATATCTTCGAGCCTTCGTGTTCTTTATGCAGGACGACTGAGCTGCATGACTGCCATCAGCTGAATTTGTCACCAACAATCACTTCTTCGAAAGCACTCAGTGCACGCCGTTTCTAGCTAACTTCGGACAGCATTCTCGAATGAGGTTGGAATCAAAGAAGACTCAGAAGAACGTTATTGAACATTCGAAACGAATACATGTCGATCTGTTTGTTCAGAAAATGAATCGAATCAATGAAATTCTGCGAGAACAAATGATCTTAGCTCAAGCATATCAGGAACAATTCGCTAATGTTCATCAACAACACGTTCTCAAGTATGCAATTAATGATATGGTTTGATTAGATGCTCGCAATCTGATGATTCATCGACCCAGCAAGAAGTTATCTAATAAATTCGAGGAATCTTTCAGAATCATCAAAATTGTTAGTTCTCATTCTTATCAGCTAGAGTTGTTTGATGACTGATTCTGTTTCGACGTCTTTCATACTTATCTGCTTCATCCTGCGATCAACGATCTCTTATCTGAACAAATACCTCCCGCGTCGTTTTCGATAGTCTTCGCCGAAGAAGTGCTTAGCTGAAAGATGAACGAAATATTGAACTCTCGAGTAAAGAACTCTCAGCTAGAGTATTTAATTAAGTGGACTGGAATAGAAGAAAACAGTTGAGTAAAGTTTGCGAATGTGATGAATGTCATCGAAGTCATGAACGCCTATCACGCTCGAAATCTCGATCGTCCGAATAAGGATTCATGGACCGCTTACGTGCAAGAAAGCAGCGACTCTGAATATGAGTCAGAGAATTAAAAGTCTCGCAGAAGCTTTGACTTCAAAAAGGGAGATCTATTGTCACGATTTTAGCATGTGTTACTCGAAAGATGTTGGGAAAAGAGGTGTTAGATCACTTAGGTGATGTTGAACAATATTATAGATGATGATAGGCGTGAGATTATCAGTGATGTTATGAGGGCTCCCCGATACGGATGGTACTCAGCGTTCATGAGGTATAAGAATCTCTGAATGATCTCTTTCTTTCCTTTCTTCTTCGTGCAACGTCTTGTATCTAAAATCTAGTTATTAGAATTTCATCCTGATTTCATTCAGTTCTCAGTTCGTGACAGTTCAACACAGCTTCGATGAGATTCAAATCAAATGAATATGAAGATCAGTTTATAACGTGTATATCTTTATTCTCAAGCTCTTCTCGAGTATATTTTGCTGCATGCTTGAAAGCATTGTTCTGCATGAAGAAGAGATTCTGTTTCATTCTCATTCAGTCGTGTATAACAGATACAATATGCTCACAATAGAATTTCTTGTTGATTTTATCTCATTCTTTCTTTCAGAATATACAGAGCTCTTTCATTGATTTCGAAAAACATTCTCAAAACATTCATTCATTCTTTCTTGAAAGATGAGACACAATACAGATGAGATCATACTCTTCATAAAATCGTTTAGTGATTCATATTTTGCAATGATGATTGTTGTTGACTTACGTTTCATCACTTCACAGTATAGTTTATCACTGTTTCTTGATTCAGTTAAGATGCTCATGTGCTCAGACTAGTTGAAGTAATCGATTTTTCTTCGAAATTGAAGACTTTCTTCTTGCTATTCATCTGAAGAATTCTTTCTTTTTAAGTGCTAAATGTATGACATCTTCAGAAACATCTCATCTCAGCTTTCAAGAAATGACTTTATACGACATCTGTTAATTCTTCATCGAAGCACATACAAATTCAATTAGAAATTGCAGAGAATCGATGTCGATAGTAGACTTTCGTTTTCATAAATGTCGTTGCGAAGTGAATTGTACGAAGCATGCATATTGAATCTGACGAAGCGTGATTTTCATGAATTCGACTATTTTGGAATATTTTCATTCAATGCTTCGTAGAGTTTGAGCCTGAAGTCGTAAATCGCATGTCAACTTCTTCTGTTTAGTAGATGTAGTAGAAGCTTTCATATTGATATAGGTAGAAAGGTGGGTAGATAGGTAGGTAGGTAGATGTACGTAGGTGCGTAGTAGCTGACTGAGAAAGGGGAGCTGAATACTTTGCTCGAAGCTAGTGAAGCTAGCAAGGGGGTTAAGCGAATGCGTTAACAACAATTACCCCGGCAAGGTAGTAAAGGCTATGTTCAATTAGGTATAGTGCTGTGCCACGCGCTAACAACAATTACCCCAGATACCGTAGTATGGCTCCCTAAAGTACGAAGCAACCCCACTACCCCAGCGATCATGCGGTTTCCTGCGACACTAAGGCTCCCTGTGGATGAGAAGCAGCCAATGAGACGGCAGCTGTAGACCATAGACGCTCTAGCCCTTTCTTAGGGCATACTGTGTAATGCAGGCCCCCCGGAAATATCCCGTCTACACTTGCCAGGCATAAGGTACGGAGTACAATACATAGAACTAGTACGTTTTAAAAGAGTCTACCGAGGTACCTTACTCTATGGAATCGTCAAAGACTCAGATAGTCTTAAAAGATATGATATATATCCCAAACTGGAAACATATCATTTTGAGGAAAAGACTCGGATAGAACTATACGGGCCCTTGAAAAATCTCGGTCAGTCATGCAGAAATCAAAAAGAGAAACCCCACGAAAGTGACGGATGGCACTATTCTAGACGTTGAAAGGTCGTTGAAATTGCTGGCCTCGGCCTATTCTAAATCGCACTCACACGATATGCTTCTCCCGCCTCCATCTCCTGTTGAAGATGCTTTGTGCTCATTCCATCTACGACCATTGAACAAACTTACTCCAAGGCAGCTCGTAACGCTTACCCAATACCTTTTATGGCTTACCGGTTCATTCTTCGTTCCGCGTACTTTTGCATGCGAAGTCTGTGGCTGAGTAGCACTCACCTATGGCCGTGGTCTCATTCCTCCTTCGTCTCACTGGTCCCGAGGTCAAATCAAGCCCGCGACTTTGTCAACTTTCTCACTTTTCGGCATAAGTCCATGAGTGCGCATTGTAATTTTCTGAATGTTGACCGTTAGGCGCAGCGGAGAATCATGGGTTCAGGACGCAAACATACCGAATCTAGCTCCAGGTTCTCGGGACACGGAACCTTCAGCGGTTTGCAGCCTGCCGCACATCACCACATCTTGCCCGAGAGGCTGCCACTTGACGTCCTGAAACTTGACGGCCGGCTGAAGTCTACCCATTCCATCATGCCTAGTAGGCGGACTGACCACGACTCCTCCTCGTCCGAGGTACGTCGGCGCCACAGTGACGACAACTGATTTGAGAAAACAGGCATTCTCTGGCTGAAGTAAATCATTGATGACCATGCCGCCCCCTTCAATCATCACACTTCGAATACCTTCTGCGGCCAAGGCTTTCAGCACAGCTTCCCATCTGAGCCTCCACTTCTTGTCGAAGTCAGTGAGTCCAAGATACTTCCCACCGTAGTATTTGAGCATTTCCAGCCGCATTGGGTCCATAGCAAAACCAGGTGCGATGATAATCCATGGCCCTCTACCTTTGCCATCCTGAACGGTCTTGAGTATTCTCGACTGCGGTGTAACTACCCACCTCGCACCTGGATCGATAATGACAGGTCGAGGCTGTCCTTCCCATCCCAGCCCTCCATAGCCACCTACACCTTCCAATCGGCAGTTTAGACCTGGGTCATCCGCAGTAGCTGTACCAACTCCAATCAAGATTGCATCGTGTTTTGAACGCAGGTAGTGTGTCATGGCTTTCGTTTCAGGTCCTGACAATATAGTTTGCAGACCAGGTGCAAGAGTCAGTGAAGAGTCCATCGAGGTGGCGTAGGTGAGCGTCACGTGCGGGAGCCCACCATTGATAGCAACCAGATCTTTCGGAGGTAGATACGGCTCGAGAAATGCGCGAGATTCTTCAGGGAAGCGTAGCATGCCAGGTATCATGGGCGAAGTATTAGTCAGTGCAGGATCAACCATGGGTGTGTCACCATTTGTAAGGTGAAGCGGGGGTGTATCGCTGTGCCTGACTATGCCGTTCCCGTGATCATATTTGTAGCCTTCATGTACTCGGAGTTGTTCACGATGGTTTTGCCGCCAAGCTTGGGATGCGTTGCGGACGTCGTTCCTACTCAGATGCCTCCCTCCAGCCGCCACAAGGCTCTCCGTATCTTCGCCCATGACCGTAAAGACCGACGCCGGCATGTAGCCTTTCATCACCTCGGACCTCGCAATGTCCATGAGAACACTCGTTCGTTTGATCTTATCCAAATGATCCAGATCATGAGTGTGCTGAGTCTGGTCTCCCACCTGCGTGATGGTATAGCAACTATATCCTCCGTCATAGCGAATCGTCTTGAGTCTCATCTGGCATGTTCCGCCTTCACGGATCTGCTTCTTTCGCGACGGCTTGCCTTCTGGTCTGGGTTTGCTGGTGTCCTTTGGTGTATAGGTCGGCCGTTGCAGACGGCATGCGTAGTAGTCGGTAGTGTAGCGTCCAGTCTTGTCTGTGCCGGCCCTATGCTGCCTAACCCAGACATTGTCGACGTATGGCCAATAACGCTCAAATTCGTCAACTTGAAGTTCGATCTTGTCCTTGATCTCAAAAAGGCGTTGTCGCACGGCCGCTAAATCTGATGGAGGCCGAAGTAGATCATTGATGTTTCGAGCGGGTGTTGGTACGTTCCCTTCAACTTCAACCCCAGGGTCCTGGCCTACGACAGTATTCGGCGGTATATTCTCTTCCAGCTGTCCGACACTGTTACCTTCTCCGTTGCCAAGCGGTTCAACATCGCTCATCTTTACTTCGGCCTCTCGGGCCTACTGACGGCCCAATAGTCATTCAAAGCCTTAGTAGCGGGCTAGCAGTCTCCCCACTGATAAAGTATCCGCGAATGGCCGACTTTTAGAAAGCCATGGCCGAGCCAGTTGTTCAGAAAGTAGGAACGACAATGTAGGGTCGAGAATCTTCGAGACCTCTAGCTCCTGGTCCACCACATTAGTATCCATATCTTTTGCAAAGCAGTATGAAGAAAGTTACTTACCTTAAAAAAATACAGAAAAGCTTGGAAGCTTGATGTAATGTCAGAGGTTAAGACTAGCGAGTGTGCGGTCTACAAGGGATTTGCGGAATTATGCCGCGATACTCTCGTACAGCATGCGTTAGTGAATTAGTGAACTAGATGGACACGAGACAATACAATTGGGTATGCAAGTCACTTGAAATGGGGCAATGGATGGTAGACAACATTCACCATGCAAGTCATCTATGCAAGAGCTTGAACTCCATATCGCTGTTTGGGGTATCGCTAGGAAACATACAGCGTCCAAGCCTGACGTGAACTGTTCGCAATGCTCCTTGCAACGCGCCTGAGCTTGCCTTCCAGAACGACTAGCCAAATTTGCCCGCAGTAGAATCCTTGAAGATAAAGTAAAGATCACGACCTAGAAGATCCCGATCCTAGCACTGACTCATTAGAAGCTCCAGCGTCGTCTATGCCATCCACGCCCAAAGCCGCCAGATGTTCCGCTCTTCTAGCTGCCTCAACCTCATCTGGCTCGGTAACAACCACATCTACCGCATCAAGCTTCTCGTCTTCATCATCAGCATGTTTTCCAGCCAGGCCAAGTTGAGCCAAGTTCTGGTTGCGGCGTGGCTTTAGCTGCAGCATTTGAGCAATGGGATAGTAGTATGCGGCTTTTTCTTGACTGCCTGAAGACTTCTTGGTTTGTCCCAAGTTGGTGCTGGCTATTTTGTCTTCCAGCTCGGGATCGTGCAAAGCAAGAGCAATATCTTTGTATGGCTGATTGGGATTGCCAGATTGACGAGCAGTATCGTAGATGCGTACATGGTCATAGCGAAAGGACCCCGCGCCATCTGCGTTTTTCTTGGTGTATAGCGCCGCGTTGTCTTTGTCAGGATTATCAACATCAAGCTTTTTCTTAATCTTGTCCGCCGTGTGCTCGTCAGCGGGAAGGAAGAACTGGTAGCTGAAGTCTGGGCCATTTGGTGCAGAGTTGTGTGCAGGGTCAGCTTCATGAGCAGCTTGCCTTGCTTTGAATTCGGCCTCAATTTCGGGTTTCATCTCCATAGGGTGCATCAACCCAACGTCCATGCGTGTATCGCGCTTTTTGATAGACTGTGTCGGGTTCGAATTAAATTTCGTGACCATGAAGGCTCCTGAGTCGGTAACGGCGTTGAGATCTGGAATGATGGGGTAGGCAGCAACCAGCTTCAGTTCTGGTTTGGTAGGATGCTTTGGTTTGTTCCAAGCTTCGGCCTCGGCTGGAGCTATAGCAGCGCCTCGAATGTTCTCCTTGGTGTCAGGACCGGTGTAAGCATCTTTGGGGTTCGCGATGTCAAATCCTTTAATAGCCGCTCGTAAGACGTTGACCGGCTCGTCCTTCGTAGTATCCGCAAGCTTGCGAGCCTTGACAGTAGGCTTGGCGGGGCTTTTGGAAGAAGCAGCTTCTGCACGGGCGCGACTTGCATCGGAGGAAATGTACTCGGTACGACGTAGGAAGCTGTGACCGCCAGGCTGATATTTCGGCTTGCCAAGTTCCGACAGAGGACGTAGAAGAGCTTTGTCTTTGGGATGGACAGGAGGAGGGACGAGAGGTGCTTGGATGGCTGGGTATTGGAGCGTCAGCTACAGTATTGCAGTGAGTAAGGCATGTAATCCAGTGACTTGGCTTACAGCTCTCATCTCCATCGAAAATCCCTGGCATGCCCACCAGGTTGATCGGCATACCAAGTTCAGCATCTGCCTCGATGTTCAATGGTTGCTTTCTCGAAAGACGAGAAGCAAAAGCGGCAGAGGTGTAATAATCCAAGCCTTCCACGGGAATATCTAAAAGCTTTGGAGCTCCTGGGGGTGGAGGCAAGGCATTCTCATGGCGAATGCGAGCGATGTAATCCTGGTGGTAGTTTTTCTCCGAGCGAGCTGCAACAGTACTCATTTTCAACGTCGGCGAGGGTAGTAGGAGACTCAATGGGTGGTGGAAGTCAGACGTTGGTGGGCTTGGACTTGGTCGGTGGAACTGTGTTTTCGCAACAAAGTTGAAGTACCTTAGCCTTTAGGTCACCGTACTTCTAGATAACACTAAACCTCTTGGTGGTCTTGGTATCACGGTCATATCGGATTTTACATCAGAAGTCATGATTGGTGGGGTAAGCGAGGTAGGGCTTGTAGAGGTTGTGGAAGAAGATGGCTAGTACAGCCCTCGGCAACATAGCTACATTACGATTCTATAAGGATCTATCCTTTATATTGACTATTTTGGTGTTCTACTCAACTAAGAATTAAGAAGCCAATGGGAGTCACGATCTCGATCAATAGCGTCATGATGAAGCATTCAGCTTTTCAAGTCTGTTAGATATAATTGTCATACTGATCGAGAGTGTTGAAGCTTCGAGTACATAGATAGAGGGGAAGATGTCCCTCATATTATTCGAGAATGTGAAAAGCTAAGATGCATAGATACAAGAGAAGATTCCACCTGTACTAATTGAGAGTGTTAAAAACCTTGCACGGATCGTTCGTTCAATGGAGCATGGCTGAGACAATATGAGGATTCGCGTTTATCCAAATGATTTAGACTAAATAGTGATCCGTGGACATCAGATCCAGTGATCCAGCAGCTGCGGTTAAATGACAAGATTGTGGTGATGCTGGTTGTGCCTCTTCCCGTACATATCCATGCATCCTGTACTGCACTGTTCGTCTTGGAGGCGTGTCATCTAACGAGGACTTGGGGGTTGCAGACCAGCCGACTTGAGCCTAGAGTCTCCGGTAAACGAAATACTTGTCCAATGGCGTCATGAGCGTAACTTCTTCCCCCTTCGACTTTTTTGGTTGATGCCATCATCCCTAAGGCGCTTTCTACCTCGCCGGCTTGCCTTCGGTGCGGACTGGCTATTTTGAGGTTCGAAGGCGACATCGGCAAATCGGCGCCCCACCCCTGACATGTCTGAGAAGGTAAAGCTATCGTTCTGGCTATTGATAATGGCACCGGTGGTACGAGCAGCAACTGGCAATGGTGTATAATGCTCTTCGATTTCGCTACTTTCCGCAGCCATCATGTGTAGCCACCATAGAGCCAGATTAACAGTCATAACTTCACATTCCTCATCTGCCGCAATCGCATCATTCTCCCATGGGATCGCTTGAAACTCCAGAATTCCAGTACTACGGGCACGAGTTGCAGGTGTCGGATCAGAACTCTCGAACGACCCTTGAATGTCAACGGCCGACTGTGAGTCGGTCTCTGATCCTGGGCGGATCCGTAGAACGACGAGCTCCTTGTCGGTAATTACATATCCGTACCGCGAATTGGATCTGACGCAGTAAGAGAAGACTTGAGTTAACGGTCGAAGCCAATCTATCTTCTTATGATTGAAATGCACCTGTCCAAGCTTGATTAGGCCGCTTGACCATTTCTTACTCAGCTTGGTGTCCCCAGGCAAGACGTTCTTTGGTTTGCTAATGCGAGTAGTCGGCCTTTGTACCCCTCCCCAGTCCGGGCGAAGTTTTGAATTAGAGGCCGGATAATCGGCTTGACCGCCTCGGACCATGTGTATCTTCCCGTGGGTCAGACGGTTGTCAAGATAACTCTGGGCTGTCGATAGCGCATCGGCCATCATTGAATGGTTCCATTTGACAATCAGGCACTCTAGGGAATTCTCGTCGTGAATTTCGCGGAAGGGAAATTGAGGGATCGCCGAGAAGTCTTGGAAAGCAAAGTGGCTTGTCAAAACCTCCTGTAGCTGACCGCCGTAAATGGATTTGAGCGAATTGAATTCGAAATCTTCCCACACCTCGATCTTCCGCGGCGTTTCCCAAATGTCACCTGTTGATTTGGTATTGCCCCCCGGGCGACACATATCGCCATTGATGACAGGGTTCTCGCTTCTGAGATATTCTAACAGAGATTTCTCGTGACCTGGCATGGTTGAATGGTCTCAAGTCTTGGGTTCTGTAAAGAGGTCTCGAGTACTCGATGGAGATTTCTTTTAGCAATTGGTTGATACACTTTGAGCGACAATATATATAACAGTGATAGCCTGATCAGTGTCAAAGACTCGTCGCTGAATTTCTAAAAAAGGGTATGCATTATGCTGAAACTGCATTGCAGTGCAGCAGGGCGGCGAGGTGAAAGTCCACGAATCAACCCAAGAACTCCCAGCGCTTAGGTTGTGTTACCCAATCATGAACATAAGGGATGGTCGTCAGCGTAGATACACAGTAAGCCAAGTAAGAAGAAAGGCTGGGCACCCAAATTTGTAATTGGTGTTCGTTTTGCATGGAAAGGATGCCAGAGCTTACAAAGTCTCTTGAAGGCGGCAGGCGGCGAGATGGCTCAACGCGTATGGTTATTCCACCGTCGGGACGAATCCAATGGTTGGCGAATGATACCTCGAAGAAAGGCACAGAAGATAAATACGAAGGTAGGTGGGTACCTAGTCAGTTCGTCTTGCGGTATTCCGTAGTTCGAAGCGCAATGGAGGGACGGGTCGGACCGCCATTCGTTCACTGCGGGGGAGTTGGGGTGTGGGGGGTACTGTACTGTACCAGTAGTATCCTAGTCGTTAGGCCAGGTCTAGACTCGGGAGTCTCCAGCAGCGACTAAGAAAATGAATAGAGGTTCCAGCGTCCAGGAAGGAGGCAGGATCATAGAGGATCGCAATTTCACAAGCAAAGACTACCATACGGAATACTTTAGGTACCTTACTAAAGGCATCATACGGTTTTACTTTACCTTATGGTACGCCGTACTGCTCCAATTGACTAGATGCGGGGGTCCGTGCTGTTTTGATACATATCGCAAAGAGTCTATCACCTATCACCTATCAGTTTCCCTCCTTTTCCCTTGGTAAGAAATGAGACCCGACCTATGCAAGGGATTTATCCCCGCGCAAGGTGAAATTGCAATGCGCCGGCTGAGGCCCTTTGGTCGACATGCGATCTTGGCGCTTCCACGTCCAGCTGGAAGCTTTCTGCAACCAGCTCGATTGGTCGCCCGCTATTGTATTAGGATTTCATCCTTATCTACCTGAGGCACCACCCTTTCTCAGGCCTGCACTCATGGCATGGCCGTTGAATGTTTTCGCCTACCCAATATTAGCTCAATATGTCTGCGCTTCCTCGTTACACCAAGCCTCTTCCTGAGTGCGAAGGTCCGAAACTCCATCCCTTGAAAGGTCGTCGATACACCATCAAATTCCTACGTCTTCTAAGCGACATCGAATCAGAGGGGCACGCGCACGTATTCGAAGTCTCTATGGGCTCGAAGAAATATGCGCTGAAGGTGGTAAGGAGATGCCTCCCAAGAAACCAACCCCTAGTGTTCCGTTGACACGATTGAATTGTCACAGTTCAAGTTTTATGATGACGAGGAAGACCGAGAAGGTTTATTCGGCATAGAGAAGGACCTTGTCCCGGTCCATCTTTTTCAGGCCCATATGGATCCTTTTTACAACGAGTGCCGCGCCTTTGGGCGCATTATTGAGTCCAACCAGAATGGCAAGATTGCGGTTCGCTGCTACGGTCATCTAGCTATTCCCGCCGAGAGGGAAGAGGAACTGAAACAGAGGTTTAATATAGAAACCTGGAACCGACCTGACGAGGAACGCGCGTCCAAAAGACAACCATTTCGAGCCATCATGAAAGACTTAGTTCTCGGAACCGTTCCATTCACCGACAAGCAGGTGAAGAAGATGTTGAGAGATCTGAAGAGATTGCGTCGGCTGGGTATCTACCCAAGGGATGTGCAGGCGAGGAACTATGTGGGCGGCTTGCTTGTGGATATGAGTATCGCCATAACTGAGCCTCACTTTCTTTTCAACATACGACCGAAGTGGCATGTGCGTGAAGTAAAGCTGGCGGACCTGCTCTCGTTTGATACAATGATGGAAGAAGAGAAGATTAGAACGTGGCACCGTGCAGCAAGAAACGAAGAATATTGTGGGAAGCTTCGGTCGCAGAAGGCCAAGGACAGCTCCTCGAAGAAGTGAACTTCGGGGTGCTGATTCGATCCGTCCAAGATTCGCAACTTCGAACTTGGCGCTGATGGCTCCCAGATGTAAACTTCCTGGCATAGCATTGCCAGCGGAGCGCCGGGCCCGATGGCATTATTCATTGGAGAAAGACCGGTACGATTTGGGCAAGAACCAAATAGCCATGCCGATTACACAAACAAGAGATAGACCGTGTCAACATTGACGTATTCCATATCGTTCTTATTCAAATTCTCCCTGTCGCGGACGCACGAAGGTTCAGATTTGGAGACGACAATTGCGACATTCTGCCGTCCAGTGGCATAAGTGACAAACTCTTGCGCGGTCCTTTCATTGAGTGAAGTTCTGGGACGAGGAAAGCACCAGCGGCCGACTGCGGGCAGACCTCTGTTGGCAGAGGCACAGGCATTGGATGATATGAAACAAAGGGATATGGGAATTTTGAGGAGATGGAGGAGATAACGAACAACATCAAGGCAACATGGTTGATCGATACGAATAGGGAGGGAAAAGGGTTTGGTAGCACATCCCTCTATCTCTATTCGTCGCTGAAGATACTAATGAGCTGCGGAGTTGAGTTAGTGGTGCAAGACGTTACAGATGTCGCCTGGGAACCACCTTCCTTTACTCACCCTGCAGTACCTCCCCAGAAGTATAATATAGTCTTGGCTCTCACCGAAGCCCAAACTGGCCTGCACATCTTACCACAATCAGGACAAATCTGCAGAGGTCCTTGGGCGTCCAGTGGATCTTGGGCTGTGAGTAAGGTTAACAAGGGACAAGGGCACAGTATAGTTACACTTTCGCAGTATGACGCCCGATCCTTTTTCCGTACGGAAAAATAATCTCTGCAGGGGCCCTCCTGGAATTGATACGACCAGGTTTTTGGGTGTTTTTAAATAAACGGGGAATGGCATGATGGACGGATATGGCATTGCGCGGTTTTTTGGGAATTATTGTCTGTTGCGGCCGACATCGCTTATCTCGTCCACTTACCTTGGCGTACCTGAATCAGGATACTTCGAAGCCCGACGTACATCTTAGTGACCCTTTGCTTTTCACACTCCTTGTCATTACCATCCTTTTTCTCATGTCCCTCAAGCCAATCTTGTCTGATCCTCACCGCCTCCTCAGTTTTCTATTGATCAAACATGTAATGCTTTAACGCATTCCTCCCCTACCAATTCGTTACATGCGGATCAGCCTCCATGTCCAAGAGCAGCAAAATCACACCGTCTAAGCCTCTTTGAGCAAAGGCGTCTCATCACATCGGGGATCCCTCGTCTCATCATCAACCCCGGCGTCAACTAGCAGGCGCACTATATTTGGCCCGCACCTTCAAGATGCCGATGTATTACTGCTTTACCGCTGCCGTGATCATGGTTCATGTTGGTGCCGCACGACATGAGATATTGCATACTGGCTGTGTAGCCGGCGATTGGCGGCTAGAAGGGATGGGGTGGTGCTGCGATAGGTTGCATGGTCCGTGAAGTGAACAAACAACAGGATAGAAGGATTTCACCTCTCTAGAAATCGAAGTAATCTCCTCTGGAGACTTCGGATGTCGTTGACCATGTCGCTTAGAGCTTGATGAGTAGACATGGCCTCACCGGCGATGCTGATAACAGATGCTATGATCGAAACCGGATCCCCCATGTTTCCACCATTCTTGCCCAGAACTTGCGATATGAACCCTTGTAATGATGTCTTGGGCGTAGACGTTCTGCTTCACCTTCGTGTCACCAGCTAAAGTAACACAAACTGGCTCCGTTAGAAGGAACGGTCTTGCTCAAGCGTCTTAAGGAAGTGGACAATCATACTTCCAATAATACAGTAAAACCTCCCTATAACGATATTCCACATAACAATATCCTCTTTGTAACCATATATTCTCAAGAGCCCAACAGGGGTTAGTTTGTATGTACGCCCGCTTTTGATATAGCGATATCCTCCTGGTAACGGTGTGGTTCAGGTTGGAATTTGGATGTCGTTATAGCCAGGTATTACAGTACCACGTATGAACCATAACCAGCACGACTAAAGGCCCACTCAAAACCCACACAAAACCATAAGCTCAGCGCAGAATATTTCAGGCTACAAGAGGACGAAACGCCAATTATACAAAGCTCCCCACTACGTAGAATAGCATTGCATAGGGAAAGAAGAAGTTGAGGATGAAGATGACCTACTCAGCCTGTTGCAAGCATCATAATCCTTCGCTCCGCAGCCAGCCCTCCGTCCTCACTTGCGGGATCTCCATCTTCCACCCGTTCTCCAGTCTCTTTGTACTCATCAACCAAAATCCGCGATTTCAATTGAGACACGGTCTTTGGGAACAAACCGTGAATTCTGGCAGTTGGAAGGCTGACGACTAGTGGGTGAGAGGAAATCTCGACTGATGACGCTAGAGTAGCGTGAGTAGGCGGCGATATCTAGTCTTTTGTATCTACTCACTCATGTGTTCTTTGATATGGGATCTGACAAAAGTCAACGTACAACAAGCGACAATTGTCGACTACGCTAATTTCGGCCTCCTTCAATCAACCTATCCATCATGTATACAGGCTCGCATTGCTGAAACGCTCTGACGATGTAGACAGCTAGCCAAATCGAAAGATAAATCTATCAGGCCGGATTCATGAAAATAGGTTTGATGCATAAGGTAGCGTCCAATTTGATGTTATGCTTCCTCGCTTGTTATTGTACGTTGATTTTTGCCAGGCACTGATGGATGATAACATTAAGATGTTGATGAATAGAAAAAATACCGAGAAAACGTCACCAAGCCGATCCGATCGCTAACAAATACTCGACACTCTCGAAACATTACAGGAAAGAGTCTCCATCCCCCCGACTTCCCAATAACCACCCACCCAAACTTCTCCCACCCGTTCTTCGAGACCCATTATCACAACCCTCTCGAGAACCAAGAACACACGACAGCAGAGGTTCGCTGGCCAGTGCTGACCTAAATACTAATCTGCCGGTTCAAGGCTTATGTTTGGTAGAGTATCAGTTCATAAGAGTTAAGTTATAAACATAAGTTCAACTGAAAAGAAATTGCTCGATTTTTTATTTCTATGTTAATTAACATATTATTCTAAGATATGCTAATGATGAAGAAAGATGCATCTCAGTGTGAGAAGTAACAAGTATAGTCGAAAAATGGATCTGTGATCAGATCGCTCTTAACTCCCCTCTGGCCCCAGCCAGTACGCATCCGTGTCTGGATTGTTTGTCTCGGCGTGGGTTTCTTACGTGTATAGGCGCAAAAAGCGTCGATCAGGATCCTATCGCAATGAAGTTCAGCAACATATCTATCATCAAGCTTTCGAAGGGGACCAATTTAGAAATCATAGGACTTGTCCCAACCTACTAACCTGCATGGCAAGAACCCACCCCGTAACCCCAACGAAGACAGGCGAATGCGGAACAGATTTCGCATCCAACCACGACGCCCAAGCATCAAGATCCGCCTTCGTCTCCACCCCCCACGTCACTGGATCGAACATCATATCGTTACTGGCCTGTTGGGGGTTCAGGCGCAGCTCGAGTACCGTGCGGCCAAAGGAGGGCATCATCATCTCAACAGCGTATCGCTCGCCGGAACTGTTGATATGGTCGAGGGTGGTGATACGTGACGCCCCCATGACGGCTGCATACCAATCGATGGAAACGTTGATGTTCGAGACGGGGAATTTGAGATGGTGGATGCCAGATACGGGCGGGGCGATCGGCTGCTTGCAGGTGCTGTTTGTTGCTGTAGCGATAGCGGTGACGACAGCGAAGATCGTGCCTAGGAATAGTCTTGAGTAATACATTTTCCTCTCGGCTGTCCCTGACAGGCGGGCTTGGATCGCTGCAGGAAGTTTTTGTGCAGCAGATTGACTGGGGCTTTAAACACCTTTTAAACGCAATGGAGTCAGGGCATGCCGGAATAACAGCCAAACAGGACCTGAATCTCCACCTCTCAACAATGCATTAGCCATCATGTTGAGCTGACTACTACTCTTGTACTGCGCCGCATCCTTCAGCGATGCAGCCGAAAGCCAAAATCGAAAATCGAAAAAACCAAACTGGTAAAACTAAAAACAAATCAAAATCTACATCAAAATCATTCAAACAGTAATGATAAGCCTTCTGTTTCATTAAACCACTATTCATGAATTAAAATCATCATCACCTCTCTCCCTATCCCCATCCCCACTCCACAACCACCCACCCACCCCCCCAAACCCACAAAACACACACACCAACACCAGAGATTCGCTAGCATTCATCGACGCACCTACTAATCTACCGAATCAAAGCCCAACTTTTCGTGCTTGAAAGCAGACCAGAAACGCCCAACTCCCCTTAATCTATCGCAGTTATGTACATAGAAGAACGGTCTTTCATTCCTAATTCCGTTGTATGAAAACACGAAGTGTTTTTTGGGGCCGAGTTGACGTCCTCTTTTCCGGTTGGGTACGGTAGGCTGCTTGGTTTGGAGAGATCGTTGGGTGGTTTTTGGTGTGCCTGGGTGCGGGGGCCATGGACTGTACATAGGTGCAGGTGTGTGAGATGGTGTGGGGTGTTTGGTAATGCTTTTGGGGCCGATCTGGGAAAGGGGTTCACTGCTTCGAATGAGGTGTTTGCAGTGACGTGCTGGTTGAAATCTTTGATGGAAGGATATGAGATTTCTCGTTTGGAATCTGTGGGAAGGCATTTGAGAGGGTTGGTTGCGCCTTTCACTTTTCTTATGTGGTGAAAAGCAATAGAGTTTCAAAGTGGATAAAAGACTTCGCTCGGATGGAGTGTTGCTATGAAAAAAAATCAGGCGCTCAGTCGCCAAATATGTACACATTAATGCCGTCGACGGCAATTAAAAGGGTTATCAAAAACGACCAAACCTCCCCATAATCTCTATCCCTAATCCGGGCAAAGCGGCAAATTCTTATCAGCAAAACAAAACGTATGCGCCACCCTACAAGCTGCGTACGTGATAACAGCCTGGTTATCCGGCGGCGCCCCAGGGATCGTCACGGGCAGATCAATAGCATAGGGCCCATTGACACCTTCGCCACCAACACACTGCGAGTCGGGCCCCAAGAGGTTGTGAGAGTAGTACAGCTGGTCGCCTTCGACGTGGTAGAGCTCGGGCGTGGCTTGCAGACCGCACGTGCAACCTTTCGGGCATATTTGGGAGGTAGTGATTGATGTGGTGGTGCCTTTGCTCACAGAGACGGAGGCGGAGACACCGGCATGTACGATGTCGTTAAAGTTGAGGCCAAAATCGGCACCTACTGTGACGGTTACGGTGACGCTATAGCTGTCTGTGTTGCTGATGGTGCACTGAAGTAGTGCGTTAGTAAAGATCAGAAGAGGGAAAGGATGGTATGACAAAAAGGGAAAGCACTTACGCCTGCCACTCCCGCGGTACATTGTGCGCCAGCTACACGTCGACGTGGCCCGAGGAAGGGTCCGTTCTGTTTGTGGATGACGTACTTGGTGCCCTTTACGCAAGTGGGCATTGATGCAGATCCGAATCCAGTATCGGGGAAAGCTGCAGGTGCTGAGAGTGCCGTGGGAACCAGTGACAAGAGTAAGGCGAACAGGAGATAGGACTGCATCTTGCCGGAAGGTGGAGGCCAGTTGGTCAGGGGAGAGACGACTGTAGACAAAGCTGGGAGGAGATTGTCTGATCGGGGTAAAGAGGTGTTGGTGAATGAACTGTCTTATTGATACAGTTGATCAGGGTTCTCATCCGGTCTTATATAGTCCGTGACGACGGCGGCCTTGGTCCTCCCGTGTTTGATGTTTCGGCGTCGACGCAACTCCTAGTCTAGTTGTATCATGATCCTAGCTCATAAAAACCTGTAGGTAATCCCGTGTGAATTCTTGCGCAAATATAGACTCTGAGACCAGTTCTTTTCTCCGACGCGGCACGAGTCGAGCGATTGGGGTAACATATGCATGATTGTCGTGGATCGGAAGTTTAAAAGAAGCCTAAATTTCTGGGGAAATTGTTTGATCGTCGGCAAACATCTCCCTAAGCCTATATAGGAGACAGAAGCGAGTAAGATGTCTTAATCGTTTCATCCCGCTTGGCTGTCAGAGGCGCGCATGAAAGCAAACAGACCACTGAATAAGCGTCCTTGTCGCGGCTGATTAGCAGAGCTACAGTAACCAATAACGATTAAGCTCAGGACTCGAGACATGAACACCTCCGTCATACACACAGTAGAATGGGACGGGAACGGACAGAGAAGCGCCCCATGGCTTTACGCCCATGTGAGACCCCGGCCATCATGTTAATGTTACGGTAGATTCGTTTCGGGGGTCTTTTCTAGCGTATTCAGAGAATCCGGCTTATGGGGGACTGTAGATCCGTGGGGTAGCCACGTGGTGACCTTCACCACCGAGCACACGGCACACAAGAGCAGGCGCCGGGCTATAACGCTCTCACGATATGAGAGAGGACCGGTTTCAAAGATCCTTGGCTTGGTGGAATGCAGGCTTCAAGAGCCGCAGAAAACCAAGTCGCTCAAGTTCAAGATCCGAAGTCCCGAGGATATTGTAACCATGTCCAGATCTCTTCCTTGGGCTGTGAGTCGAAGCCGACACTGAGGATCATACTGAGGGATCTTAGCTACGTTGACCCTCCTGGAAGTGACGAAGTACATGGTCCTCCGCGGTTTGTCCGAGGTAAAGTAATCATAAAGTAGGTATAAGTAGGAGTGGCTGACCAGATACGGCGTTGGCACATCTAGCGTCTGGTTATATTGAGAGCCAAGAATAGCCTATGAAATGCCACCATGCCACCATCTCCATCATCTCACGGCCACCCGTCCCCCTAGTCATGGTTTAGCTTCCGTCTGGAAGATCCTGAAAGTACTTATAAGCTGCTTATGCATATTAGCTTGCCTTGCGTTTGAAGGTACTCCGGCGCTACACGGATCTCGGCATCCACTCAGGCAACACTCTCCTCTCAAGTCTCAATCGATGGCCGACACTCACATTGTTACGTCCGGATATGATCGACATCAGTCTCTTGATTCGGTAGTGCTTTCGAAGGTGAGACCGTCGACAGCGTTAGAATTGGCACTTCGGCTTTACACCAAGAACGGCGAGATTGATGCCTTGAAGCACTCTGGAATCTAGCTCGTCGGGAAAGTTACCGTCCACGGAAGGAAGATGATGTTATTCCCAGTACGTAAACAGGTTGAAGGACGTCATATCTTTTTGTTCACGCCCGCCATACGCTGCCTTTAGAGATTTGGTCAAAGCGAGGGGATTAGCATGTAGGCGTTAGGTGGCTTCCATCGCTGACTGTGTGAGAATTCGGACTTTCTAAATGAAGCATCAGAGATTCCCGGAAGAAAAGAGTAACATCCAACAGACGGCACGCGAGAGACCATCTCAAGTCATTACTGGACGCCACTTGCTATAACAGGCTCTTTAAAATCTGGTACTGTATAAATAGACCAGCCCATAGCCAGCTGGTCACATTTCAGTTATGAAACAATCCAGAGAAGCGACCTCGTGTTATCATAAGGGCCGTTCTAAGCGTCAGAGTCTAGGAAATGCTTCAGCCGGCAATTACAAAATATAGTTAATGAAAAACAAATCGCAGCAATCCGGCAGCTAACCTACTAAGTATACCTCCAGCCTGCCTGCGGTTTCGTCACATAGTCGGGCCTAAACATTTCCAGGCGCATGTTTGAGGCTCCTCGAGGCAGAGCAGAGTTTGCCGAGAGAGCCTGCCCATGCACCACGGTCACGGCACCGTATCGGATAGGCCTATCACCAACTTCCCTGAGGAGAGTATTGGCATCTGCGTTCGAATCGATGGAACTCAGCATAGGAGCATTAAGAGCTTTTGCAGTCTCAATCGGGCTCATCGAGACCGTCTTGCCAAGGGTCCAGTATCCATGAAAGGTGGGGGCAACGAATATTATGCCCAAAGCAGTCACCAAGACTGCGAGGCCCAGGTATAGAGAATGTGACTCATAAACGGCTTGCTGCCCAGTTTGTACCGCAGACACGGTCTGGAGGTCACTGCTGTTGGCCGCTGCTATAGCGGTTCTGAACATTAGCTCGCGAGCCGAAGCCAGCATATCGTCTAGAGGATTGCCAAACTTCAAGGTGCAGCTGTTGGCAGCTGACAAATCGTTTGCCGATGGCTGCGCATATTCTGCCGCAGTTGAGCCTGTGAGGAGGATCTCGTATCCGACGGCAGCAGCGAAACGTGCGTTGGCATTCGAAGTGAATCTATTACTCAGAGCCAGCCACATCCCACCGAGGGTGCTTGGTCCGCTTGTTCCGCCGTTCAGAAGGACGTCGGAAATCTTAATGACTTGGTCATCCCATATAGTTGTTTCTGGAGCTAGATTTATGATGCTCTTGTTGCTATCTAGGATGACAGAGTAACCGACAGTGGCCGCTCTCAGCGAGCAATTCCTTATCGTTAAGGCTCCATCACAATCAGGGGTCTCCTTATATTGGACGTTGAGGCTGATATCGCCGGGCTTCCCAAAATGCCAGCCTAACCACGAAAGGAAGATTTTGGTACCATTTGTGACGACGGGTTGCTGAGGGTCAAATCCACCATTGGGGCCAGTGTCAGACAGAGGGATCAATGAGAAAGGCACCGAGTTCTTTGAACAATTTACAGCAAAACCTGATCCCTTGACTATCGCAGAGCAGGTGCCGTCACAGCCGGTGTTGGTGAGGTTAACAGGTACTCGATTGGTATAATCTTGGACTGTTGGAGTAAAGTTCAACATCAACAGGGACGGCTGCTGCTGCCGGCCACTGATCATGCCAGTGTATCCATCGGGCAGTTCTTTAGCTATGGGAATTGATAGAGTGACGTGCTCGCTAATAGATCTGAAGGTGACGGTCGAGGCGCGCTGCAGCAACGGTCCGTTTATTGGTGTAAAAGCCACAAATATGGTAGCCACAGCCACGAGGTTTATGTGTCTCCCAGATGTCGAAGCAGCCCATAAACTATTTCCGTGAATCCAGTATCTATGTAAGTCGTTGACGGTAGTATTGTCCTTCATGGAACGTTTCCACCAAGCAATATTAGCTCCCTCCGCAAGAGCAAAGTGAAGCAGTATGTTTGTCACAGCCGACGCGATAGCCAAGTACACCGTTGGTTGGATGCTCCACTTTGTAATAGGTTGGCCATTGGATATGAGGAGAACGGCCACAGAGGCGGCCACTCCGAGCAAACTCCCAATCCAGCTTCCGAGACCTAGCCAAGGCAGCCGGGCAACGAAACCAGGATTCCATGGCTTCCTTGGATCGACGGGAGCGTAGGCGGGCGCAGCATCGTGGAATTTATCCATCACAGAGTTTCATGAAAGTAAGCAGCATAAACAGCAATAGCAGGTGGCAGTACGTCCACTATGTATCACCACACTCCCACAAGGCTGCAATAAACAATGTGCAGAAGTAAAGCTGAATTGACATGCCAAGACAAGCAACGCAATGACTGGCGCCCATACCAACCAGAATTGGCCGAATGAGGGACAGAGGGCACCACAATTCAATGTGGAGCCAATACTTCAAGGTAAGCGGAGCGCCCTTGGCGCTTTCGATACGGTCTGGATCAACGAACTCGTAATGTTGATGGACAAATAATTCGGCCTTCAGTCTTAAACTCTTCTGAAGTGACATCGCAACCTTGAGCTTTCCTCTGAACCAGCTTTTAGTAACATTCGCGTTGTAGAAATGCACCCAGAACGGGCCACGACTCGCAGAGCATTGCGTTGATAAGGTGGACGTTGGGCCAAACAACAAAGCTATGTAACTGCATCCTTGTCCCTTCGAGCAGCTACGAGCAGCGACGTATCGCCACCAGCATGCACTGACGATACCTCAGACCATGCCTCCAGCAACCATTTTATTTGGCGATTCCGTTGCTACCTCCTTCTGCAGTGCTGTTGCGTTTGTATTACGCTAGGAACTTTCAAAATTCCAACTCGTCTAGGTAGCAATGTGCGACCTAGAATAGCGCTGATACACTTAAAGAAGGCAGTGGAGCATCCTAATCAGGACCCAGTCGGCGAGATATATTCCCCAACTTTCCGTATGGTTCGCCACATTAGCTTATTGACTATCGAAAGAGACTGTACTGTTCGATTTGGTACGACCGAGCCTTCATGTTTCCCTTCGGTCCATAGGGTTAGCCTTACTGTAGGGCTCGGCACCCGAGCTTACTCATTCTCCACACACTCACAGAGACCAAACTCAACTCTATTACCACCCACTGAACCATAGCATCTACCATACCCACAGTAGATCCATGACAATTATACTACTATTAGAGTGTATTTGATTATGTTATCCTCGAATTCTTTGACAAACAGCATGCAACGACAAGATTTCTTGGAAGATGTTTCCAAAGCTTTTCTGAAGCATCTTTGCAGAGCTTGTTCCTCCCTCGTGTCGACGACGGCAGTCACCAATGATGCATTCCTTTCGAGTCATATTGTGATATTTCTTCGCTTTTAACACAGTAAGGCTTACGCAGCCTGACGGTCAAGCAAGAACGAGAGAGCCTTAGCCATGCAGCAGAGGCATGTCTCAGCAACTCGCCTAGCAACGATGCTGCCTTCTTAATGGCACTAGCCATCTCAGACCAGGCATCCTGCTTCTCCTGTCTTTGGAATTATACTGTCCTACGTTAAGGGTGGTTGTGGGGCTTTCGCAACGATGTGCAGTGAAAAGATTTCCGATTTTATTGCTTGTATTTGTCTAATCCGAGCTTTGTCTGGGATTATTATTACACTGTTCAACAGTATCACGATAATGAGCTTCACAGGATAGTGCAGGTTCTGAGTATTTCTCTGAACATCCATATATATCGACACTTTAGATTCTCACAAAGAGCACTCGGAAATGAAGCCAGATCTTCGCTTGTACCGAGTACGGAAATTGACACCAAAAGTTCTCGAACTGCGCTACTGCACCCCCATACAATTTTGTATGTAATAAATAACTAGCGCCGAGGAAGATTATAGTCCCAGCCACAGCACCAAATTTACCAGTCTTCGTCATCGACCTCCTCTTCGGCCTCCACCTCCACCTCATCGACCTCTACCTCATCGCCCTGAAATAGCTCGCTACCGCCAGGCCTCCTACCTGCCTTACGGCGTTGATACCGCTTCTTCCGTTCGGTCCTATTGTAGAGCCGTATGTCACCTGCTTCGGATTTACCTTCTCTATATTCATTACCTCCGCCTACTTCAATAATCTGCTGTATGTGACGCGATATTCTTCTGATTCACTTCTGAATTCGCTCCTGAGTTAACTTCTGCTTTCAGCACGTCGTTCAAGCCTTCGTCATTGCAATTCGACTTCGAGATGCTTCTTTTCGAATTGTTTGACGCTTCATTCATCATCAGCACGGCTCGATAGCGTTAAGATCAGGCGAATTGGCTGGTCATAGAAGACGTAGAATACTCGCATTCATGAAGATGACATCTTGATGATGAGATGCATGAGCTGGTGTCTTATCTTCCTGCACCATTGTATTCGAACGATCGATCATACACTCACGGGCGAAAGAAATGAGCTTGGGCAGCAGAATTTCCTTCTGATAGCGATATCAATCAATGCCTTCTTTATCCTTTCTGATTATCTTATCATGTTTCTGATCCCACTTTCATTTAGACTTCGAATCTTCTTTATTTCGAAGATTTATTCTTCGCATGAAGATTTTCAGCTCTCATGTCTCTTTAGCAGTCGACTTCAAAGCATCATTAATACGCTTAAGCTTCTCAGCAGAAGTTGTTGCGAGCGTGCATTCTGAGTTAGCCTAACATAGATCATGTTAGATTATCATAGACTAGTATAGGGCTGATGTTGACACGCTAGTGACCTAGCGTGCCTTCGTGAGTATAAATCTTTGACGTGTTGCATCTTCTTCCTTCTTTAGCTTTGAACTTCTAGTTAGAATACATTCATATGATTCGCTCTATGCAGACTCATAACATTAGTTCAAAGCTCATTAACCTTGCTATTGACGTGTAGACGATATAAAAACAAGCTACACAATCAGAATCAAAACTCGAGCTTAGAAAGCTCGATAGAAACCAGAAATTTCTAAAGAAGAACCTTGATTCGGAACCAGAAATTTCGGTAGAATCAGAATCGAAGAACACGAACGCGTTGCTCTTAACTAACTCTTTATTGAGCTCGTCATCAGAAATCAGAAATTTCAGCAGTACTTGAATTCAGAAAGTTCGATAGAGTACTAGTCGTTGCTCGAACTCAGAAAGTTCGATAGAGTAACATCAGAATCTCGATCAGCAATTTTCTACTCATATCATGATTAGAAGCTCAGAATCAGTGAGCATTGCTCGCTATGAACTTCGAAATGCTAGAAAAGAATCACTTCTATCACAGAATTGAACAGCATCAGAAGAAGAAGACACGAATGCGTCGTCGAATACAGAAGAAGAAAACACGAACGCGTTGCTTTTTGATCACGAAATAATCAAGATCAGCATCAGCACTGAATTGAATGCTTGAATAAGTGCCCATGAAGCAGACGACATTGTTGTCTTTATCAAGTACATGTGTCAACAGCACGACATTGAAATCGAGATTCACAATGACATGATTCAAATGTTAGAAGATGTCAACAAGACAAATATCACATTGAAGATTATGCAGACGCATCTGCAGAAAGAAAATAGAAACAAGAACGTGATTATACATCATCTGAATGTTACGAGCGTGCTCAGCCTTCTACTGAGATACGTGTCCTTTGAGCTAGGCTAAGACTCTATCGAGCTTAGCGCTCATCTTTCTTCTGTACATATAGTCTTCGCACCTCGTAGCTCTCGCTCTTTAGCTTTGAATTCTCGTTTACTCGTATATCATCTGATTTACACGTATCTCTATGACTTGCTCTAGGCATGGTTCTAACATTATTCAAAGCTTCGTACATATCACACGACAGTGATTCGCTTTCTAGTTGAGTCGATTTTTGCAGCTCTACGATCGAAAGCAGAAGCTCTGCTACAGACGTGTAGTAGACGTGAAGACAACAGTTGATCTCTTTACTGAGCTTGTCATCGAATCGAACAAGCTCTGTCACGTGTTGCAGGCAAGAAAACCTCGACTGAGCTCTTGACTGAGCTCGTCATCGAACAAGCTCTGCGACGCGTCGCAGACATGAATCGATCTTTCGATCGATCTCTTGACTGAGCTCGTCATCGAACAGAACAAGCTCTATCGAACGCGATAGGCAGAAATCGAAACAAGTTCTATCGAATGCGATAGACAGAAACAGAGAGCGCTATCGAATGCAATAGACGCGATCAGAACAAGCTCTGCTTCAAGAGCGCGTCTGATATTGATCTCGTCATTGAGACGATCAATGAACAGAACAAGCTCTGCGACGCGTTGCAGACAGGAATCAGAAGTGAGTCTGCTACAATGACAGACAAGAATTGATCTCGTCGTTGAGTCAGTCACTCGATAGCTAGCCTGCTTGAAAGGCACGAATCGACAGTGAGTCTGCTTCAAAGACGCGTTCAATATTGATTTCTTGATCGAGTCAATCACTCGATAGCTAGTTTGCTTGAACGACACGTTCGATAGTGAGTCTGCTACAATGACAAGTCAATAGTTGATCTCTTGATTGAGTTGATCAACGAACGAAACAAGCTCTACTACATACGTGTAGTAGACACGAACGAGACAATGTCTATCGAACGCGATAGGCACGAACGAAACAACTCTGCTACATGCGTGTAGTAGACGCGAATCAGAAGACACGAGTTGATCTCTTAATTGAGTCGATCAACGAACAGAACAAGTCTTGCTACACACGTGTAGTAGACAGAAATCAGAACAGTGAGTCTGCTTCAAAGACGCGTTCAATATTAATCTCGTCATCGAGCTAGTCACTCGATAGTGAGCCTGCTTAAAAGGCACGAACGAATAGTGAGTCTGCTTCAATGTTAACTCACTCGATTCAGCAACGAATCTTCTATTATTCGCATCTTCTACAATTTACCTCTATTCACGACATTGACGGCAACAGCAAGATGATATGTACTGCAGACAGAATGAAACATGTACTATATGTCTTGAAAGAATTGAACATATACTACATGTCTGAAAACACGAAGATATGAGCTGAAACTCGTTCATCGCTGAATATTTGAAGCTGAATAGAAAGAAAACTGCTTGAATGACAAGAATAGTGAGTCTGCTTGAAAGACACGAATCGACAGTGAGTCTGCTTCAAAGACGCGTTCTATATTGATCTCTTGATCGAGCTTGTCACTCGATAGTGAGTCTGCTTCAATGACATGAACGAAACGAGCGCTATCAAATGCGATAAGTCTGAACCAGAAGTGAGTCTGCTACAATGACAAGTCAATAGTTGATCTCTTGATTGAGTCGATCAACGAACAGAATAAGCTCTACTACATGCGTGTAGTAGGCACGAACGAAACAACTCTGCTACATGCGTGTAGTAGACACGAATCAAAGACAACGATTGATCTCATCGACTGAGCTCGTCATTCGATAGTGAGTCTGCTTGAATGACATGAACGAAACAAGCTTTATCGAATGTGATAGACTCGAATCAGAAGTGAGCCTGCTTCAAAGACACTCGACAAGAAGAAATAGACTTGAAACGTCTGATGAAATGAGCTTGAAATGCTCTACGTCAAGAAGAAATAGACTTGAAACGTCTGAATAGAATGAGCTTGAAACGTCTGAATAGAACGATAACGAATCGTACAAGAAGAAGCTGATTGAAGCAATGAGATCATTGCTTGACTGAGAGAAGAAAGTAATGTTACGAGCGTGCTCAGCCTTCTACTGAGATACGTGTTCTTTGAGCTAGGCTAAGACTCTATCGAGCTTAGCGCTCATCTTTCTTCTGTACATATAGTCTTCGCATCTCGTAGCTCTCGCTCTTTAGCTTTGAATTCTCGTTTACTCGTATATCATCTGATTTACACGTATCTCTATGACTTGCTCTAGGCATGATTCTAACACTGAAAGCTGCATCAAGTCGACAAAGCACTTCGATCTCTGAAGATCGATTCTCGAAATCGATCAAGTTATTGAACTCTTCATTGTTTGAAAATTCATTGCAGAATGTAAACAATTGACTATCGCGAATGTGAAATAAGCTGAAGACAAACAAGAATCACTTTTCTATCGAAGAGTTGAAGATTGTTTACATCGAAAGTCGAGTCAGTGAAGCTGCGATCAAGCACATAGCTTCTTGCATGCAAGATATCTTCTTGAACTCGTTTCTAAAAGTCGAAGAAGTACTATTGATCATTAATAAGATGTACGACGATTTCAATCATTATCACACGACTCAACGACAGTACTTGAAGCTTTATCAGAACAAGATCTTCTTTCATGAATTTTGAATGAAATTTCAGAGATTTAGTGCAGAACTAGAATACAATAACAAGACTTTACTAAATGATCTTCAGCATAAGATCAGCTCAGATCTTCAGCGAGCAACGTTCAATGAACAAATCACGAACTTGAACGAGTTTATCAACATCTGCATGCAAGTCGATGTTAGATTGACTGAATTGAATGCTCGATCAGTCGTCAAAGCATCAGTTACTCAAGCTGCTCACTCTGTTGTCAGCACATCGACTATTTGACTTACGTCATCAGTTTCTTCATGAAAGAAATTCAGAAGATCGAAGCTCAACTTTATTCAAAAAGAGTTGTTTAAGAAAGAATTCTGCTTCAAATGCAAGAAGTCAGAACATAGAGCATATGACTGTCTCAAAACGACTCAAGTGCACGAGATCGCTGCTAGACTGATTGTTGAATCGAGTTTTCATATCTACATTCTGACTCGACTTGAGTACTCAAGTCAAACCTTCTGACTCGACTTGAATACTCAGATCAAATCTCATGACTCAACTCAATATCGATCTCAAGTCGAGTCAGAACTCGCTGACTCGACTCAACTCGTCAAGCAATTGAATATGACGTCAAGAGAGTTAAATATAGAAATTTTTCCGGTTTTTCGCCTTTGCATTACCTTTTTGCATTATCTTTTTGATAGAAAGTCATAAAGAAAGTCATAAAGAGAAACATGAAGAAAAACATGAAGAGAAACATGAAGGGAAACATGAAGAAGAACATGAAGATCGTTTGATAGAAAGCTTTGATAGAAAGCTATGATAGAGAGCTATGATAGAAAGTCATGACGAGAAACTATGAAGACTGTTTGATAAAGAGTCATGAAGAGAAGTCATGAAGAAAAGCTTTGATAGAGAACTATGATAGAAAGTCATAATAGAGAGTCATAATAGAATATTTATCTATCTATCTTCATGTCTTGACGAGTCGAGTCGATACTCGATTTCAACTCTCTGACTTGACTTGAATACTTGAATTGAACATCTCGACTCAACTTGAATACTCAAGTCAAGAATTCTGACTTGAATCAAGTCTTGACGAATCGAAAACTCGACTCGACCTCGATGACTCGACTTGATGCAATCAGTTTAATTGCTGCAAGTTTGAAAAACGATCTGTCTTCGTCAAAGTAGTGACTGAGAGCAATATACTCATATTCTGTTTCATCAGCATGTCTGACGATTCATTTGATTTCAAGTCGTTCACTGTTGATGTCATCTTGAGTAGTTTAGAAAAGATATTCAGGTTTCTCGCTCTGATAAATACTGAAGTCACTAACATGACTTTCATCGATGAATCTTTGATGTCAGAACTATGTGAATGCTTTGATATTCAGTCAATATTGCTGTCAAAATCAAAATTGATTCAATTGTATGATGAAACTTCTGATCGAAAGTCAATTACACACGCTCTGTATACATTGATCATTATACAAGAGCACAAGAATGAAATAATGTTTCTATTAATAACTTGTTTAGATCAGCACAAGATAATCATTGAAAATCTTTGATTGAAAAAAAATCAAATTTTGATAGACTTTGCAAATAATTGATTAATATTCTTATTGAATATTTGAACATCAAAATCTGTTGTTTCAAAAGCAAGCAATCAATCAACATTTCACAAATCTGAGTCAAGCAAAATCTGCAAAATGAAACGAAAGAACTTGAACTTGATTGTTACATCAATGATCATCTTGAAGAGATTCATGAATCAGAAATCAGTGAATAGATTCATTGAATCTGCTCGATTCATTGAATCTGCTCTCATAGCAAAGCAAAACACTCAAGTTGATCTCGATCAACTTTAAATCTTTCAGTTAACTGAAGTAAAGAAGATCATTAATATTGTCATGATTAAAGTCGTTGTGTATCAAACTTTAGTCAAGAATAAGAAGATCAAGATCTTCATATTGATCATTAGTGAAATCAATAAAGTGCTTCAAGCTAGCTCAGTTGAAGATTTCACGAAACTAAATGAAATGACATTTGTCATGTCATTAAATGAACTGAAGAAGAAGCTTTCAGTAATTTATCATGACTTTCTGAACATTTTTGATAAAGAAAAGACAACGCAGTTGCTCTTGCATCAATCATACGATCATAAGATTAAATTAGAAGATGAGAGTCAATCTTTTAGAAGTTGATTGTATTTCATGTCGAGTCACAAGTTGCAGAAGATCAAGAAGTATCTAGAAGAGAACTTGAAGAAGAAGTTTATTACACTCAGCAAAGCTTCATTCGCTTCGTCAATACTATTCGTCGAAAAGAAAGATGATAGTCTTCGCTTTTGCGTGAATTATTGAAAACTGAATGCTTTGATCAAAAGAGATCGTTATTCAATATTCTTGATAGACGAAGTACTCGCTCGAATTCAAGACAGTAAATATCTGACTTGACTCAACATTATCATCACGTTCAATAAGCTTTGCATGAGCACTGAAAGTGAGAATCTAATCACATTCATCACTTTCTTCAATGTCTACAAATATAGAGTAATGCTCTTTGAATTAATCAACGAATTGACATTCTTTCAGCACTATATCAACGACGTGTTATTTGACTGTCTGCATAAATTCTGTCAGATCTATCTGAATGACATTCTCATCTACAGTAAGATCTTGAAGAAACATAGAACTCATGTGAAGAAGATGCTAGACAAGCTTCGTGAAGTTGATCTGCAGATAGACATTGACAAGTGCGAATTCAAGATTTAGAAGATCTCGTTTCTAGAACTACTGATATTTATCAATGATCTACGAATGAACTCTTGAAAAGTAGATGTGATTCGAAGCTGAGAAGTGTCTCAATCGTTGACTCATGTACAGATCTTCATTGACTTCTGCAATTTCTATCGACGATTCACAAAGAACTTCTCGAAGATCGCTCGATCTATGATAAAGCTGACTGGAAAAGATCATTCATTTGAATGAACAGAGATCTGTCAGACGATCTTTGAGAAACTGAAGCAACAGATGATGACAGCTCTCGTTCTGAAGCATTTCGATTCAATCAGAGAAGCTATTCTGAAAACAAACTTCTCAAACTATGTCAACGACGAAGTATTGTCTCAGTATGATGATGAAGACATTCTACATTCAGTGATCTTCTACAGCAAGAACATGATCTCTGCAGAATGCAACTACAAGATCTACGACAAAGAGCTTTTGACTATTATTCGATGCTTGAAGCACTGATGCTTCGAATTGAAATGTACTGATATTTCAATCAAGATCTTCATCGATCATCTGAATTTAAAGTACTTCATGATCATCAAGAAACTGATCAGACGACAGACTAGATGAGCTGAGAAGTTATTCGAATATAACTTCAAGATCATATATCAGTCAGAAAAGCAGAATCTGAAAGCAGACGCGCTGATCAGAATGTCAGACGTCAAGTCAGTTGAATCAAATGATGATTGAAAGCTATATCAGCATCAAATGCTATTGTCAGCAAGCACATTTGAACTGCAGTCAATAAAAACTGATCAAGAAGATGATCAGAAAGCTGATCAAGATCTGATTCAGATCTTACTCAGATTTGACTCAGAATCTGACTCAGATTCAAAACTTGAATCAAAAGTTAATTAAAATTTGATCGAAGAAGTGATTTCTATTCAGAATCAGATTATAATCGAAAATCAAACAAATCAATTGTGCTTCAATATTCAAATAATCATGAAACAGAACAGAAGAACTTATCAAGATATTGATCTGAACAACTGCAGAGTACTTGATGAAATACTCTGAAAAGATGATAGACTATGAGTTTCTCAATTAATGATCATTTGATTAATAAGAAAAGCACATGATCTTTTGATCAATGATTATTCTGACATGAATTGAACATTAAACTTGTTAGAGATCGACATAGAGCGAGTCATATGAATGTCATTTAACTAATAGATAAATACTAAAAAAGAAAAGTATCTACAGAAAAGAACTCGCTGTTATATGAGTGTGCTCTAGCTCTGTGCTAGGCCCGATAGAGTTGGCGTCAGGCGAAGGCTAGGCGAAGGCTAGGCGAAGACTGGGCGAAGGCTGAGCGAAGGCTGAGCGAAGGCTAGACGAAGGCTAGGCGAAGAATAGACGAAGGCTAGAATCGTAACATTATTCTCTCTCTCTTGACTATTCATGTTCGCATGAATGTTATTTTGTCGAGCCTTTCTATTGATCTTTCAGACCATCAAAAATGCCTATTGTAGTCGACTCACTATGTAGAAAAAGAGAAATAGAATGACGATCTTTTGTAGCAGACTCACTATGAGAGGGAAAGAATAATCATTGAAGCAGACTCACTAGTCGACTTGCTCATCGAAGAGGTCGATTCTGACCGTGTCATTGAAGCAGACTCACTATCGAGTGACTGACTCGATGACGAGATCAATATCGAACGCGCCTTTGAAGCAGGCTCACTGTTGATTCGTCTCTACTACACGCATGTAGCAGAGCTTGTTTCGTTTATGCCTTTGTAGCAGGCTCACTATTCTTGTCATTCAAGCAGGCTCTTTTTATTCAGCTTCAAATATTCAACGATGAACGAATTTCAGCTCATATTTTCGTGGTTTCAGACATATAGTATATGTTTCATTCTGTTCTCAGTACATATCATCTTGCTGTTGTTCGTCAATTTTGTGAATAGAGATAAGTCGTAGAAGATATGAATAAAAGACGGTTCGTTGCTGAATCAAATGAGTTGTCGTTGTAGCAGACTCACTTCGAATGACTAGCTCAGTCGACGAGATTAATCGTTATCTGCTCTTGTAGCAGGCTCACTAGTTGACACAGAAACACGAGATAGATCGATTCGCTGATTGATAGAGCGATGTGAATAGATAGATCATCGCATTGACGAAAAATGTCTTTGAAGCAGACTCACTAGTTGACACAGAAACACGAGATAGATCGGTTCGCTGATTGATAGAGCGATGTGAATAGATAGATCATCGCATTGACGAAAGATGTCTTTGAAGCAGACTCACTAGTCGACTTGCTCATCGAAGAGATCGATTTGAATCGTGTCTTTGAAGCAGACTCACTAATTTGATCGAACGACACAGATTGTTTTGACTCGCCTGATTCACGAGCTCGAATTGATTCTCAAGCAATCAACGAAGATTCTTTATCGTTGATTCTATGAGCGACTGTTCTTAGCTCATTTAAATATTCGAAGAATTTCTTGCGAATAAAAAGTGATACAAATTCGAAGAATTTCTTGCGAATTTCTGAACAAACGAAGTAGGTTGTTTCATATCGTCTACACGTCAATAGTAGAGTTGATGAGTATTTATCTAATGTTAAAGATTGACATAGAGCGAGTCATATGAGTGTCATTTAACTAATAGATAAATACTAAGAAAGAAAAGTATCTACAGAAAAGAACTCGCTGTTATATAAGTGTGCTCTAGCTCTGTGCTAGGCCCGATAGGGTTGACGCTAGGCGAAGGCTGAGCGAAGGCTGAGCGAAGGCTAGGCGAAGGCTAGGCGAAGAATAGACGAAGACTAGAATCGTAACAAAACTTGTTGAGATGATCATATTGCTGATCGAAGATGAAAACAATGATCAAATGCTACATTTGAAACTATTATGTTTATCGTAGATCAAAAGCATCGAGAGATCGAATCAATGAACTGCTGAAGTCATTGCTCATACTTGAACAACGATGATAGAACATATTCTTGAACTTCATTATTGATTTATCAGAAAGTGATGAAAGCAACGTAATTCTGACAGTCATAGATCGATTGTTTAAGAAACGACATTATATATTGTGTTGATCAAATGATGAAGAAATCTTCGCAGAATAAACAGTTAAACTACTGTTGATATGAATCTTCAGAACTTATGAACTATCGAGATCAATAATGTTCAATCATGATTCTCAATTCATATTGATTATCTGAAAGTCTCTATGTTTGAGACTCGACATCAAGATGAAACTATTCATTGACTATCATTTGCAAATCAATGATGTCAGAATCGTGTCTAGATGATACAATCAATGAAGGTCAGAATTGATAGTGCTTGATCTTTAGAGATAGCTATAACTGAATATTAAGAATACAGAAGAAGATTGATACAAAAGCTTCTATTTATGTAATGTTCAGAGGCTGCGCTAGATCTGAAAGAAATGTGTTTGTGACATGAAAAGAATGTGATGTAGATAAACAAGATGTTGATGAAAGAAAAGAATGTTGGGGAAGAAAAAGAGTGTTGAGTCATATTTGAGTCATATTTGAGTCATATCTGAGTCATATCTGAGTCAAACCTGATGCGAATTGATTAGAGCTTCAGCCTTGTTCAGTCTTGATACGCTCGTAACATTATTTCTTTCTTCGAAAATTCATGTTCGCATGAATGTAGTTCATCTGCTCGCTTTTGTTGATAGTTATTTCGATATTTAGCGCGATTTGTTTGAATATAGCTTATGAAATTCGTTCAAAACTTTCTCTGAGTCATCGAATTTCTCTTTATCGACATAGTATCATTCGTCGTTTCTATCTAGATCTGTTCATTTGACTTTGTACTGTATTCGATCTCAATAGCGTCTGAAGTTCAATATATCATTTATCTTTCAGTGTTCATCGTCTTTAATAGTGATTGATCTGAATGATTCTGAATGCTGTTCTGATAGAGAATCTTCTGAATACGATCGCAGTAGCTTCGAGCTGAACATCGAATGCAGATGCTTCATGCTGACTGATAGACGAAGATGATAGAAGATACTCACTTTGACAGTGATTTGATAGAGATCTAGCTGTTTATCTTTCAAATCTTTGCAGAGTCTTGTTGTCTTGACGTTTCTAGAAGATAGTCAAACTCAGTCATCTACTTCATAGATGACGTTTCGTCTATGTTTATTGATCTGAACTTCGATGATCAGCTTCGTCTTTTTCAATTGTTGACGATCGAAGTTCAGTAGCTCTTTCATTTGAATGACAATATCGTCTGCTTTTCTGACTTCAAGTCGTTCACAAGTTGTTTTGTAGTCAGTCGTATCTGAATCGAAACTCATTCGAGAATGAAATTCTTTATTGAAGTAGAAGAGAGTCATTGAAGTGATCGAGAAGATATTGAAATTGTCACTGAACTTCATCATAGATATTCATTTGATTCAGTCGTTCTGCATGTAATTGCAGTAGATTCTAAGTTCGCGTTCGACGTCTTGATTGACTCGTTTCGATTGATCGTCGATCTCAGAATGATAGACTGTGAATAGACTAGCTGTGATTCTCAGTCGCTTACAAAGACTTTTTCACATAGTCGATATGAATTGAGAGTCTCTGTTCGAAACAATAGAACTGAATAGATCATGCAGTCGATAGACGTTTCATAGCATGATTCAAACCGTTTCTTCGACTGAGATGTCATCGTCTCTTCAATGACAGAGAACATAGTGACGTTCTTTGATGAGACGACATATGATTGTGCAAATGACGTTATAGTCTTCTGACAGAGATAGTTCAGTGATGAAGTTCATAGCTATATCTTTTCAGCGTTTCTGTGAAATCGAGAGAGAATGATGAAGTTCATTGATGCTATCTCTAGAGACTTTGCTTCGCTGACAAGCATGACAGTTTCAAATGTATTGTCGAATAGTAGCTCGATGATCTGATCAATAGTAGAAACGCTGAACTAGATCGATGATTCGTCTATTGTCGAAATGAGAGATTGAAGATTGATCATACACTTCTTGTAGTAATTTCGTGTGCATGTTCTCAGAAACTCACAGTAGATCTTTTCTAAATAGAACGTCGTCAAGAATTTTGCAGTTCTTCAGTTTAGTGATATGAAATTTGAGCTTGTTTTCATTCATAGCTTGTTTATATTCGCTGCAGAACTCATCTGTTTGATTGATCATTTGTACTCGTTGATAGAGATTTGCTTTCGATTCAATAAATAGAACATTGACTCTATCGAGAATCAGAATAGTCTGAAAACAATCTTCAAGACGCTGAGCTGATTCAGAGACGTTCGCTAGAAGCATTCTGATTAGAGCATCGACTTTAATGTTCATTTTGTCTGATCTAAAGATGATCTGAAAGTTGAACTTCGATAGAATGTTCAGATAGTTGACTTGTCGTCGACTCAACTGTTTATTTTTCATGAAGATCTTCAAAGTCTGATGATCGATGAACATCTGAATGAGTAGTTCAGTGCATTTCAGCTCGAATCGTCAGTGTTTGAAGCATCGAATAATGATTAGCAATTTCTTGTCATAGATGTGATAATTGATTTCAGCGAGAATCATGCTTTTACTGTAGAAGATCATCGAATGAAGAACTTTCTTGTCATCGTACTGAGATAGTATTTCATCTTTTACATAGTTCGAAGCATCAGTCTTCAGAATAGCTTGTCGTTTGAGATTGAAGTGACGAAGTACTGAGATCGAGCTAACTTGTTTCTTTAGATTGTCAAAGACTTGAACACAGATCTTGTTTTAAACAAAAGACGTGTTCTTTCTAGTCAGCTGAGTGAATGATTTGACTAGCTTCGAGAAGTTCTTAATGAAACGATGATAGAAGTTAACAAATTTCACGAAGCTCTGAATTTCTTTTAAATTGGTTGAAGTGATTCAGCTGACTATGACTGTCACTTTGCTGAGATTCATACGAAGATCTAGTTCTGATACGATGACTTCTAGAAAGACAGTCTCTTCTACATTGAATTCGCACTTTCGAATATCTATCTGCAGTTCAGCTTCGCGTAGTCGACTCAATACTAGTTTGACGTGATCTCTATGTTTCTTTCTCGTTTTGCTATAGATGAGAATGTCATCTAGATAGACTTGACAAAAGTCGTTCAGAAAGTTTCATAGAACGTCATTCATATATTGCTGAAAGAAGGCCGGTTCGTTAGTCAGTTCGAATGATAGCATCTTGTATTTATATGCTTCTAAAGCAGTGATAAAAGTGATGTAATTCTCGCTATCGAGATGCATTCGAAGTTTGTTGAACGCTGATATGATGTTCAATCTAGTCAGATGCTTGCAACTCACTATTTTATCAATGATCTCGTCTATCAGCGATAGAGAATATCTATTTCTTTTGAAAATGACATTTAGCTTTCGATAGTTCACGCAGAATCGAAGATCTTCATTTGCTTTGAGAGCGAATAGAACGAGAGAGAAATAGAGAGTCTGACTAGAAGTGATGAATTTCTTTGACAGATTCTCGTTTAAGTACTTCTTTACTTTCAGAAGTTTGACAGAGAACATTCGATAGACTCGACAGCGAGAGAGCGTTGAATCACTGATGAGCTCGATTTTATGATCGTAGAAGCGATGAGAGAGTAGTTTATTCGATTGAACTCGATCAAAAACATCTAGAAACTCATGATATTTTGATGACAGCTTTGCTTTAATATCTTTCAAATTCTGAGTCGTTTCATCGATTGAAGAGACGTTTAGAGCGTTCAAATCGCACTGAGTATTGTACGCGATTTCTCTATTGATGTTCGTCATGAATAGAGCAAAGACTTCGATCTTGTTCTTCTTTGAACGATTCAACAGCATTTTGAACGAAGCTGCGTTTATGCTTCGAATCGAGAATGACTCTTCTCGAACGAGTCGTTTGAGCATCATAGAGATCTTAGTCTGAGTGATTGAAGAAGACGAAGTTGACTGCGATCAACTTGAGTGCTTTGAATTGAGGAAAATCGAAAAAATCGAAATAGAAGTATTCAATTGATTCGAAAAAACAATGACGTCGTTTCACATATTCAATAATATTTCGTTTTTGTTCATTCAGAGCTTACTCAATATGACTTCATGATGATCGATATCAGCTATCAGCATTGATACAGTCAATTTCTTATGACTTTCAATGATGAGATTGAGTAGAATTTTATGAGTGATGATCTTCTTAGATATCTTTTCATCATAATCTCTTATTAGCTTCTCTTTTGTCAGTGATATAGATTGAATTTTCAGTTTCTCGCATACTTTATCAACTAGATTAGAATGTATGATCATGTAGACGGCTGAATCACTATCTATTAGAGAACGAAGACTGAAAGATCGATTCTGAGAGATGAGATGAGTGTCAATTAGAAACGACTTTTCAAAGTAATTTTCTTTCGATAGAATTTCATCTAGTTTGCACAAAGATATAATCTCTATCTCTTCAATGACTTTTGAAAAGATGACTAGTTTTTTGAATCGAAATTCGAATCGAAATCGAAGCGATCATATTCATTGTTCACTGCATTGATTCTAGTAGGTCGATCGAGACACTCTTTAGAGCTATGATCTGATTTATGACATGTGAAACAGCTTTCGACTAGAATGTCTGCTTCTTTGACGCTAGTTAAAATCGCGTCGCGCGACTTTAGCTGATCAGACTTCGAATGATCGACTGACTGAGTGACAACAGTCGCTTTATGAAAGATAGTCTTAGAAAGATCGTCGACGCGTTTGATCTTGTTCTTGATTTCTCGAATGACTCGCTGATCATTATTCAAATGAATCAGATAGAAACGAATTTCTTTTAAAGAATCAGATTGAACTAGTTGATCTATTCAAACGAATCGAAGACGAGAGTGTATTTTATCTTTCAGATCAGCGATCAGTTGCTTCTCGTGATAGTCTAGATAGAAAGATAGACGTTGAAACTGAGTATAGAATTCACTGAATTTCTTGAATTCTTGAATCAAGTTGTAGTATTCTCTACGAAAGTTGACTTTCTTATTCGAGTCATCGAACAACTAAGCTAGCTCTTTCAAAAGATTGTCGACGATCTTATAGAGATTGACACAGTCACGTTCGCGTCTAGCTTGAATGATCTCAGCTGCGTCATCGAATAATCTAGAATGTATATAGCTCAATTTGACTCGTTCATTAGAAAAGAGATCGACGTTGATCTCTAGTTTATTCTGAATTTTTTCGTATCAGTTCTTTCAAGTAGAATTCTTTTCATCAGTAAACAGCGAAGAATCAGGTATTTTTTGAGATCTAGAACGCTCAGAGTAGGTGAAATCAGAAGAAGTGTTTTCTTTAGCTTGAAGTCTAGTCTTCAACTCTTTGATTTCGTCTTCTTGTTGTTTATCTAACTCGTAGAGTCGATCTGTTTCTTCATCAAGAACTAGGCTTCGAGCCTTTCAGATTTCGTAGAACACGAAGAATATTATCGTTTCAGCGAATGATTCGTCATCTTCATGAATGAATGATGTAGCACTTGATGATTTCGTTCGTGATTTCGATGAATCAGCATCAGAGGTTTGAGAGAAACGATTTCGAAATTCTTCGAAATGCTCTTCAGTAGATGAACGACTAGACATGATGAGATTTGTTTTGAAAGAGAATCGAACGAATGACGATGTTCGACGATTTGAAAAAGAAAGATGTATAGAATGATGTTTAATCTTCAACAAAGAAGATGAGATTTGTTTGTTGATTGATTGGATTGATTCTCTAGCAAACAACGAAGATTCTTTATCATTGAATCTATTGATCGATTTGATTCTTGAGCAATTCACGAAGATTCTTTATCGTGATTCTCGTAATCGAGTGAACTTTGCGTACTTAATAAGCGATAAGTAGTCTAGCAATTCAAACAGTCTCGTCGTTGATTCTATTCAATTCTCTAGTGTTGTTCTATCTTTCGATTATCGTCGATCATCAGATAAACGAATTTCTTTAGACTCGTTCTGTCTAGACGAGTATGTTGAATGAATAATGAGATCAGTATCGTGTGATTAACGAATTCTTAATATAATGTCAGAATCGTGTCTAGATGATACAATCAATGAAGATCAGAGTTGATAGTGCTTGATCTTTAGAGATAGCTATAACTGAATATTAAGAATACAGAAGAAGATTGATACAAAAGCTTCTATTTATGTAATGTTCAGAGACTGCGCTAGGTCTGAAAGAAATGTGTTTGTAACACGAGAAGAATGTGATGTAGATGAACAAGATGTTGATGAAAGAAAAGAGTGTTGAGAAAGAAAAAGAATGTTGAGTCATATCTGAGTCATATCTGAGTCATATCTGAGTCAAATCTGATGCGAATTGATTAGAGCTTCAGTCTTGTTCAGTCTTGATACGCTCGTAACAAATGATCAAATGAAAAAAGCGAATCAAAATGTGAAACGATATCTACGAAGTATTATGAGTTTGCATAGAGCGAATCATATGAGTGTATTCTAACTAGAAGTTCAAAGCTGAAGTAGAAAGAAGATGCAACACGACGTGAGTTTTACTCACGAAGGCACGCTAGATCGCTAGCGTGTCAACAACAGTTCTACTCACAGCTCTATACTAGTCTATGTTAGACTAATCAGACTAATCAGAAATAACAGAGATGCATGCTCGCAACATTATCTCTCTTCTTCATCTAGCAATGTTCTCATTGCTGCAGTTCGATTGATCGATTCTTGTTGAGTCGATTTCTAACTTGACTTGTTCAAATACTTCTGATGAAAGTCATTTATAATCTTCGAGCAGTCTTCGAACTCATTTTCATCAACATTGTATCAATGTAGATCGACGTCATAGTCTTTTCAATTGACACGATATTGCAGTCATTTGTCTCGTTCGTAGTGTCTGAAGTTCAGTATGTTCTTCACTTCTCATTCGTTTTCATCATTTATCACTATAGAATCAGACGACTCATTTCGTTGTTCTTCAAGAGAATCTTTTGAATTCAGTTATAGCAGATTCAAAGCGAACTTTGAATGAATCTTCATTGTCAATGACAGTTTCAGTCGATATGCATGTTCGATCTCAGTCAGAATCTTGAAAGATTCTAGCATCTTATTGTTCAGCTTCTTTGATGATCTTGCGATCGTAATGTTTCTAGAATTCAGAAACATCATGTCATTTATCTTGTAGATCATTTTCTTTCAATGCTTGTCAATCTGTTTCTTCATTGTGACTCTGACTCTTGCTAATGTCTGCTTGATCAACACTAATGATCATTTCATGTGTTCGAATATATTCTCTGCTTTGCTTGCTTGAATTCTAGCTCGAGTGATCTCATATTCAGTTGAATTCGAATCGAAGCTCATATGAGAGTGAAAGTTCTTGTTCAGAAAGAACGCTGATTGTTCAATTGACGATGAAATAGCATTGTTATCGACAAATTCAGTCATAGATAATCAGACGAATCAGTCATCTTGCATGTATGAGCAGTAGCTTCGTAGATATCGTTTTACATTCTGATTCGCTCTTTTCGTTTGATCATCAATCTGTGAGTGATAGTCGATGAATAGTTTCATCTTAATGTCGAGTCTCAGACATAAAGACTTTCAGACAATCGATATGAATTGCGAATTTCTATCAAACACTATTGATCTTGATAGCTCATGAGTTCTGAAGACTCATATTAGCAGCAGCTTAACTGTTTGTTCAGCGAAAGTTTCTTCGTCATCTGATCAACAGAATATATAGTGATGTTCTTTAGATAATCGATCTATTACTGTCAGAATCGCGTTGCTTTCATCACTTTTCAATAAATCAATAATGAAATTCAATGATATGTCTTGTCATCGTTGTTCAGATATAGACAATGACTTTAATAGTTCATTGATTCGATCTCTTGATGCTTTTGACCTACGACAAACGTAACAGTTTCGAATGTAGCGTTTGATTGTCGTTCTCATCTTCGATCAGCAATATGATCGTCTTAACAAGTCTAATGTTCGATTCATGTCAGAGTAATCACTGATCGAAAGATCATGTGCTTTTCTTATCAATTGAATGATCATTGACTGAGAGATTCATCGTCTATCATTCTTTCAGAGTACTTTGTTCAGTACTCTGCAATTGTCTAGACTCATATCTTGACAAGTTCTTCTGTTCTGTTCTATGACTGTTCGAATATCAATACATTGTTGATTCGTTTAATTTTCGACTATAATTTGATTCTGAATGAAAATTATCTCTTCGATCGAATTCTCGTTAGCTTTCGATTTCTGTTTCGAATCTGAGTCAAATATGAGCAAGATCTGAATCAGATCTTGATCATCTTCTATTGATTGCAGTTCAAATGTGCTTGCTGACAATAGCATTTGATGCTGATATAGCTTTCAATCATCATTTGATTCAACTGACTTGACGTCTGACATTCTGATCAGCGCGTCTGCTTTCAGATTCTGCTTTTCTG